>ENA-ORTV01001744-ORTV01001744.1-human-gut-metagenome-genome-assembly--contig:-NODE-1744-length-22762-cov-3.766988_pt1 | contig 22762 bp, 21 predicted proteins | sample MGYA00241915_ERZ509194 | MGnify/ENA primary metagenome ERZ509194 (study PRJEB26280, sample SAMEA2338810) | human gut metagenome | biome: human gut; feature: human-associated habitat; material: faeces... | reverse complement strand
CAGCGCTTCCGCGACAGGGGCGAGTCGCCGGACGATCTGTTTCAGGTCGGCTGCATCGGTCTGATGAAATCCATCGACCATTTCAACACCGAGCTCGGCGTGCGGTTTTCCACCTATGCCGTGCCGATGAACGTGCCTTGTGGAAATCCTCCGATACATCATAAAAGGACTGCGAAAACCATATATAAAGGAGAAAACTATGCTATTCTGCAACATTGACCTGCTGGACGAAAAGTATGAGACGAAAAGAAATCAGTATGTCGGCGTAAAGGACGGCCGCATCGCCTACATAGGCGCGTCCGCGCCGGAGGAGGACTTCGGCGAGCGCTATGACGGCCGCCACCGCCTGCTCATGCCCGCCTTCTACAACGTCCACAGCCATGCGCCCATGACGCTGCTGCGCGGCTACGCGGAGAATCTGCCGCTCCAGCGCTGGCTCGGGGAGAAGGTATTCCCGTTCGAGGATCAGATCGACGACGAGGCCGCCTACTACGGCACGCTGCTCGCCATCTCGGAGATGCTCGCGAGCGGTACGGCGTCGTTCTCGGATATGTACCTTTTCTTCGGCGGCATGGTCCCGGCCATCCTTGAGAGCGGCATCAAGTGCAATCTGAGCCGCGGCCTGACCGTGTTCGACGACAGCGACTACACCGACCTGCCGGCCTACCGCGACAACGTGCGCCTGCGCGGCGAGTGGAACGGCGCAAACAACGGCCGTCTGATCGGTGATCTGTGCATCCACGGCGAGTATACCTCCAACCCGAAGATCGTCGAGGCAGTCGCGCAGCACGCCCGTGAGACCGGCGCGCGCATCCAGATCCATCTGTCCGAGACGCAGACCGAGCACGAGGAGTGCAAAGGCCGCCACGGTCTGACCCCGGCGGCGTACATGGAGAAGCACGGCATCTTTGATTCTCCGACGACGGCGGCGCACTGCGTCTGGCTCGAGGACGAGGATTTCGATATTCTGAAAAGACACGGCGTGACGGTCGCGTGCTGCCCGGCGAGCAACCTCAAGCTGGCCTCGGGCTATGCGAACGTGCCGAAGATGCTCGAGAGCGGCATCAATGTCGCGCTCGGCACGGACGGCGCGGCGTCCAACAACAATCTGAACATCATGCAGGACATGTACCTGTTCGGCGTGGTCTACAAGGGCTATTTCCGCGACCCGACCATCATCACCCCGGCTGAGGTGCTCCATGCGGCAACGCGGGCGGGCGCGCTCAGTCAGGGCCGCGACGACAGCGGCCTGCTCGCCGTCGGCATGCGCGCCGACCTGTGCGTGCTGAACACGGATACGCCGCAGTTCACCCCGATGACCAGCGCGGCGTGCAACGTGGTCTATGCCGCGCAGGGCGCGGACATCCGCATGACCATGGTGGACGGCGAAGTCCTCTACCGCGACGGCGAATTCAAGACCATCGACATCGAAAAGGTAAAGGCTGAGGTGCAGCGCCGCACGGACAGCATCCTGAGCCGCCTGTAAGGAGGGACAGACCATGCTGACACATGATGAAGTAAAGCAGTCGGCGGATTTCCTGCGCGGAAAGCTGCCGTTCATCCCGGAGATCGGCATCGTCCTCGGCTCGGGCCTCGGCCCGCTCGCGGAGGAGATCGAGCAGCCGGTCTGCATCCCGTATGGCGATATCCCGCATTTCCGCGTATCGACCGCGCCCGACCATGCAGGCCGTCTGGTCTGCGGCACGCTCTCGGGCCGCCGCGTTGTCTGCATGCAGGGCCGTCTGCACGGCTACGAGGGCTATGCGCCGGACGAGATCGCCTATCCGGTCTATGTGCTGCGAGAGCTCGGCATTCAGGCGCTCGTCGTTACGAATGCCTCGGGCGGCATCAACACCGGCTTCGAGGTGGGCGATTTCATGCTGATCGAGGATCATATCAAGCTGACCGGCGCGAATGACGCCTCTCTCGGCACGCGCTTTCCGGACATGACGTTCGCCTACGCACCGGCGCTGCGCGAAAAGGCGCTCACGGCGGCGGAACAGTGCGGCACGGTGCTGCGCCGCGGCGTATACATCGGCGTGAACGGCCCGCAGTTCGAGACCCCGGCGGAGATCCGCGCGTTCCGCACGCTCGGCGCGGATGCGGTCGGCATGTCCACCGTGTTCGAGGTCATCGCGGCGGCGCACTGCGGTCTGCCCGTCCTCGGCATCGCCATGATCACCAATATGGCCGCCGGTGTGCTGAACAAGCCGCTGTCGGGCGCGGAGGTCAATGAGATCGCGGAAAAGCGCGGCGGCGTGTTCCGTGAGTACGTGAAAACGCTCGTCAAGACACTGTAAACAGGGGAGAACGGGGCGGCAAAGACTGTCGCGAAACTATAGTTTCGCCGACAAGTGTGTTCTGACTTCGCAGAACACGAGTCGTCCGAAAGTTCCCGTTCGGAAACTTTCTCCCTCCAGAAGTATAAAAAACGAGGTACACGCCCCCGGTTTTTATGCAATCACGAAGTGATTGCTATTTCATGCGCGCCGCCGCGCGACAGCAGCGACATCTCCCTAAATGGATTTCATTGACAGACTGAGGGCGGCATTCTGCCGCCCTGCTGCTTTGAAAAATACATGGAAAAAATTTTTGAAAAAAGTGTTGACATCTGACGAAATGCGCGATATAATATAAAAGCTGTCACGGAGAACATGAGACAGCAAATCGAGGTGTGGCTCAGCTTGGTAGAGCGCTTCGTTCGGGACGAAGAGGCCGCAGGTTCAAATCCTGTCACCTCGACCAGCTAAGGATCTGTTTCGACAGGTCCTTTTTTGTTGTCATGCACAGCCTGTCCGTGCTATACTGGAACAGGAAAAATCGCGCAGAGAGGGGATAAAAAACCATGCCGCAGCCAAGCCTGAATGTACAGTGTTTTGTGGAAAAGCAGATCGAGCCGATCTTTACCGGCGAAAATCAGCCGAAGCTGCTCTATGTCAGCGAAATCCGGCCGGATGCGAGCGCACATCCGCGCGTCATGCACGCGCACGAGGATGCCGTTGAGCTGATCCTGATCTGCAGCGGCTCGAGCAAATATCTCATTCACGACAAGAAAACCGTCATCGAGGCCGGTGATCTGCTCGTGTATAACGCCGGCGTGGTGCATGACGAGGTATCCGGGCCGGATATGGAGGTCGGAAGCTACTGTGTCGGGGTCGGGGGACTGCATATGCCCGGCCTGCGCCCGAACGCGCTCATCCCGGACGACGCAGGCTACGTGTTCCCAACGGGCAGGTATTTCGCGGATCTGAAGGCACTGTTTGAGATGATGTTCCGCAATCTCGCGGCAGGAGAGCCGCACGCCGAGCTGTTCTGCAGCAGTCTGATGCACGCGCTGCTCGTCGCCGTCCTCACCGTGACCGAGGGTGCGCGCGGGGCGCAGGAGATACCGGCCGATGCGCCGCATATTCTCGGCCGCCGCATCAAGGACTACATAGACCGGCACTACATGGAGCCGATCACGCTTCAGAGCATGGGCGAGGCCATGCACATCAGTCCGTACTACCTGTCCCATGTGTTCAAGGAAATGAGCGGCTATTCGCCCGTGCAGTATCTGCTGCGCCGCCGCATCGGAGAGGCGCAGACCCTGCTCATCACGACCGAGCTCTCGGTCACGCGCATCGCGGAGATGGTCGGCTATGATTCGTCGAGCTATTTTAATCTTCAGTTTACCAAGAACGTCGGCATGCCGCCGAACAAATACCGCCATAACTATATTGTGTCGGTCGGCGAGGAGGAAAAGCCGCGCCGCCGGAAAGGATAAGAGAAGACTGCCGCGCCGTCAGAAAAGGCTGCCGCGGCAGTCTTTTTTGCGTTTGCCACAAAACAGAGAAAAAATTCGAACGAAATTTATACTTTTCTTTACGCAGAGACGATGATATAATAACTATATATCTGCGTCTTTTGACGCAGCGGAGAGAAATAAGGGGATTCTTTCGATAAAGGAGATGATGACACAGGCGCGGCCGTACCGCGAGAAAAAGAAAATGCCGGAGGTCCGGCGCGGGAACGCAGGCGTTTCCGATGGTTCCGCAGCGACACGCGGAATTTTTTTGTGTCAAAATACATCTATAAGGGGAATGAAAATGGGAATGAGCTTTTTTAAGCAGCTCCGACGGGAATTTGCAGGCTATAACGGCAAAAAGCTGTCGCAGGATCTGATGGCCGGACTCACGGTCGCGGCGGTCGCTCTGCCGCTCGCTCTGGCGTTCGGCGTGTCCGCCGGCGCTACGGCGGCCTGCGGTCTGGTCACGGCGATCGTTGCGGGTCTCGTGATCTCGGCGCTCACCGGCGGATATTATCAGATCTCGGGTCCGACCGGCGCGATGGCGGCCATCCTCGGCTCGCTGATCGGCGCCTACGGCATGCAGGGCATGTTCGTGGCGACCTTTCTCGCCGGCATCATGCTGATCATCGCGGCAGTGCTGCATCTCGGCAATCTGACCGCGTTCGTACCGGCGCCGGTCATCACCGGCTTTACATCGGGCATCGCGGTCATCATCGCGCTCGGCCAGATCGACAACTTTTTCGGCACGCATTCTGAGGGCGGCTCGGCGCTCGCCAAGCTCGCAAGCTACAGCCGTCTGGGCTTTCATCCGAACATGACGACGACCATCGTTGCGCTGCTCGTCGTTCTGCTTATGGTATTCTTCCCGAAGAAGTGGAACGCGGTCGTACCGGCGTCGCTCGTCGGCATCATCATCGCGACGGCGGCTACCATGATCTTCAAGCTGGACATCGCGACCGTCGGCGACATTCCGAAGTCGCTCATGCTGTCCGACCGTCTGTCGCCGTCTCAGATCGACTGGGCAACGGTTCCGACGCTGCTCGCACCGGCGTTTTCCATCGCTGTGCTCAATATGCTGGAGAGTCTGCTGTGCGGCGCGAGCGCAGGCAGAGCGACCGGCGTCAAGCTGAACAACGACCAGGAGCTGTTCGCGCAGGGCGTCGGCAACATGGTGCTGCCGATGTTTGGCGGCATTCCGGCGACCGCTGCGCTCGCGCGTACCTCGGTTGCCGTCCGCTCGGGCGCACAGACCCGCCTGACCGGCATCTTCCACGCTGTCGGCCTGCTCATCATGATGCTCGTGCTCGCGCCGATCATCTCGAACGTTCCGATGGCGGCGCTCGCCGGCGTGCTGATGGTCACGGCATGGCGCATGAACGAGTGGAGCGCGATCCGCTATGTGTTCCAGCACAAGTTCAAGGGCGCGATGGCGAAGTTCATCGTCACCATGGCGTGCACGATCGTGTTCGATCTGACGGTCGCGATCGTTGTCGGCGTCGGCCTCGGTCTTATCCTGATGGTTGCCCGTCTGTCCAAGCTCCAGATCAACTACGAGCGCGTCGATATGTCCCGGCTTAGAACGGACGATGACACGCTGAGCGAGCGTTACAGCAACGCGATGGTCGCATACATTACCGGGCCGCTGCTGTTCGCGAACATCGGCACGCTCGAGGAGCTGCCCGAGCATATCGGCCGCTGCGACACGCTGCTGCTCTCCATGCGCGGTGTGCCGAGCGTGGATGTTTCGGCGGCGCAGACGCTGCTGCCCATGCTGCGCGAGCTCAAGGAGCGCGGCATCGACGTCGTGGTATGCGGCGTTCCGAGCGCTACGATGACCATGCTGCGCCGCGCAGGTATTGTTGAGCTGCTCGGTGAGCAGTCGTTCTACTGGAGCGTCGAGCGCGCGCTGCTCGACCACCGTCCGCATCCGCTCGCGGCCTTCGACAGCGCAGAAGCGTAAAACAAAAAGCACAGAGGAAAATAAAACCTCTGTGCTTTTCTTTGCGCAAAATCAGTGGCCGCGGTGCTTTTCGCGGCGCTTTTCCGTGCGGAGCGCAAACCTTCGGGCCTGTTCGGCCTGATGGCGTGCGCGGCTGCTCTCGCGTTTTTCGAGCCTGTTTTGCTCACGCGCAAGCTGTAAAGCCTGCTGCGAGCGGGTGCCGATGCCGCACTGACCGGTCTCACGCGCCGCCTCGCGGCGGCGCTTTTTCGGGTTCGCGGTCTCCCTTGACAGCCTGCCTTCGACCGGCGGCCCGTAGCGGAGCCGGTCTGCGTGCCTGAGCACGAACTCGAATACCTCCGCATCGGTCGGCTGCGCGCCGAACACAACACGGGCGGCGCGTATGACGCCGTCTGTCTCCTGCTCGAACACGCCGACCCAGAACGGTTCCTCGAAAAAAACGGTCAGCCTGGATTTGATTCCGCTCATGGTTATCCCTCATGAAAAATGTGGAACAGAGAAGGGACGACCCGGAGGGAGGGTTACTTACCCTGCGAAAGACGCAGGACGGCCGGGCTACCTGCCGGCTCTGGTGCAGAATGCACGTTGCGTTTTTATCTCTGTGTATATCTGAAAAGACCGCCGGCGGAAATGCCGGCGGTCTGACAGAGCTTGTGAGGCGCCGCCTTAAATCTGCGAGGTGAATACCCGGTAGCCCTCGCGGCTGAGGGTATCGATCAGGCGCTTGGCGTGGTCTACGCCGCCGACTTCGCAGACGACATGGATGATCGCTTCGCCGATTTCGAGGTCGGTCTGTACGCGGTCATGCTGGAACAGGATGATGTTCGCGTTCTGCTGCGCAACGATATGCGAGAAGCGCTCGAGAGCGCCCGGTGCGTCCGGCATGAGCACGGAGAACTTGAGCTGACGGCAGCGGGTGATGAGGCCCTTCTCGACGATCTTGTGGATGAAGGAAACGTCGATGTTGCCGCCGGACAGGACGCAGACGACCTTTTTGCCCTTGACGTCGACCTTGTTGTTGAGCACGGCCGCGAGCGGAGCGGCGCCGGAGGTCTCAACGACCTGCTTGCAGCGCTCGAGCAGCAGCAGGACGGCGGAGGCGATCTCGTCGTCGGAGACCGTGACAACGCGGTCTACGTACTTCTGGATATATTCGAAGGTCTTTTCGCCCGGAGTCTTTACCGCGATGCCGTCCGCGATGGTGTGAACGGAATCAGACGGCTTGCGCTCGCCGGCGCGGAAGGAATTCGCGATCGCCGGAGCCCCCTCGGCCTGTACACCGATGATCTGGATGCGCGGGTTGATCTGCTTGGCGCAGGCAGCGACACCGGAGATCAGTCCGCCGCCGCCGGCCGGAACGAAGATCATGTCGACAAACGGCAGGTCGCGCAGAATCTCGAGCGCGATGGTGCCCTGACCGGCCATGACGTCCTCGTCATCGAACGGATGGATGAACTCCGCGCCGGTCTCCTCGCAGATCTCGCAGGCCTTGGCGTAGGCTTCGTCATAGATGTTGCCCGCCAGAACGACATCAGCGCCGTAGCCCTGGGTCGCGGAGACCTTGGCGATCGGCGTGGAGCGCGGCATGACGATGGTGGACTTGACGCCGACCGAGCTTGCCGCGAAGGCAACGCCCTGTGCGTGGTTGCCTGCGGAGGATGCGACGACTGCATGCAGGTCGCCCTCGGCATAGCGCTTCATGATCTTGTTGTACGCGCCGCGCACCTTGAACGAGCCGGTTTTCTGCTGGTTTTCGTACTTCAGATAGACCTCAGCGCCGGTCATGGCGGAGAAGGTTGCAGAAGTCGACAGCGGGATGTTGTGGATTACGTTTTTCAGACGGTCGGCTGCCGCCTCGAAATCTTTCAGTTCTAACATATATCTGTCTCCATTGTACAGGATTTTTTTCATACTGCTTTATCATAGCATTATTCTGTGCGGAATGCAAGGCGACAGCGGATAGAAATTGAATTTTTGCGAGAGAAAGAGCCTCGCCGCAGAAAAACGGGAGGCTCCGGGATTTACTTGTGATAGAGCTTTTTGGTCTGGTAATGCGGTTCGCAGGTGAGGTTCATGCCGAGCTTTTTGAAAACGCCGGTATCGACCTGCGCGAGCATGACGGAGGAATGGACCTCGCAGCCGGAAAGTCTGGGCAGCTGCGCGAGCGCGAGCTCCGCGACCGGGTTGGTCGCCGCCGAGATGGACAGCGCGATGAGCACCTCGTCGGTGTGCAGGCGGGGGTTGTGGTTGCCGAGACCCTCGATCTTGAGCTTCTGGATCGGCTCGATGATGAGCTGCGGCAGGACGTGCAGGTCGTGCGGCAGACCGGCGAGCGTCTTGAGCGCGGTGAGCAGGGCTGCGGCCGAGGAGCCGAGCAGGGCAGTGGTCTTGCCGGTGACGATGGTGCCGTCAGGCAGCTCGATGGCGGCCGCGGGCGCACCGGTCTCATCTGCGCGCCTGAGTGCGGCGGCGGCGACCGGACGGTTCGCGGTGGATACGTTCGCCTGATTCATCAGCAGCTCGAGCTTGCGCACGCTGCTCTCGTCGCCGAGACCCATGCGGACATCGCAGAGCGCCTGATAGTAGCGGCGGATGATCTCCTGGCAGGAGGCCTCGCGGCAGGCATCGTCGTCGATGATGCAGTTGCCCGCCATGTTGACGCCCATATCGGTCGGGGAATGATAGGGACTTTCGCCAGCGATCTGCTCGAAGATGGCGGAAACGACCGGGAAGATCTCGACGTCGCGGTTGTAGTTGACCGTGGTCACGCCGTAGGTCTCGAGGTGGAACGGGTCGATCATGTTGACGTCGTTCAGGTCGGCGGTCGCCGCCTCGTAGGCGAGGTTGACCGGATGCTTGAGCGGCAGGTTCCAGATGGGGAAGGTCTCGAATTTCGCATAGCCTGCGGTCACGCCGCGCTTGTGCTCATGGTAGAGCTGGCTGAGGCAGGTCGCCATCTTGCCCGAGCCGGGGCCGGGCGCGGTGATGACAACGAGCGGGCGGGTGGTCTCGATGTACTCGTTGCGTCCGTAGCCCTCGTCGGAAACGATGAGCGGAACATTGCCCGGATAGCCTGCGATGGGGTAGTGCATATAGACCGGCATGCCGAGCGCGGTCAGACGCTTTTTGAAGGCGTCCGCAGCCGCCTGACCGGCGTACTGCGTGATCACGACCGAGCCGACATACAGGCCGATGCCGCGGAAGGCGTCGATGAGGCGAAGCACATCCACATCATAGGTGATGCCGAGGTCGGAGCGGACCTTGTTCTTCTCGATGTCGCCGGCCGAGATGACGATGACGATCTCTGCGTCGTCCTTCATCTGGCACAGCATGCGGACCTTGCTGTCCGGCTCGAAGCCGGGTAGAACGCGGCTTGCGTGGTAGTCGTCGAACAGCTTGCCGCCGAACTCCAGGTACAGCTTGCCGCCGAAATGCGCGATGCGCTCCTTGATGTGCGCCGACTGGGTTGCAATGTACTTTTCGTTGTCAAAACCGATTTTTTTCATGTTCCGTTCATTCCCCCGTAAATTCAAAATTTTTATCACTCTATATTGTACTGAATCCGAGCGGATTTGACAAGTAGGGAGAGGGAAAAAAACAGAAGTTTCGACAGCGCCCGCTTTCAAATTTTTTAATACTCCGGCGGTTGCTATTGCCCGCGCGGTTTGGTATACTGTTCTTTATAAGAGATTACGAGAAACAAGGGGGGCGTATCGAATGGACGAGCAGACGAAGGGGTTTCGGAGCGCGGTGTTCGGCGGCTTTCGGCGCGAGGATGTGCTGCGCTACATAGAGGAGACCGACGCGAAGTATTACGAGGAGTCGGAGCGCCTGCGGAGCAGTCTGGATGATGCACAGACGGCGATGGGCGAGCTGCGCGGGCAGAACGAAAAGCTCACGGAGAAAAATGCGGAGCTGCTGGAGCGTCTGGGCGCGATGACGCTCGATATGGACCGGATACAGGCGCAGCTCGATGAGATCGAAAAAGGGTTTTCGCTCCAGACGACCGAGATCGAGGCGCAGAACGAGCGCGCGGAGACGCTTGCGGCGGAGAACGACCGCCTGACGAGCGAAAACGCCAAGCTCGCGGCGAAATGCGGCGAGTATGACCAGTCCAAGGACAAGATCGCGGAGATGGAGCTTTCGGCCTACCGCCGCGCCAAGCAGATCGAGGAGGACGCGAAAACCGAGCTTCAGAAGCTGCGCCGCCAGTCGCTCGAGACCATCGAGCAGGTGCGCCGCCAGCTCGAGGAGACCAAGGAAAACTACCGCGTGATGCTCGCACGCAGCCAGCAGGAGTCGCAGGAGATGGCGCGCAGGGCGGGCGAGGTCATCGGCGAGATCGACCGCATCTCGGCCTCCCTCGGAAAAAACACAACGGAAAAATCGAAAAACGGGCTGCGCGATGTGCTGAACAGTCTGCGCCCGAAAACGGAGGAAAAATAAAATGGCTCATTATGATCTGAAAACCGAAGAGCTGAAGAAAATGGCTCCCAGACTGCGTGCAGGCGACACGGTATCGCTGACCGGAATCGTCTATACCGCGCGCGACGCCGCGCACAAGAAGATCGTTGCGGCGATGGACGCAGATGAAAAGCTGCCGTTCGATCTGGACGGTGCGGCGATCTACTACGCAGGCCCGACCCCGGCAAAGCCGGGTCAGGTCATCGGCTCGGTCGGCCCGACGACCTCCGGCCGCATGGACCCGTTCGCGCCCCGTCTGCTCGACGCAGGCCTGTCCTGCATGATCGGCAAGGGCGTGCGCAATCAGAACGTGCAGGACGCGATGGAGCGCAACGGCGCGGTATATATGGTCGCGATCGGCGGCGCAGGCGCAGCAAAGGCTGCTTCCATCAAAAAGGTCGAGGTCATCGCGTATGATGAGCTCGGCTGTGAGTCGGTCAAGCGCCTGACGGTCGAGAATTTCTCGGCTATCGTTTCGCAGGACTCGGTCGGCGGCAATCTGTACACCGAGGGTGTAGCGAAGTATAAGAAGCAGGCGTAAGAACTGCCCGTCGGCGAAACGCTGGTTTCGCGGCAGGCTCATATTTTCCCCTTCCCGGGCATAATCTGTTATGACAGGCGCTCGGGGAGGGGATTTTTCTTGAAATACGGCTTTGGACGCACAGCGGTGCAGATGGCGTGCACGCTGCTCGCGCTGTGCCTCGGCATCGGCCTGCTGCGGCAGGAGAGGATGCGGACGGTGTTTTCCGAGGAGCGCGTGACGCTCCCGATCATCATGTATCACAGCATCCTGAAGGACGGCGCGCGGCAGGGAAAATATGTGGTCTCGCCCGAGGTGCTCGCGCGCGACCTCGATGCGCTCCGGGCGCGCGGCTGCGAGACGGTGACGGTACGCGACCTCATCGCGTACACAAGGGACGGCGCGCCGCTCCCGGCAAAGCCGGTCATGCTGACCTTTGACGACGGCTACTATAATAACTATGTCTATGCCTATCCGCTGCTGCGGCAGAGAGGCATGCGGGCGGTCGTGTCGATCATCGGCAGCCAGACCGCGCTCTTTACGGAAAACGGCGAGGAAAACGCCTACTGGTCGCATCTGCGTGCGGAGCGGCTGCGCGAGACCGAGGACGTTTTCGAGATACAGAACCATTCGTGGAATCTGCATGAATACGGCGAGCGGCGCGGCTGTCTGCGGCGGAGCGGCGAGGACGAAGCGCGTTATGCAAAGCTGCTGCACGAGGATACCGAGCAGACCCAGCAGCTGATCGAGGAGATCGGTCTGCCGGTGCCGGAATGCTATACCTATCCGTTCGGCGCATGCTCGGAGGAGAGCGAAAGGATTTTGCGCGAGATGGGCTTTCTGTGCACGCTCGGCTGCGAGGAGCGCATCAATACGGTGACGCGCGACCCGGAGTCGCTCTATCAGCTCGGCCGCTTCAACCGCGCCGCCTTCGAGTCGACAGACGATTTTCTGCGCCGCGCACTGGGGGAGTGAGAGTATGCGGTTTTCCGAGCTGCACTGCCGCGAGGTCATCAACCTGTGCGACGGGGCGCGCATGGGAGAGGTATGCGATCTGGTCTTTGACCCGGCTTGCGGCCAGATCAGCGCCATCGTCGTGCCGTCCGCGAGCGGGCTGTTCGGCATGTTCTCGCGCGAGGGCTGCATCATCCCGTGGAGCTGCATCGAAACGCTCGGCGAGGACTATATCCTCGTGCGGTACCGGCCGAAATAAGGGAAAAGCGGGAGTGCGGCAGAAAATCGAGAAAACAGGCGAAAAAATGCAAAAAAATGATTGACACCGGGCGAAAGTTCGGATATACTATTAGAGCATGAAATTCGCACATCCCGTAATGAAAGCAGTCGGTGACGGTTCCCCGTTGCTGCTGTCAGATGATCTGGGATGGAGGAAAAACCAAGGAGGAAAACTAAAATGGCAGTAATTTCTATGAAGCAGCTGCTGGAGGCCGGCGTACACTTCGGCCACCAGACCCGTCGCTGGAACCCGAAAATGGCAACCTACATTTTCACCGAGCGCAATGGTATCTATATCATTGACCTGCAGAAGACCGTTAAGAAGCTCGAGGAGGCTTACTTCTTCGTTCGCGATATGGCAGCTTCCGGCGAGTCCATCCTGTTCGTCGGCACCAAGAAGCAGGCGCAGGACGCAATCAAGGAAGAGGCTGAGCGCTGCGGTCAGTTCTACGTAAACGCTCGCTGGCTGGGCGGCATGCTGACCAACTTCAAGACCATGCGTACCCGTATCGCTCGTCTGAACCAGCTGCAGAAGATGCAGGCAGACGGCACCTTCGATCTGCTTCCGAAGAAGGAAGTTATCAAGCTCCAGCTCGAGATCGCCAAGCTCGAGAAGTACCTGGGCGGCGTTAAGGAAATGAAGAAGCTGCCGGGCGCTCTGTTCGTTGTTGACTCCCGCAAGGAGAAGAACGCGATCGCTGAGGCTCGCAAGCTGAACATCCCGATCGTTGCAATCGTTGATACCAACTGCGATCCGGACGAGATCGACTACGTTATCCCGGGCAACGACGACGCTATCCGCGCGATCAAGCTCATCTCCCAGACCATGGCTAACGCTGTTCTGGAAGGCAAGCAGGGCGAGCAGCTCGAGGTCGAGGCTAAGGCTGACGACGCAAAGGCTGAGTAATTCATAACTCTATATAAATTCAAGTGAGTTGTTCGTAGGGCGCGACGACCCGGCGCGCCGTGGTCGTTGTGCCCTACGTTTTTTATCGTACAAATACAAAATTGGAGGAATTTAAAATGGCTTTTACCGCTGCTGACGTAAAGAAGCTCCGCGAAATGACCAGCGTAGGCATGATGGACTGCAAGAAGGCTCTGACCGAGGCTGACGGCGACTTCGACAAGGCAATCGAGCTTCTCCGCGAGAAGGGCCTGGCCAAGGCTGCCAAGAAGGCTGACCGCATCGCTGCTGAGGGCCTGGTCAAGGCTACTGTATGCGACAAGTGCGGCGTAGGCGCGATCATCGAGGTTAACTCTGAGACCGACTTCGTTGCAAAGAACGCTGATTTCCAGCAGTTCGTTAGCGATCTGGCTGCTGTCGTTATCAAGGACGCTCCGGCTGACGTTGAGGCTCTGAAGGCCTGCAAGATGGGCGAGGGCACCGTTCAGGACGCTCTCCAGGAGAAGGTTCTGACCATTGGCGAGAACCTGCAGATCCGTCGTTTTGACCGTTTCGACGATTCCACCGTTAACGTTGCCTACAACCACATGGGCGGCGTAATCGGCGTTCTGGTTGCTCTGGAGGTTTCTGACAACCTGAAGGACAACGCAACCGTTAAGGAGCTCGGCAAGGACATCGGCATGCAGGCTGCTGCTATGAACCCGTCCTTCCTCGACAAGTCTGACGTTGACGAGGCTACCCTCGCAAAGGAGAAGGAGATCCTCCTCATCCAGGCACTCGAGGAGAACAAGACCGCTGCTAAGCCGAAGCCGGAGCAGATCATCCACAAGATGGTAGACGGCCGTATCGGCAAGTACTACGAGGAGAACTGCCTCCTGCAGCAGGCTTTCGTTAAGGAGAACAAGGTCTCCGTCGAGAACCACATCAAGGCTGTTGCCAAGGAGCTGGGCGGCGAGATCAAGCTCGTAAAGTGCGTTCGTTTCGAGAAGGGCGAAGGCATCGAGAAGAAGGTTGACGACTTCGCAGCAGAAGTTGCATCCATGGCTAAGTAAGCTGTCTGAGCTGAACAGAAACCAAAGACCCGGAGCTTGTCTCCGGGTCTTTTTAGCTTGTATCAGAAATTGTTCTATCTTGTATCAGAAATTGTTCTATTGTATAATAGGGGAAAAGACCGGCAGCTGCCGATGAAAGGACAACGAAAAAATGAAGCTGTTTTCTCCGTTTCAGATAAAGAACATGACGCTGCGCAACCGTGTGGTCATGCCGCCGATGTGCATGTACAGCGCGGAAAACGGAATGCCGAATGCGTTCCATTTTACGCACTACACCTCCCGCGCCGTGGGCGGCGTCGGACTCATCATCATAGAGGCGACCGGCGTCATGCCGAACGGCCGTATCTCGGACCACTGTCTCGGCCTGTGGAACGACGAGCAGATGCACGCGCTCACGCCGCTCGTTTCCGAATGCCGGCGCCTCGGCGCGAAGGTCGCGATTCAGCTCAACCATGCAGGCCGAAAATGTGAGGCGGATGAGCCGGTCATTCTTGCGCCGAGCGCCATCCCGTTCGATGAAAACTCGAAAACGCCGCATGAAATGGACGAGAGCGACTGCAAAAATGTTGTAAAGGCCTTCCGCGACGCGGCAGAGCGTGCGGAGAAGGCAGGCTTTGATGCAGTGGAGATCCATGCGGCGCACGGCTATCTGCTCAGCGAATTCCTTTCGCCGCTCACCAATCATCGTACCGATGCCTGCGGCGGCTCGACTGAAAACCGCTGCCGCCTGCTCATCGAGGTCCTCAAGGCGGTGCATGAGGTCTGGCCGCAGGAAAAGCCGGTGCTGCTGCGCGTCTCTGCCGAGGACTACGAGCCGGACGGCATGCACCCGGACGAGATGGCGAAGATCGTGGAGCTGGTAAAGCCGTATGTCGATGTGCTCGATGTGAGCACGGGCGGCGTTGTGCCGACGCCTCCTCCGGCGCTTTTCCCCGGATATCAGGTCAAAATCGCGGAATATCTCAAGCAGCAGACCGGTCTCCCGACCATCACCGTCGGCCTCATCACGGAGCCGCATCACGCGGAGGAGATCTTGTGCAATGAGCGTGCAGACCTCGTTGCGCTCGGCCGCGCACTGCTGCGCGAGCCGTACTGGGTGATGAACGCAGCGCGCGCGCTTGATGTTCCGTATGACTGGCCGGAACCGTATCAGCGCGGATACAAGACAAGAAAGTAACAGATAACGCAGAAAAGCGGCCGCAAACGGCCGCTTTTCTGTTATACATTTTCAGAAAGGAAACACAGGGTAATTCTTGTGCGGCAATGCCGTGGCTTATTCGCCCCAGTACTTTGCAACGTGAGCGCGGGTTGCCTCAGCAGCCGTCTTGATGTTCTCCTCGTTGGACAGCTTGTAGTAGTCCGGACGGAACACTTCCATGGTGCAGACGTCACCCTCGAAGCCGATCTTCTTGAGGGTATCAGCGTAGCGCTTGTGATCGAGGCAGTCGCCCGGCTCGCCCGGCCACAGACGCTTCTCGTCGTTGTTGTAAGCTGCGCCGCAGGGCATATTCTCCATGCCGTTCAGGTGCCATACGAAGATCTTCTTGCCGTCGGCCTTCTCGAGAGCCTCGAAAGAAGAAGCCATTGCATGGAAATGATACTGGTCGAGGGTGATGCCGACGAGCGGAGAGTTAACCTCCTCGACGATCGCGTAAGCGTCCTCGAAGCGGTTGATGGACATGGTCGGGCAGCCGCAGAACTCGATGGAGAGCTTGATGCCGTGCGGCTCAACCTTCTTGACCATTTCCTTCAGTACAGCGACAGCGTCAGCCTTGATCTCGTCGAGGGTAGCCGGAACGGTGAGATCCATGGACGGAACGACGACGATCATCTTGCACTGGAGCTTGTTGCAGTCCTCGATGATCTGATCGAGCTTTGCCATAACGGCGTCCTTTTCCTCCTGGGTCTGCTTCATGTTGAAGAAGATCAGAGCGTTGTAGGAAAGCATCTTCAGATGGTGCTTCGGGTCAGCGAACCATGCGGCCAGATCGTCGATGGTGTACTTTCCTGCTGCGATCTCGCGGTCGAGGCACTCGGACTGGATATCGATGTAGTCAACGCCGTACTTCTCGCACAGGTCGAGGTCTTCGAGTACGGAGTGGTTTTCGCAGAAACGGTTGCAGCCTTCGTTAAAACCGATTTTCATGATGGGAAACTCCTTTATTCTTTCTTATCTTTAATCAAGGTGATATGCAGAGCGGGCAGGAGTGGTATCGCTGTCCGCTCCGCAGGTGATATGGTCTTACTTCTTGTAGAAATCCGGGGTGCCGCCGGTTACGACCTTCTCCGGAACGCCGGAGGTCTGGGACTTGACCAGCGCGTCAGCGGTGATGGAAGCAACGTAGCCGTCCCATGCGGAGGAGCCGCCGGTTTCGCCCTTGAGTGCGTGGTCAACCCAGTCCTGAATTTCAACGTCGTAAGAGTCGATGAAGCGCAGGATCCAGTTGTCCTCGATCTTGGTGGAAACTTCGTTTGCGTAGCGGACGGTCGGGAAAGACGGGCACGGCAGGTTGACAACGCCGTTCTCGCAGACAACTTCGCAGTTGATGTCGTAGCCGAAACCGCAGTTTACGTTGACCTCGAGAACATTTACGATGCCGCTCTTGGTCTTCATGATCATGATCTGCGGGTCCTTCAGCGCGTTCTTGACCTTGGAGTTGGTCTTGGGCATGATGCACTGAACCTCGTCCCACTCATCGTTTACGAGCCACGGCAGAACGTCGATCTCGTGGATTGCGGTGTCGGTAACAGCCATTGCGGTGGTGTAGTCGTCAGCAACGCCGTCTGCACGGTGGGTGCACTTGATGACCATCGGCGCGCCGAACTTGCCGGAATCGATCAGCTCCTTGACCTGACGGTAGCCGCGGTCGTAGCGGCGCATGAAGCCGACCTGTACGAGGTGCTTGCCGCCTGCCATCTCGGCCTCGACGATTTCCTTGCCGTCAGCGGCGGTGTTTGCCAGCGGCTTCTCGGAGAATACCGGCTTGCCGGCCTTGATAGCGGCCAGAACCGGACCCTTGTGGAACTGACCCGGGGTGGTAACAACAACAGCGTTTACATCCGGATCGTTGATCGCTTCGTTGAAGTCGGTGTAAACCTTGGTGCCGGCGCCTGCAATCTCAGCGCCCTTCTTAGCACCCTCCTCGAATACGTCGCATACAGCAACGATGCGTGCATTACGGATGCGGTTCTGGATGCGTTCGATGTGTTCGCGGCCGATCATGCCGCAGCCGATCAGTGCAATGTTCAGGTTTTCCATGATAAGTTCCTCCTTGGATAAGTAAATATGAAATGGTGAATGGAATTTTGTGATTTACCGTAGCTGTCTGCGTCAAATGCACGCATGTCGGTTTTCGCTCGTGCAGTCTTGCGTGCACTTCGCTTTTCATTTGACGAGATGATTATAACTCTGCGTTCACGAGAACGCAAGGGGAAATTTCGAAAAATTTTAAAAAAATTTTTGCGGTTCGGGCAGTGTAAGCACGGAAAAGTGTCACACTGCCGCCGCATAGGGAAAAGAGAGAGAAATGGTTTATGCTGCGATGCCGAGGGGAGAGAAGAAGATATAGATGGCAACCGCAAGGATAAGACCGATGATGGATACAACGTGACGGTACTTCCACGGGGTCAGATCGACCGCGCCGACGTCCTGGATCTCGTACTCCTCAGCCGGGTGATACTTGTTCAGATACCACATGATGAGCAGCTCGATCGGGAACAGAACAGCCATTGCGTACAGGTAGTGGATGGGGTTCGTGCTGCCCGGGTAGCAGGGCTTGATGAGCAGGAACGCACCGTAGCATACGACGTGGAAGATGGTGATGACCTTGGGCATGTACTTCGGGATGCGCTTGAACATGAAGATGCCGAGGATGGTGCACAGTACCGGCAGGGATACAAACTGGCTCATGGAGTTGAGGAAGGTGGTGATGCCGCCTGCGTTCATGATGAACGGAGCGATGACGATCGAGATGCAGCCTGCGATGGTGCCGTAGATCTTGCCGACCTTGACGCACTTGGTGTCCGAAGCCTTCGGATTGATGGAAGAGCGGTACAGGTCGAGGGTGAACATGGTGGACGCGGAGTTCAGGACCGAGTTGAACGAGGACAGGATCGCGCCGAACATGACAGCTGCGAAGAAGCCCATGACCGGCTTCGGAACGATCTCAGAGATGAGCGCCGGATAAGCGAAGTCGATCGCGGAGGAGCCGGCAGCTGCGAGCTTTTCCTGGATGGACGGCAGATAGAATGCGATGATGCCCGGGATGACGAGGTACAGAGGGCCGAGGCACTTGAGGAAGCCGCAGAAAATAGCGCCCTTCTGGCCTTCCTTGAGGCTCTTTGCCGCGAGAGAACGCTGGACAAAGGACTGGTTGGTGCACCACCAGTACAGGTTGTTGAAGAACATACCGGTGATGATCAGCGGCCACGGAACCTCCGGCTCCGGTGCGTTCCATGCGTTGATTGCGTTCATCTTGGCCGGATCAGCCTCGATCATGTACTTTACGCCGTCGAGAATGCCGTGACCGCCGGTTGCTGCGGACAGAGCCGCGAAGCCGAGGAACGGGATCATCAGACCGCCGATGATCAGGCCGATGCCGTTGATGGTATCCGAAACTGCAACGGCCTTCAGACCGCCGAAGATCGCGTAGCAGCCGCCGATGATGCCGATGATAACGCAGAGGATTGCGACAGCGACGAATTTGCTGGTGCCCATGATGCCGGAGATGTCAAAGATCTGCTCGAAAACAACGGCGCCCGAGTAGAGGATGACCGGCAGGTTGAGGATGGAGTACATAACGACGATTACGACCGAGAACATCGTCTTGGTGCCTCTGCCGTAGCGCTCCTCCATCAGAGACGGGATGGTCATGGCGCCCATTTTGAGGTATTTCGGAAGGAAGTAGTACGCCAGAACCAGCAGCGTGAACATCGAGCCGACCTCCCAGGCGATCGGGCCCATGTTGGTTTTCCAGCTCTGGCCGTTCAGACCGACGAGCTGTTCTGCGGAAAGGTTGGTCAGGAGCAGAGAACCTGCGATGACCACACCGGGCAGTCCGCGTCCTGCGAGGAAGTAGCCTTCGGCGGTGTCGAGCTGTTCGTCACGCGTTTTCCATGCGGAAATGATGGCGACCAGGGCGGTGAACAGTACAAACGATATGCCTGTCCATGCGAGCGAGGAGAAGAATGTCATTTGGATAACCCCCATATCATTGATGTTTTGCGTTCTCGTGAACGCTGTCCCTCTAAAAACAATCCCCTTGAGCTTTTCCGGCGCGTTCTCCCTTGCGCCGAGCAGCTTGTTTTTGTGGGGATTTGTTTTGATGGGTATAGATTATCACGTTTATTTTGGGTTTGCAAGAGGGAAAAGTGCATTTAGTTTATATTTAGGAATTGCCACAAAAAACAGGGGCGGTTTATGTAAAAAAAATCGGAATACAGCGCAAATGCGCGTGCATTTGCGTGCAAAATGATAGTAAGAATACCCAAAGGAATAGGGATGACGTTGTGCAGTTTGTTAAAACGGTTGAAAGAGGAGGAGGATGACCGACTGCATGTTTACAGAAAAGGGACAGAAAAACGTTAAAATACATCAAAAATGCACGCATACAATTAAAATAGTATGCGTGCGCGGAAACGCAGGAGCGCAGAATAACAATTTCATAAAAATGCGTGCATTTTTCAAAAAAAGCATTGCAAGCTGCGTGCAGTATGATATACTATAAACATAAAGAAAAAACAAAAGGAGGTAAACATTATGGCGGTCACCGCTCAGCAGATTGCGGATCTCGCGGGAGTATCGCGCGGCACTGTGGATCGTGCGCTGCACAATCGAGGCCGTGTCAACCCGGAAGTAAAGGAAAAAATTCAGAAAATCGCGCTTGAACTCGGATATAAGCCCAACCTGATCGGACAGGCGCTCGTGCGCTCCAAGCAGGATTTCAAGCTCGGCGTGATTCTCCAGTCCACCGAAACCCCGACGATGCAGATCGTGCGTGCAGGCGTGCAGCGTGCAGCGGAGGAGCTTGCAGCCTCAGGCGTCGAGCTCGTTCTTCGCGATTTTCAGGGTCTGGACACCGAGCTGATGCTCGAATATATAGAGGAGCTGGTCTCGGCAGGCGTGCAGGGTATCGCGCTTTCCCCGGATACCGCGCCGGAGGTGCGGCAGTGCATTGATGAACTGCACGCACAGGGCATTCCGGTCATTACCTTAAATGCCGACGCGCCGGGCAGCAAACGCCTGTGCTTTATCGGCATGGACAACTACCGCGCCGGTCAGACGGCGGCGTGCCTGCTCCGCCTGATGCTGCCCGAGGGCGGAAAGGTGCTCCCGCTCGCCGGTCATCTGAATAATACTGCGCACAACAACCGCCTGAACGGCTTTCTGGATGCCATAAAGGCGGAAAATACGCTCAATATCAGTACGCTGGTGTTTCAGCCGTGTTTTGATCGCGATGACTATTCGCATGAGATCACGCAGCACGCACTGCGTGCAAATCCCGATCTTGCGGCGATCTATGTTGCGTCCAACGGTCAGAAGGGCGTGTGTCAGGCGATCGAGGAGGAGGGCCTGAAGGGCCGCGTGAAGGTGGCGGCGTTCGACCTGAACGAGCTGAACATGGAGCTTCTGCAGTCGGACAGTCTGAGCTTCGTGCTCGATCAGGAGGCGTTCGAGCAGGGCTACCGGCCGCCGTTTCTGCTGTATGAGTATCTTCTGCACAAGAAAAAGCCGGAAAAAGAGCTGCTCTACACGGATATTGCCATCCGTACCAAGTACAACAGCGACATGGCGCTCGTCTGCACGACCATGCAGAGCGGCCTGTAAGACTGCTGAAAAAGGTGCGTGCACCGAACGCTGAGCGTTCCCGTACACGCACCTTTTCTGCTGCTTTTTTTCAGTCCGCGCGCAGCCAGAGCGACTGCCGCAGATCGACATGCGTTTCATCCTTGAAGGCCGCGCCTTCCGCGCGGAGCAGGTCAGCCTGCTCAGACCAGCCCGGCGCGATGCGGCCGGCGTGGTTGACAACGCGGTGACAGGGGAAATGACCGTAGTATTCTGCGTGCGAAAGCACGCGCGCCACCAGACGCGCATTTTTCGGCCGCCCGATCAAGCACGCAAGCTGTCCGTAGGTCGCGACCGAGCCGGCGGGGATCTTCTCGACGACAGAAAGTACCTGCCGCGCAAAGTCATCATTCAGTCTGGTTCTGCTCATATTCGGTCTCCTTTTATCGGCATGCATTTCTTTATTATAGTATAGCACGTTTCGCAGAAAGAGGAAGAGAGATTGTTTTTTCGGCAGAAAATAGACTTTTGCTGTGATGCGTAGTATAATAGAGATAACGGACAGGAAGGGAGAAAAAGCATGACGATTTTAACCTGTGACTGCGGATATGAGATCTACATCATGGATGAGACTGAGGCGACGGCATGGCAGTGCGACCGCTGCGGTCAGTGGTACGACTTTTTCGGCGTCAAGGTAACGCCGCCGTCCGAGCGAAAGCAGGAGAAAAACCCGAACCTCGTCAACTGGAGCGCAGGGGAGGAGCTGTAACCTGAGGCGACACCGCACAAGGAAAGCTGCGGCGCTGTCTGCTCGCAGATCGCTTTTGTCCCGTTATGCGGTATTGCCTGAAAAAAGTAACAGGAATGTAACCTTCATTCCTGTTTTTTGATGCTATAATAAGCAAAGGAAAGGCCGGTCGCCGCGAAAAGCGGCGTCAGACAGTCTGCCGCGGAAACCAATTCTAAAGCAGACGACCCCGCGTAAAATACAGAAAGCATTACCGGGGTGTAAAAGGCAGGAAGGGAAGAGTTCAAAATGGCATATGGTACGGCGAACAGCTATGCACGTCCTCGCCGCCGCCGTCGAAAACGCAAGAGCCACTACGGCGTGCTGGCACTGGTGATCGTGCTCCTGATCGCGCTCATCGTGCTCGCGGTCAAGCTGGTGACGACAGCGGTCAGCGCCGTGATCGGCAGGACCGGCACGCACGAGATCGTCTATCAGGTGGACAACAAGCTGGGCTACTGCGACGGAAAGACGTTCGACCTTGAGGCGGCGCCTTACCGCGATCAGAGCGGCAACCTGTTCGCGCCGCTCCAGTCTCTGTGCGATGAGCTTCAGATCGATCTGACCTGGGACGAAAGCACGAAGAGCGGCACGGCAGTCTGGAACAAGCAGACCGCTGAGATCAAGGCCTCGAGCACCAAGGTTCAGATGGGCGAGGAGAGCAGGAACATGGCGGCCGCGCCTTCGGTGAAGGACGGCGTCGTTTTCATCCCGGCGAAGGATTTCTGTGCGGCGTTCTCGTGGAAGACCGCCGAAACCGCCGAGGAGCAGGGCGATCTGCTCATCATCTCGCAGAAGGACGACGAGCTGACTGAGGACGCGATCAAGCAGATCACGGATGACGTAACGAAGGTTCTCGGCCCGTCCGAGAAGCAGATCACGGGAGACAGCATCCTGATGCGCACCGACTCGGACAAGGCGCTCGTTTCCGGCGAGACCAGGACCATGGCCTCTGACGGCGAAAAGCTGGGCGAGGGCGTCATGGAGCAGAACGGCACGAAATACGTTCCGCTGAAGGCGGCGATGACCGCGCTCGGCGGCACGGCGGAGTTCGACGGTAAAAAGACCTGGACGGTAAAATATAATGATACCGAAACCACGGTCACGACGAACGGAAAGTTCAAGATCGACGGCAAGCGCGTCAAGGGCGATGACTTCACAGTCTGGCTCGACGAGGAAAAGGACCGGTTTTATATCTCCGCTCCGGCGCTTGCGCAGATCATCGGCAGAAACTATACCGATCTCGGCGACGGTGCGTTCGCGTTCACGAC
>ENA-ORTV01001740-ORTV01001740.1-human-gut-metagenome-genome-assembly--contig:-NODE-1740-length-22783-cov-3.499560_pt1 | contig 22783 bp, 19 predicted proteins | sample MGYA00241915_ERZ509194 | MGnify/ENA primary metagenome ERZ509194 (study PRJEB26280, sample SAMEA2338810) | human gut metagenome | biome: human gut; feature: human-associated habitat; material: faeces... | reverse complement strand
GCCTCAATGGCGGAGGTACTCGACCGCCGTTTCACGAGATATGAGGAGGAAAAGGAGAGCGGCGAGGGCTTCGGCCGTCTGCCCGACCTCATTTTGTTGGACGGCGGCAGAGGGCAGGTACCCGCCGTTGAGCCGATACTCAAAAAGCACGGGCTCGAAAATATTCCGCTCTTCGGCATGGTCAAGGACGGGAGCCACCGCACGCGCGCGATAGCGAAGTCGGGCGGCGAGATAGCCTTCACATCAAAGCGCCGCGCGTTCACGCTTGTTTCGGAGATTCAGGAGGAGGTTCACCGCTTCGCCGTGACCTATCACAGGCAAAAGCACAAGGCCTCCGCGCTCTCGAGCACGCTCACCGATATCCCCGGCATCGGGCCGTCGCGCGCAAAGGCACTGCTTAGGTACTTCAAGACCGTAACCGCCATAAGAAACGCGGGAGTTGAGGAGCTTAAAAAAGTGTCCGGAATATCCGACTCCACGGCGCAAACTATATATGACGCTCTGCATCCGGAATCTTGACACGGACGCGGATAAATGTAATAATATGTATGATACTGTAAAACACCGCAGTTTGAACAGATAAATGCGATATAAAGGAACTGATGAAATGAGAGTTATAACAGGCACGGCACGCGGCAGGGTTTTGCGGACGCTCGAGGGCGAGGATGTCCGTCCGACCACCGACCGCGTCAAAGAGGCCGTTTTCAGCATAATCCAGTTTGAGATAGAGGGAAGAAGAGTATTGGACCTGTTCGCAGGCTCGGGTCAGCTCGGCATTGAGGCGCTCAGCCGAGGCGCCGATTCGGCGACCTTCGTCGATATGTCAAAGGACTCCCTCGCCACAGTCAAGTACAATCTCGAGCATACGAAGCTCGGCGACCGCGCAAAGGTTATCCAGACCGACGCGCTCTCGTTTTTGAAGCTGACCAAAGACAGATTTGATATCGTTTTCATCGACCCGCCGTATGCAAGCTCGCTCGTTGCCGATTCCATGAAGCTGCTTTCAGACGCAGTGGCCGACGGCGGCTGCGCCGTTTGCGAGACCCCCGTCGATTCGGAGCTGCCCGAGAGCTTCGGCGAGCTGAAGCTCTATCGCAGCTACCGCTACGGCAAGATAAAAATCACCGTTTACCGCAAGGAGGGCAAGGACGCATGAAAATAGCCATATGTCCCGGCAGCTTCGACCCCGTCACAAAGGGTCATCTCGATATAATCAGACGCACGGCGAGTATGTTCGACAAGGTGATAGTCGTCGTCATGCACAATTATCATAAGCCCAACGTATATTTCAGCGCGATTGAGCGCGTGGAGCTTTTGAACCGCTGCGTCAAGGATCTCGACAATGTGGCGGTCGATATGCATGAGGGACTTCTCGCCGCCTATGCACAGGAAAAGGGCGCGGTTGCGATAGTCAAGGGCCTGCGAGCCGTCTCGGACTTCGACTACGAGTTCCAGCAGGCGCTGACAAATAAGAAATTGAATCCGAATATCGAGACGGTTTTCATAACCGCCAATTCGGATTATATGTACCTCTCCTCATCCGTTGTCAAGCAGGTGTGCGAGTTCGGCGGGGATATCAGCGACTTTGTCCCTTCCGAGGTACATGACGATATTGTGAAAAGAATAAGAGAGAGGAGCGCTTTGAAATGAACATAGATTCCCTGTTGGAGCAGATAGAAAATATTCTTGACAGCGGAACAAAGATAACGCTTTCCAAGAAAACCATGGTCAACGCCGAGGAAATCCGCGAATGCGTCGAGCATCTGCGCGAGATAATCCCGGAGGAGGTCGATCAGGCGAAATCGATAACCGCCAACCGCAACGAGATAATCGAGAAGGCGAAGAGCGACGCGGCTGAATCGGTTGCCCGCGCCCAGGAAAAAGCACGCATCCTCGTTGAAAAGACCGAGGCGAAGAGCGAGCAGATAATTTCGACCGCCAACGCAAATGCACAGAAAACCGTTGACAATGCAAACAAAATCGCCGAGCAGACCGTTGCAAAAGCGAACTCCGACGCGGCGGAGATAGTCGAAAAGGCTCAGCAGACCGCCAACAAGCTCATTGACGAGAACGAGATAACCGCTCAGGCGCGCGCATATGCGTCCCAGCTCAAGGTCAACTCCCAAAACGAGGCAACCGAGCGCGTCAACGCCGCGATAGCGCGAGCCGAGGAGATGCTTGCCAACGCCACCCGCCAAGCGGACGATATAGTCAAGAAAGCTACCGCGGAATCCAACGAGACTCTTGCGAGGGCGAAGAAATGGTCCGCGGATATCCGCGAGGCCGCGAGCAACTTTGCCGACAGCGTCCTGCGCAACGCGGACAAGGCTCTTGTTATGAGCATAAATGAAGTCAGAGACGCAAGGCAGAAGGTGAGCGACACATACAAGGGCGACAAGAACGCTCAGTAAGGGAGAGCTTTGAATGAAAACAGGTCATGCGGATAAGGCGCGCGAGCTTTTTAACGACGGGTACAACTGCTCCCAGGCGGTGTTCGGCGCGTTTGCGGAGGATGCGGGGCTCGATATGAAAACCGCGCTGAGATTCGCCTCTCCGTTTGGCGGAGGAATGGGCAGAATGCGCGAGGTCTGCGGCGGAGTGAGCGGAATGTTTATGGTTCTCGGGCTGTTCTTCGGCTACGACGAGCCCGACGACGCGCAGGCAAAGAAAGAGCTCTATTCATATGTCCGCGCCCTTGCGGACAAGTTTAAAGAGAGCGAGGGTTCTATAATCTGCCGCGAGCTGCTCGCGGGAGTGAAAACTCAGCCCGGCCCGAATCCCGAGGACAGAAATACCGCGGACTATAAAAAGCGCCCGTGCCCCGAGCTCGTCGCATATGCGGCGCAGCTCGTCGAGGACTTCCTGAACGAGCCCGGAAAGCTTGAATAAACGCGAAAAAGCGAAAACGAGTTGAATATAACAAAGGAAGCCGGTATTTACGTTGGCTTCCTTTGTTATTTTCCGAACATGGGAGTGCCGCAAGACAAATAAACTCAGGGATTTCTCAAGCGGAGTAAGCTCAAACGGCATCGGGGATCGCTTGTTCGGACGCATTGAAGCTGCTTGTGTAGTCCGATATCTCGAGTGTGCGCTCAGATTTGTTTACGCCGATAAAAATAAAACGGTAGTCGCCGCTTTTTGTCGGGAGCGCATTGAATTCCTTTGTGTCGGCATTGTATATTAGGCACAAGTCGTATTTTCTTCCTATGGTCGATGTCGGGGTGCAGCCCTCAAGCTCGGTAGGAAGTTCGGCTTTCCAGCGGATATCTTTTTTTGCGTTTTGAACAAAGCGGTCAAAGCTTTCCTTTTCGCAGAGCACCGATGAGCGCTTTTCGTCTCCGAAAACATTTTGGGTAACACTTTTTTCGCTCCGCGGCAGCTCAACGCCTATCTGCGCGGCATAGCTTTCCGCAACGCAATTGTCGGATATGAAAGTATTTTTGAATATGGGAGTAAATGAGCCGTAAATTGCAAGGATGAGCGCAAGTATCAGACCTACGACGATATTTTTGATGTTGCGTATACCTTTTTTCCTCTGATAAATCCCGAATATGGCCGACGCTAACGGTATCGGCAAAAACAGATAGAATATCCAAAATCTATTTATCGCTTCGCTCATGGCAAAGCCGAAAGGAACCTCGGGAGTGACAGCCTCAAAGACGGCAATCGCAAAAGCCGGAGAAAGAATGGAGAGAATTATCAGCAGAGCCGATATCGTTTTTTCCTTGCCCGATGCCGCAGGCACGGTGTTTTGTACACTGATATACGGTCTGACCGCCTCATACAGCGGATCGGATTTGCGCAAAATGAAAAGCTCTGTCCCGCGCAGGAATACGGTGTGCGTTCGGTTTTCAATAACCTTTGTCACATCCTCCGGTCGCACGACAAAACGGCTTGAAAGCTCTCCGTTGCGCTTTACGGTTATAACCATTCTGTCCGCATAGAGGTCGTATTCGTATATCCTGTCTGCAACTTGTTTAAGGGAGTTCTTTTTATATGACACCGCTTGGATTGTCTGCATGATGAGGATGGCGAGCGTAAAAACAAATGCGATAAAAAAGCCCGCAGTATCTGTTCTGTTGTCACCGGCTGCCGGCAGTGCGAGTATTATGATAAAAAGTATCGCTGCAAACAGCGTTCCGAGGATACGCGGCATAACGACAAGGCGCGTGGCGGATTTTATGTCCTCCACGGTATATCTCATCTCGCCGTGCCTGTGCGGTATTGCGGCTGTGCTATGCTGATTTTCCGTCGGCTCGGACATAAGCGCATCAAACGACACATCAAAAATTTCCTTTAATGTATATATGTTATCAATGCTTGGTACGGTTTGTTCCGTTTCCCACTGGCTGACCGTTTGGCGGCTGACCGAAAGCTTGCCGGCAAGCTCTTCCTGAGACATTCCGCGTTCTTTGCGCAGAGCCTGTATTCTTGTTCCGATCGTCATGGTGGTTTCCTCCCTTTTGTGCCTCCAATTATATCAAAAAGGCTCTGTTTTAGCAAGAAAGCTGCGTTTTACATCTGTCAAGCAACGCTTGCTTTGTATAAAAATGTGAATAAAATATAAACATTTCGGAATGTGGCGAAAATTGAAGTAAAAGGGTGGATTTTCCTGTTATATTGTATAATAGCAGCAGGCAGGAGGCGATACCGTGAAAAACAGGCGCGAGGGTCTGAGAGAGAGAAAAAATGACGGCATTACATATTGCAATATGTTTTGGCTGTTCATGTTCGGCAATGTACTCGGTGTTCTGCTCGAGGGCACATGGTGCAAGCTGTGCTTCGGTCACTGGGAGACCCATGTTGTTACGATTTGGGGGCCGTTCTGCCTGATATACGGCATAGGCGCGGTGATGTTCTACATAAGCGGCGAAATCGTTCGCAGCACGGGGTTCAGGGGCGTGCTCGCACGTTTCTGTCTTATCTCCGTTGTGGCCACGGTCTTTGAGCTCGCGTGCGGACTCCTGCTCGAATACGGCATGGGCATGAAGGCGTGGGACTACTCAAAGAGCTTTCTAAACTACAAAGGTCTTATCTGCCTTAAAATGACAGTTCTCTGGGGAGTGGGCGGCGTTATCTTCGCCTATTTGGTCATCCCGAAGCTGAAAAAAATATTTGCGCGGATGCAGGGCACGGGCTGGAGAGTCGCCTGCGCCGCGGTATCGATATTCATGATAATCAACATCTCGTTTACCCTCGTCTGCATGGTGCGCTGGAGAGGCCGCCGAGCGGGAATAGCTGCCACGACGCAGATAGGACAATACGCCGATAAAAAGTACGACGACGCGGTCATGGCAAAACGCTTCTGCGAATGGCACGTTATAAAAAAGTGAAGCAAAGGACTGCCCGCCTCGGCAGTCCTTTTTTAACGGAAACAGCGATAAATCGGGATTTGTGAGGGTAAAGCCGTCGTCAGGCAGACAATTTTAATATTGCAAATTGATATAATCGTATAGAGGCGGATATCATCCGCCCGTGGTTTATGCGGTAATTTGTGACTATTCACTCTGCAGGGGTCGGCGAAGCTGTGTTATGATCCCTCCGCCGAGCCGACTCCCCTGCACTGGACATGATTGCAATTCCCACGCAAGTCCCGATTTGTTAAGCCCTGTTTCGCTTCGCACGCAAGCGGCGGCGAATTGACTCGGCTTGCAAAACCGAAATTTTTACCCGTTCCCTCGTTTTTTAAACAAAGCAACCGGCCGCGGCAGATGCCCGTCGCGGCCGGTTTATGTTATATAATATAATCTTTGTATCTCTCGAGGAGCTTTGCGTCCGCGGTGACGGTCATTTTGAGTCCGTCTGGGCGGTATTCCTCGCGGTCGAGCGCGCCCTTTTCGCGAAGGAGCGCGGCGTCGGAGCCCATGGAATACGGAAGCAGCAGCGTGACCTTTTTGCGCGTCGGGGGCAGAGCCCTGACCATCTCGTTTAACAGTCCGTCAAGCCCCTCGCCCGTGAGCGCGGATATCTTGACGCTGTGCAGTCCCGCCGAGAGCCACGATAAATCGGGCGCGGCGTCGCACTTGTTGAACACTGCGATTATCGGCTTGCCCTTGCAGCCGAGCTCTTCGAGAAGTCTGTTCGTGACCTCAAGGTGCTCTGCGCAGTCGGGCGACGATGCGTCGCAGACGTTTAATATCAGCGTCGCGCTTGCGGCCTCCTCGAGTGTCGATTTGAACGCCTCGACAAGCCCGTGCGGCAGGCGGCGGATGAAGCCGACCGTGTCTATGAGCATGACCCTTCTGCCGTCCGGCAGAGTCAGAGCGCGGGAGGTGGGGTCGAGCGTTGCGAAGAGCTTGTCCTCAGCAAGTACGCCCGCCTGAGTCAGCGTGTTCATCAGCGTCGATTTTCCGGCGTTGGTGTAGCCGACTATTGCAACAGTCTCAACCTCGTCCTTCTCGCGTCTCTCGCGTGCAAGCTTTCTGCGGCGGGAGAGCGATTCAAGCCCGTCCTCAAGATTTTTTATTCTGCGGCGGATGTGGCGGCGGTCTGACTCGAGCTTTGTTTCGCCCGGTCCTCTCGTGCCGATTCCTCCGCCGAGACGCGACATACTCGTGCCCTTGCCGCCGAGCCGCGGGAGCAGATATTTAAGCTGCGCCAGCTCGACCTGCAATTTGCCCTCGCCGCTTCTTGCGCGTGCGGCGAAGATATCGAGTATCAGCTGCGTGCGGTCAACGACGCGCACGTCGGTTATGTCCTCAATATTTCTCTGCTGCGACGGGGTCAGCTCGCTGTCGAAGATGAGCAGGTCAACGTCGTTGTCGGCGCAGAAGGTCTTTATCTCCTTGAGTCTGCCCGAGCCTACGAACGTCGCGGAATCGGGAGTCTCGCGCCGCTGAGTCACGCGCGCTTTGACCTCGGCTCCGGCAGTCTTTGCCAGCTCCTCGAGCTCGTCGAGCGACGCCTCGCAGTCATATTTGCCCATGTCCACGCCGACAAGCACGGCGGTCTCGGGCTTTTGTATATTTTCAAAAAGTTCCGTCAAACCGGTTCCTTTCCGAACAGCTTATTCCAGGCCGTTGGGGTTCTGCGACTGCCAGCGCCAGGAGTCGGCGCACATATCGTCTATGTCGTACTTCGCCTGCCAGCCGAGCACTTCCTTTGCCTTTGTCGCGTCCGCATAGCAGCAGGCGACATCACCCGCGCGGCGAGGAGCTATTCTGTAGTTTATCTTTAAGCCCGAAGCCTTTTCAAACGCCTTGACAACATCGAGCACGCTGTAGCCCTTGCCGGTGCCGAGGTTGTAGACCTCGCAGCCGTCGACCTTCAAAAGTCTGTCAAGCGCCTTTATGTGACCTATCGCAAGGTCGACAACATGGATATAGTCGCGCACGCCCGTGCCGTCCGGGGTCGGGTAATCATTGCCGCAGACGTTGAGGCACTCTAACTTGCCGATGGCGACCTGGGTTATATAGGGCATGAGGTTGCCGGGGATACCGTTGGGATCCTCGCCTATGCGGCCGCTCTTATGCGCTCCGATGGGATTGAAGTAGCGAAGGATAGAGACGCCCCACTCGCTGTCAGATACGCAGAGATCCTGAAGTATCTGCTCGATGAAATATTTCGTGGTGCCGTAGGGATTGGTTGTACCTCCCGTGGGCATATCCTCCTTGAGAGGGGAGGGGTTCTTGCTGCCGTAGACGGTTGCGGACGAGCTGAAAACGAGCTTTTTGCAGCCGGCCTTATCCATCACGCGGCACAGGCACACGGTGCCCGCTATATTGTTGTCATAGTAGTTGAGCGGCTCTTTTATGCTCTGCGGCACGCTCTTGAGCCCCGCAAAGTGGATGACCGCGTCAATCTTATTCTCGGCGAAAATTTTTGTCAGCGCCTCTTCGTCGCGGATATCCGCCTGATAGAACTTAAAGTCCTTGCCCGCAAGTTCTTTTATTCTTTTGAGGCTTTCGGGCTTGCTGTTGACAAAATTATCGAGTATAATGATATCGTATCCTGCGTTGAGCAGCTCTATGCTCGTGTGCGAGCCGATGAAGCCGGCACCGCCGGTTACTAAGACAGTGGACATTGAAATTACCTCCATACTCTTATTTAGTTATATTATACTCACAAAGTAGGCAAAAGAAAAGAGCAAAAGCGCTTTTTTTGCGCTGAAAAATGCACGGAAAAGGGGAACAAATATGGAACTTTACGATAAAATTCATTCAAACGAGGAGCTCAAAACTTATATCCTCGCGGGCAACCGCGTTTTAGGCGAACTGGGCTTCACCGAACACGGACTTGCCCACGCGGGCACGGTCTCCAAAATGTCGCGGGAGATACTCGAAATTCTCGGCTACAGCGACCACGAGTGCGAGCTTGCGGCGATAGCCGGCTATATGCATGATATCGGCAATATGATAAACCGCTGCGACCATGCGCAGAGCGGCGGCATACTCGCCTTTAATATTCTTCGCAGCCTCGAGGTAAACCCAAAGGACATAGCGATGATAGTCGGCGCGATAGGCCATCACGATGAAAAGACGGCGGCGCCCGTCAGCCCCGTTGCCGCGGCGCTCATCCTCGCGGACAAGAGCGACGTGCGCAGAAGCCGAGTGAGAAACAGCAAAACAGTCAGCACGGATATTCACGACAGAGTCAACTACGCGGTCGTGGACTCGGAGCTTGAGGTTGACGGAGAGGAAAGAATAATCATCCTGCGTCTGAAGATAGATACGGAAATCTGTCCGGTTATGGAATACTTCGAAATTTTTCTCGAGCGCATGGTGCTGTGCAAAAAATCCGCCGCCCGTCTCGGCTGCAGCTTCGAGCTGATAATCAACGACACGAGATTGCTGTAACTGTGCGTTTTTTAATCTTTCAAATATAAGCAAAACATAATTATAAAAGCAAATCCGGGGTCGATGACCCCTTGCCGTCAATGAGAGGTTTTGAAATGAAAGTAAAAAAGAAAAACATAATCTGGCTCTGTGCCAACGTTGCGGTTTTCGCGCTGTTTGTGTTCTTTTTCCGCGTGAAGTTCGTCGCGGCGGCGGCGGTCGTCTATTCCGCGGCGAGCATAGGCTTTTTGACCTTTGACCTGTGCAGAGGACGCACCGAAAGCCTGTGGTGTGCGCCGATGGTGCCCATAGCGCTCATGGTTTTTGAGACGGAGGTAAATAATCCCATCGATTCATTCGGCGCAATGCTCTGCGTGAGCGTTATTATAGCAACGGTGCTGACAATTACGGCTTTCCTCGTATGCAAGAAGAAGTTTGCAGGCTTCAGCGTGGGCGGACTGCGGCAGGCGCTGTTCCTGCTGCTTGCGGCGCTTGCGATAATGGGCTGTGCCATGACGCTCAATAACACCTTCACCCGCGGCGCGCACAATGTCAGCGCGGTGGTTATCGAGACGGACGACGACCTGCGAACGGTGTTTTATGACGGCCCGCACCGTATCCGCGTGACGCCGAGAAAGGGCGCGGGAGTCGATGCGTGGATAGACCTGCCCAAGGGGCGCTGCGGCAAGGTGAAAGTCGGCGACACTGTCGAGGTCAAGGCGGAGACCGGACTTTTCGGCGTGCGAATCTGCTCGCTTGCCGAATAATAAGGAGAGAATATGCAGGAGCTTTCAAATATCAATGTCATAAAAGAAATACTTTCGGCTAACGGCTTTACTTTTTCAAAGTCGCTCGGCCAGAACTTTCTGATAAATCCGACCGTCTGCCCGCGAATGGCGGAGGCCTGCGGCGCAGACGAAACCACCGGCGTTATCGAGATAGGCGCGGGAATCGGCGTGCTGACGGCGGAGCTTGCAAAGAGGGCAAAAAAAGTCGTCTCACTCGAGCTTGACACCCGCCTCATCCCCGTCCTCGCAAAGACGCTCGAGGATTTCGACAATATTGAGGTGCTGAACGCTGATGTGCTGAAAACCGACCTCGGCGAGCTTATCGCCGCCCGCTTTGCCGGTATGCGTGTTGTCGTCTGCGCAAACCTGCCGTATTATATAACCTCGCCCGTTATCATGTACCTGCTCGAGAGCCGCATACCGATAGACGCAGTGACGGTCATGGTGCAGAAGGAGGCGGCTGCGCGGCTCTGTGCACCCATCGGGAGCAGAGACGCCGGAGCGGTCACTGTGGCGGTCAACTACTACGCCGACGCGAAGAAGCTCTTCGATGTTTCGGCGGGCTCGTTCATGCCCGCGCCCAAGGTGGACAGCAGCGTGATAAGGCTCGATATCAGACCCGAGCCGCCCGTCAAGATAACGGACGAAAAATTCTTTTTCCGCGTGGTCAAGGCGGCGTTCGGTCAGCGCAGAAAGACTGCGTCGAACTCGCTCAGCGCGGGGCTGGGTATTCCTAAAGACAAAATAAACGCGGCGATAGCCGAGGCGGGCTTCCCCGCGAGCGTCAGGGCGGAGAGCCTCAAAATGGAGGATTTGGCGCGCCTGAGCGAATGCATCGCGGCGAAGTGCATATAAAGGACGGAAATTTTATGCTTTTACTTTCTGTAAAATATATGGCAAGACCCGGCGGCGGAGAAAAATTTGTCAGGGAGATAACCGACTCCGGTATTTTGGACGCCGTCCGCGCCGAGGACGGCTGCATAAGCTACGACTATTATTTTTCGGCGGAGAGCCGCGACACAGTGCTGCTAATCGAAAAATGGGCTTCGCCCGAGCAGCAGGAAGCGCATCTGCAATCGGCGCACATGGCAGAGCTGATGAAGATAAAGGAGAAATATATTTTAGATACGGCGGTCGAAAAAGCCGTTTTATAAAGAGCTTTAAAAGCGCAAAAAGTTTAAAAATTAAGGCATCCGTAAAACGGATGCCTTTGTTCGTACAAAAATGTGATGTGAATTTTGTGCTTTATTGTCCGATTCTATCAGTCGAGGGTCTTGACAAGCTCCTTGAGGTAAGCCTTGAAGCTGTCGCCTATCTCGGGATGCTTGAGGGCAACTTCACAGTTTGCCTTCATGATGCCGAGCTTGTTGCCCATGTCGTAGCGGATGCCGTCGAAATCATAAGCTATGAGGTCGCCTCTTGCGCCGAGCTCGCTCATAACGTCGGTCAGGAACAGCTCCTCGCCGGGCTTAATATCGGTCAGACCCTTTTCGAGCATACCGAAAACCTCGGGAGGAAGAACGACTCTGCCGAGGATGGCGTAGTTCGACATGACCTGCTCGGGGGTGGGCTTCTCAATGATTTTGTGGCAGCTCATCGCGCGGCCCTCGAGAGGGGTGACGTCGAGCGAGCAGTACATCGAGATGAGGTTATCGGGAACTTCCTTGACGCCGACAACGCCCTTGCCGTACTTCTCATAGGCTCTGCAGAGCTGAGCGGTTACCGGGTCATCGCTGACGGTGACGTCGTCGCCGTAGAGAACCGCGAACGGCTCGTCGCCGACAAAGCTCTTGCCGCAGAGGATTGCGTGGCCGAGACCCTTGGTCTCCTTCTGGCGGATGAAATATATATTTGCAAGGTTTGCGACAGCCTTGATCTCTTCGTAGATTTTTTCCTTATTCTTCTTGCCGGCAAGATTTGCCTCAAGCTCGAAGGAATGGTCGAAGTGGTCTTCGATAACTCCCTTGCCGCGGTTGGTTATGATAAGGATGTCCTCGATTCCCGCCGCAACGGCCTCTTCTACAAGATACTGGATAGCCGGCTTATCGACTATGTTGAGCATCTCCTTCGGGACTGCCTTGGACGCGGGGAGAACTCTTGTGCCGAGACCTGCCGCAGGGATAATGGCCTTTTTGACTTTCATTTTAAAACAAACCTTTCTTTATTATTTTATAAGCAGCTCTGCCGCATAAAGCAGCAGATTGTATATAATATAATAACCGATATAGCTCGCAAAAGCAAGCAAAATCGATGTTCCGCCCCTTCTCATTGTCGCTGCCTCAAACGCGCGGTCGTCGGGGAACGCGGCGCGGAGCTTCTGCACTTTTGCCGTAACGCTGCGCTTATAGAGCGGGTTTGCGATAAACCCGGCGACAGTGTGCAGAACAATCTGTATGCCGAGCATCGGGAGGATAGGTATCATCGCCGACATCACTTTTTCGAGTGCCGCCGCAACATCCGCCTGAGACGAGGTGTATATCGCCTCCGAATACGCCTGATAGGCGGTTGTGAACGCCTCGACCTTTGAAGTAAACGGCAGGGCTACGGCGAGCATCAGACCCATAAATATGAGCCCCGCCTGCCAGAGCTTGCGGTAAAACAGCCAATAGGGGCTGAAGAAAAACGCCGCCCAGTTGAAGGATATTTTCTTTTTCTTCTCGGCCATGGCCTTGAATTTCGGGATATATCTCGCGCTCGCCGACTGCACCGTGCAGGCGATGTCCTTGACCTTTGCGCCGTCTATCTCGCTCTCGGGGTCGAGTGTCACGCCGTAGAGGAACGGGTTGCCCGCCTCGCCCGCCTTGAAGAACGGGTTGAACGGCTGCGCGCCGCCCGCAGTCAGGGGAGCGCCGCAGTTTGTGCAGCTGAGCGAATTGGGCTCGTTCTCCGAGCCGCAAACGGGGCATATCTGCGTGTTCTGTCCGTCCTGCGTCTGCTCCTCAGTATGAGGCTCGGCGCTGTATTCGGGCGTCTCGGGCTGCCAGACGTAGCCTTCGGCGTGGCGGGCTGCGTTGACGCACTCGCCTCTCTCGTCCCAGCATGAGCGGTGCTGCGGAGTGCCGCAGACCGGGCAGACGACTATATCGTCATCTTGATCGAAGCTCCTGCCGCAGGCAGGGCATTTCTGACCGTTGAAATCCATATTCTTTCCATTCACCTTTCCGACGGATGCTGTTATCCATCTTCCTTTTTCGATTATACCACAAATGTCAATGATTATTGTATACGAAATTGAGATAAATTTTAATTATTATGTGAACAAACAGCGATTTTAAGCCATATTTTTAAATTTCACAAGAAAAAGCCCCACTAGAGGCGCACTCCGTAAGAAAGTCCGCCTCAGTTATATTCGCCTAACGGCGAGTTATATTGTCCTTCGGACAGTGATATTATGCTTCGCATAGTTATGTTGCCTGCGGCAGCTTAACCGGCGAATATAATATCACTTTTATCCACAGGCACCGCGAGCTTCGATTTTTTGGAATAGTACGAAAAGAAGGCAGTACAAATTTTGTGCTGCCTTCTTCCTTACGGAGCCTCTCTTGAGAGGGAGCTTTTGCCGTAAAAGCCATAGTCTATAATCTACAGTCTACAGTCTCACTTCACGTTTCTCCACAGCGTGCGATCGAGAGAGCGGTACTGCACGGCCTGGGATATGTGGTCGGAGTTCACCGTTTCGCTGCCGTCGAGGTCGGCGACGGTGCGCGCTATGCGCAGGATTTTATCGTATGCGCGGGCGGAGAGCTCTAATTTTTCGAACACCCTTTCGAGCAGTATCATGCCCTCGGGAGTCGGGCGGCAGAACTTTTTCGTCTGCGCCGCGTCCATCTTCGCATTGCAGGCTATGCCGCTGCCCCTGAGGCGCTCGGTCTGAACGGCGCGCGCCGCATTGACGCGCTTTCTGATATCCGCGGAGCACTCCTCCTGCGAGGTTCCGGACAGGCTTGCAAATTCAACGGGCGGCACCTCGATATGTATATCCAATCTGTCGAGCAGAGGACCGGAGAGGCGCGAAAGATAGCGCTGCACCGACTGCTGCGTGCAGGTACATTGACGGGTCGGGTGCCCGTAATATCCGCAGGGGCACGGGTTCATGGCGCAGACTATCATCGCCGAGCACGGATAAGAGAGCGACGCGGAGACGCGGGAAATCGTTATCTTCGAGTCCTCCATCGGCTGGCGCAGCACCTCGAGCGCGTCGCGCCGGAACTCGGGCAGCTCGTCGAGGAACAGCACGCCGCGGTGCGCGAGCGTGATCTCGCCGGGCAGGGGAAGCCGTCCGGGCGAGCCCGAGCCTCCGGCAAGCGCTGCCGCCGAGGAGGAATGATGCGGCGCGCGGAACGGCCGCTCGGCGCGTTCCACGGCCTCCTGCGCCCGGCCGACCGCCGACCAGACGCGGATGACATCCAGCCGTTCGTCATGCGAGAGCGGCGGCAGGATGGACGAAAACCGCTTGGCCATCATGCTCTTGCCCGAGCCGGGGGAGCCGGAGAGCAGGACATTGTGCCCGCCGGCGGCCGCGACCTCGAGCGCGCGCTTGACGAGGTGCTGTCCGAGCACATGCGCATAGTCGAGGTCGTGCTCCGCCGGTTTCGGTTCCGGCGGCGGGGGGCAGGGGACAAGCTGCTTTCGGCCGCTGAGGTGATTGATGAGCTCGCTGAGCGTGCGCACGGGATAGACGGTCAGACTGTCGGCATAAGAGGCCTCCTGCGCGTTGGCCGCCGGGACGTAGACCGCACGGAAGTCCGCGCTTCGCGCCGCGAGTGCCATGGAGAGCGCGCCGCGCACCGGACGCAGCTCGCCGGAGAGCGAAAGCTCCCCGAAGAACAGCGCGTCCTGCGGCAGATCGTTGATCTCGCCTGCGGCGGCGAGAATGGACAGCAGGATGGGCAGGTCGAAGGCGGTCCCGGCCTTGCGCGTGTCCGCCGGGGCGAGGTTGACCGTCAGGCGCGACACAGGCCAGTCGAACGAGCAGGATTTCGCGGCGGCGCGCACGCGCTCTCCGGCCTCACTGACCGCGCCGGTCGGCAGTCCTACCACATCGAGCCGCGGCAGTCCGCCCGAAAGCAGACACTCAACCGTGACGATATATCCGTTTATGCCGTCGAGACCGGCGGAAAATACGCGAGAGACCATGCTCGATCCATCCTTTCCGAGGGAAGCTGTGCTTCTGCCATGGAGCGAAAACCGCTGTATAGAATAAATATACCATATCACTCCCCCTTCCACAATACAAAAACTGTAGGCTTGCACAGGAAAAACGGACGAAAAAACGGGGGTTGTTTCACAATACAAAACAGCTTATCAAAAAATGAAAAAACAAACGAAAAAAACGGCTTTTGCTGTTTACAATCGTTTGCATCGGTGATACAATAAATTTCAGAAAAAAAGTCTCGTTATCGTGTAAAATACACTAAAAAGGGACTTTTTAAAATCCGACGCTATAATTAAATAGGAGGATATATCTCATGGCAAGAAAGATGAAGTCCATGGACGGTAATACCGCTGCGGCACATGTGTCGTATGCGTTTACCGAGGTTGCGGGCATCTATCCGATCACCCCGTCCAGCCCTATGGCAGACAGCGTTGACCAGTGGGCAGCCGCAGGTCAGAAGAACATTTTCGGTACTACTGTAAAGGTTATCGAAATGCAGTCCGAGGCAGGTGCGGCAGGCACCGTACACGGCTCTCTGGCAGCAGGTGCTCTCACCACCACCTACACCGCATCTCAGGGTCTTCTGCTGATGATCCCGAACATGTACAAGATCGCAGGCGAGCTGCTCCCGTGCGTATTCCACGTATCCGCGCGTACCGTTGCTTCCCACGCTCTGAACATCTTCGGCGACCACTCCGACGTTATGGCATGCCGTCAGACCGGCTTTGCCATGCTCGCAGAGACCAATCCGCAGGAAGTTATGGACCTGTCCGCAGTAGCTCACCTGGCTACCATCAAGTCCCGCGTTCCGTTCATCAACTTCTTCGACGGCTTCCGTACCTCCCACGAGATCCAGAAGATCCAGGTTTGGGATTACGAGGATCTGAAGGAAATGTGCGACATGGATGCTGTTGAAGCATTCCGCAAGCGCGCTCTGAATCCGGAGCACGCAATGATGCGCGGCTCTCACGAGAACGGCGACGTTTTCTTCCAGCATCGTGAGGCAGCCAACAAGTACTACGAGGCAGTTCCGGGCATCGTAGAGGAGTACATGGGCAAGGTTAACGCCAAGCTCGGCACCAACTACCAGCTGTTCAACTACTACGGCGCTGCTGACGCAGACCGCGTTATCATCGCTATGGGTTCGATCTGCGACGTTGCAGAGGAAGTCATCGACTACCTGAACGCACACGGCGAGAAGGTCGGTCTGGTCAAGGTTCGCCTGTACCGTCCGTTCCGCGCTGACAAGCTGATCGCAGCTATCCCGGAGACCGCGAAGAAGATCGCAGTCCTCGACCGCACCAAGGAGCCGGGTTCCCAGGGCGAGCCGCTCTACATGGACGTTGTTACCGCTCTGGCTGACGCAGGCATCACCGACAAGGTCGTAACCGGCGGCCGTTACGGTCTGGGCTCCAAGGACACGCCTCCGGCTTCCGTATTCGCTGTATACGAGGAGCTGACCAAGGCTGAGCCGAAGAAGATGTTCACTCTGGGCATCACCGACGATGTAACCTTCCTGTCTCTGGAAGAGAAGCCGGCTCCGAACACCGCAGCAGAAGGCACCACCGAGTGCAAGTTCTGGGGTCTCGGCGGCGACGGTACCGTTGGCGCGAACAAGAACTCCATCAAGATCATCGGCGACCACACCGACAAGTTCGTACAGGCATACTTCCAGTACGACTCCAAGAAGACCGGCGGCGTAACCGTTTCGCATCTGCGTTTTGGCGACAAGCCGATCCGTTCTCCTTACTACATCAACAAGGCTGACTTCGTAGCCTGCCACAACCCGTCCTACATCACCAAGCACTTCCCGATCGTGCGTGACGTTAAGCCGGGCGGCGTATTCCTCATCAACTGCCAGTGGACTCCGGAAGAGCTGAGCCACCACCTCGCAGCTTCTGAGAAGCGCTACATCGCAAAGAACAACGTTCAGCTTTACACCATCAACGCGATCGACCTCGCGATCGAGATCGGCATGGGCAAGCGCACCAACACCATCCTCCAGTCCGCGTTCTTCGCACTGGCTAAGGTAATGCCATCCGAGCAGGCGATCCAGTTCATGAAGGACGCAGCTACCAAGTCCTACCTGAAGAAGGGCCAGGACATCGTTGATATGAACCACAAGGCGATCGACATCGGCGCTACCGCATACAAGAAGATCGACGTACCGGCTGACTGGGCTGACGCTCAGGACGAGGCTGATACCCGCGAGCTTCAGGGCCGTCCGGAAGTTGTCAAGATGGTCAAGGAAGTCATGGAGCCGATCGGCCGCATGGACGGCGACTCTCTGCCGGTTTCCGCTTTCGCAGGCGAGCATGTTGACGGCTCCTTCGAGCACGGCGCAGCTGCTTACGAGAAGCGCGGCGTAGCAGTTACCGTTCCGCACTGGAATGAGGCTACCTGTGTTCAGTGTAACCAGTGTGCTTATGTCTGCCCGCACGCTACCATCCGTCCGTTCGCTCTGACCGACGAAGAGGCTGCTGCCGCTCCGGAGTCTGCGAAGCTCGTCGACATCAAGGCCGGCAAGGGCAAGGGCAAGTACAAGTACACCATGGCTGTATCTCCGCTCGACTGCATGGGCTGCGGCGTATGTATCGGCGTCTGCCCGACCAAGTCTCTGACCATGGTTCCGCAGGATCAGGAAGCTGCTCAGCAGGATGCCTTCGATTACTGCGTAGCAAAGGTTTCCGAGAAGGAAGATATGGCTTCCGTAAACTCCGTCAAGGATTCTCAGTTCAAGAAGCCGCTGCTTGAGTTCTCCGGCTCCTGCGCAGGCTGCGCTGAGACCTCTTACGCCCGCCTGGTTACTCAGGTCTGCGGCGACCGCATGTACATCTCCAACGCTACCGGCTGTTCTTCTATCTGGGGCGGCCCGGCTGCTACCTCCCCGTACACCGTCAATGCTGAGGGCCACGGTCCGGCATGGGCAAACTCCCTGTTCGAGGATAACGCAGAGCACGGCCTCGGCATGTACTACGGCCAGGAAGCGCTCCGTGAGCGCCTGATCTCCAAGCTCGAGGAGATGGCTGGCTCCGAGAAGGCTTCTGACGACTTTAAGAATGCCGTCAACACCTTCATGGATACCAAGGATAACGGCGCTGCTAACGCTGAGCCGACCAAGGCACTGGTTGCAGAGCTCGAAAAGGGCGCAGCAGCAGGCTGCCCGGACTGCAAGGATGTTCTGGCTCACAAGGAATACCTCGCTAAGAAGTCCGTCTGGATCTTCGGCGGCGACGGCTGGGCATACGACATCGGCTTCGGCGGTCTGGATCACGTTCTGGCTTCCGGCAAGGACGTAAACGTTATGGTATTCGATACCGAGGTTTACTCCAACACCGGCGGACAGGCTTCCAAGGCTACCAACATCGGCGCTGTTGCACAGTTCGCAGCTTCCGGCAAGACCACCAAGAAGAAGAGCCTCGCTGAGATCGCTATGAGCTATGGCTACGTTTACGTTGCACAGGTAGCTATGGGCGCTAACATGGCTCAGACTCTGAAGGCTATTGCTGAGGCTGAGGCTTATCCGGGCCCGTCTCTGGTCATCGGCTACGCTCCGTGTGAGATGCACTCCATCAAGGGCGGCATGACCAACTGCCAGGCTGAGATGAAGAAGGCTGTTGACTGCGGCTACTGGAACCTGTTCCGCTTCAACCCGCAGCTGGCTGACGAGGGCAAGAACCCGTTCATCCTGGAGTCCAAGGAGCCCAAGACCGAGGATTACCGCAAGTTCATGATGGGCGAGGCTCGTTACTCCGCTCTGACCCGTTCCTTCCCGGATCGCGCAGAGGGTCTGTTCGAGCGCTCCGAGATCGAGTCCACCAAGCGTTACGCTCACCTGCAGCGTCTGCAGGCTCTGTACGCACCGGAGGCTTAATCTCCTGCACACAGGCTGAAACAGCATAAATAATCAAGCTCCCGCAGAGTATGCTCTGCGGGAGCTTTTTTATGTAAAAATAGTGTGATATCATGAAAAATCCCGATTCCGTAGGGCACCCCGCCCTACGGGAAAGAGCTGCTCCGGCGCGCTGAAAACTCACTCCGCCCGGCAAAAACGCAAAATTGCATTTTCACTGTGCAATTTTGCAGAAAAATATACCGCTCTGGGAAAATCTGTGCTATACTGGGGAAAAGGACAGGCATTTGAGAGCAGACAGAGAAAGGCGGGATTTCATGAAACTGCACCTTGTCAAACGTGTGGGAATGCTGGCGGCGTGCGCGGCGGCCGCGACGGTCTGTGCTTTCGGCGTCGCTTCGCTGAACGGACTGCGGTACGTCCGCCCGACGGCGGAGAACTGGACGCTGCTGGCGTATATCGAACCGGCGGCGCGGGTCGAGCAGCAGGTGGAACGCTCGGACGGCGAGTATTTCGCTACAACGCTGACCGGCTTTGACGCACAGGAGCGCCGGGTCTGGTCGCTCACCTCCATGCACCCGTTCATCGTCGGCTACGGCGACAGAGCAGTCTATAACGGCAGCGAAATGACCCGGTATATCACAGGCTACGGCGGATATACGACACAGCATGTGCAGTATGACGAACTGGGGCGCACGATACAGTTCGAAAGCTCGTACGGAACGGCGGTTTATACCTACCGCGGCGAGGAAAGCGAACCGTATCAGGAGAAATGGTACAATACACAGGGCGAACAGATGGCGGAAAGCACTTTCGAGCACGATTCCGCGACCGGATATACCATACAGACCACAAATACCTATGAGCCGTACGGCACGGTCGGCACGAATTATACCGTGACAGACCGGTACGGATACGTGGTGTATACGGGCGAGGCTCTGCCCGACGCAGCGAATATGCCACAGGGGGACGGGGTTTATGATACGAACGCAAATACATTGACCCGCACGATAGCGGACGGCTCGACAGTAAAGATATGGTACGACGATGAGCAGCGCGAGCTGCGGCGCGAGGTGTGGAACGAAGACGGCTCGCTTTCGTACTACAACGTGATAGAATACACCGACGTCACCCGATAAGGGAACTTTTCCTTTCCGAGTAACGTCCCTAATAGTGTAAAGGAAAATCCTGCCGTGATTGACAAACCGGGGCGGCAGGATTATACTGAAAACACAAAAAATGGTACTTGATAAAAGGGAGGAGCAAATCTATGAAGAAAATGTGGGTTTCCGCGCTGCTCGCGGCGGCAATGATGACCGCAGCAGGTGCGGCGGACGCGCCGAGTGCGTGGGCGCAGTCATCGGTCGATGCGGCGCGCGCGGCCGGCCTCGTGCCCTCGCAGGTGGACAGCGCGTTCGAAACGCCGATCACCCGTGAGGATTTCTGTTCGCTCGCCGCGGCGGTCTACCGTGCGTGGGACAGGGAAAACGTTTTGCAGACTGCCTCGACCGGCAAGGTCAGCTTTACCGACACCGATAACGCAGATGTGCTGCTGTGTGCATCGGCAGGCGTGGTAAACGGCGTCGGAAACGGCAAATTCGCCCCGGATAAGAACATTACCCGGCAGGAGGCGGCGAGCATGCTGCACCGTCTGGGCGCACTGAACAAGAACGTCAAAAATGACGTAAACGACCGCCTGCCGCACGTTTTCGCGGACGGCGAGAAAATCCGGTCGTGGGCGCGCAGCGACATCAACTGGGTCTACCGTCAGGGTATCATGAACGGCACCGGCAGCAATCAGTTCACTCCGGACGGTGCGTATACGCGCGAGCAGTCCATCGCGACCACGCTCCGCCTGTACGACAGCAGGTACGCCCTCGCACCGGCGGAGGAAGCGGCGCATTATGTGCTCGTGCCGAACGAAAGAACCGTGACGATCGAGGACGCGGCAGGAAACCGCCTGCTGACCGATTTCGAGAACACAAACGGCTATTTCCAGAATGCGCATCTGTTCGGCGTGTGGGCAGAGGTTGAATGGACCGATACGGACGCGCACTGCACGGTCGTGAACCTCAAGACCGGCGAACGGCTCGAAAACCGCACGATAACCGGCATCAGCCCGGACGGCACGAAGGCGTGGGCGAAGCAGTTTAACACCGGCAGCGGCGGTACGTTCCTTATCATCCGTTCGGACGGCACGCACGGCAAGACCGAATTCCGTGCGCTGAGCTCGTGGAGCAACGACGGCAAGTCGCTCGTGCGCAGCAGCGACGGCAGCATCACAGCTATCGACAACCAGACGCGCGAGCTGTGGCGCGTCAAGGGCGTTTCGCTCGGCGCTTACTCTGGCAGAGGCGATGTGCTGCTCATCAATTACGACAGCAGTCCGTCTGTCCTCGTGAAGGACGGCAGGGCCGCCACGCTCGGCGCGAAGAATATCACCAGCCTCAACCAGAGCGGCGAGACCTGCATTGTTTCGGACAGCATCGGCTATTACAAGGTCTGTGATCTGAACGGCAGGGCGCTCAGCAGGACCTACCAGAACGCGCTGTACAGCGAGGGCAGCAATCTGTACGCCGGCTGGGTCAAGGACCGTACTTATGAAATCTTTTACTGCCCGGCGGGCGGCAGCGCGAAGGTGCTGTATACGGTAACGTGGGATGTTTCGACGCCGACGGAGCTGCCGACCGACGGCGCCGGTCTGTATGCGCTTCAGACGGACGACAGGACGGTCGTCTGCATTGACAGCTTCGGCCAGACTGTTGGAACGGCGAAGGCCGCGTTCAAGGTCAGCAATATTGCGTTTGAGGACGGCGTGTTGGTGCTTCAGGGTGAAAATCAGCAGGCGAAGTATTTACCTACCGGTGAAATTACCCCGTAAGGGGAGCCGCCGTCTGGCGGCGGAGACGTCGGTGCCCACCGACGAGGGGATTGCCGGTGTTCACCGGCGGGAACAAAAGGGGGATAAGACACCGAATGGTTTCTGGCCGTAGCCCACTATCCTCTTTTCCGCGCCGTGCGCGGATTAAATGAGCGCATCCCCCTCTTGACTCCCCCTCATCTTCCTTAGGACGCGACTCCCTTCGGTCGCGCGTCTAAAAGCGAGGGGCCCACAGATGTATTTGGTGCTCCACAGGCATCACCCTTGATTGAAGCGGAACTTTTCGCAGCGACGGAGTTCGCGCCCTGCACCGGATGGCCGCGCACTGTTATGCGCGGCGAGCTACGCAAAGCAAATTCAGGGCATTACAGCCGCACATGAGCGAAACGACGCCCGGAATCGAGCCCCGTACCCTCGTTTCGCTGCACATCTCCGATGTGTCAGCGCGAAGGAAGGTAAGGGGAGTCAAGAGGGGACTAGTACTCATTTAATCCGCGCACGGCGCGGAAAAGAGGATAGTGGGCTACGGCCGAAACCATTTGGTGTCTTATCCCCCTCTTGCCCCAGCCGGTGGGCACCGGCCTTGACGCGGCAGCCGTTTTCCCCTATGATATAGATATCAACCCATCGGGAGGTAACACCCATGAACACATTATCCGTCGTGCACGATTTTCTTCGCCGCACAGTAAAGCCGGGCGCGCTCTGCATCGACGCAACAGCCGGCAGGGGCCGCGACACGGCGCTGCTCTGCGAGCTTGCGGGGGAAGCTGGCCGCGTCCTCGCATTCGATGTGCAGGAGGATGCTGTCCGCCAGACAAATGAGCTGCTCGCGCGGGAGGGAAAGCACGCCGAGGTCCATCTCGACAGCCACGCCCATATGGAAAACTACGCCGCGCCGGAAAGCGTGGACTGCATCGTTTTCAATTTCGGCCGCCTGCCGGGCGGCGACCCGCATATCTTCACGCACGCTGACTCGTCCATCGAAGCAGTAAACGCCGGCCTGCGCCTGCTGAAGCCCGGCGGCGTGATGGCGCTCGCAATCTATTACGGCGGCGAGAACGGCTACGGCGAGCGCGATGCGCTGCTTGCACACCTGAAAACACTCGATGACCGCAAATACAGCGTGCTCGTCTGCGACTGGGCGAACCGCAGAAACGACCCGCCTATCCCGGCGTTTATTTTTAAAGACTGATGGTAAAATGGATGTCATGTGTTGGCGTTTTCGGTGCCGCTGTGGTATAATATAAACACAGGATAGAAACCTTGCTGCATTGCAAAGGGAGGCGTTCGTATGAAGAAAAATACAAAAATCATTGTGGCGGTCGTGGTCAT
>ENA-ORTV01001738-ORTV01001738.1-human-gut-metagenome-genome-assembly--contig:-NODE-1738-length-22811-cov-6.026499_pt1 | contig 22811 bp, 14 predicted proteins | sample MGYA00241915_ERZ509194 | MGnify/ENA primary metagenome ERZ509194 (study PRJEB26280, sample SAMEA2338810) | human gut metagenome | biome: human gut; feature: human-associated habitat; material: faeces... | reverse complement strand
ATTAGGAACATCTCCACCGCGGGCATTCCTCAAGGTAGCCACCTTATTTATATTCACACTTAATCTAGTCATCATTACATGAATTGTTTGCTGCAAAAATACAAATATTAGTAACACCATAACAGCAATACGGAAAAAAAATCCCAAATTTGCACCCTAACTAATGTTGTTCAGTATGAAATTTGCTATCTTCGGAAACACATACCAAGCCAAAAAATCATCACATGCAGAAACTCTGTTTCATATATTAGAAAAACATGGAGCAGAGGTGTATTTATGCAGAGAATTCTATCGCTTTCTGGTGTCGGATATGAAACTTAACATCCATCCGGCCGGTTTGTTTGATGGAAACAATTTTTCTGTAGACATGGTTATCTGTATTGGGGGAGATGGTACCTTCTTGAAGGCTGCCAGCAGAGTAGGTGACAAGAATATTCCCATTTTGGGTATCAATACAGGACGTCTCGGCTTCCTGGCCGACATATCGCCCGAAGAAATGGAAGAAACGATTGATGAAATTTACAACAACCACTATAAAGTAGAGGAACGCAGCGTATTGCAGTTGAAGTGCGATGACGAAAAACTAATGGAATATCCATATGCCCTGAATGAAATAGCCGTCCTGAAACGCGACAGTTCATCCATGATCAGTATTCATACGGCAATCAACGGAGCGCATCTTACCACTTATCAGGCTGACGGTTTGGTTATAGCCACTCCTACGGGCTCTACGGCTTATTCATTGAGTGTCGGCGGTCCGGTCATCGTTCCTCATAGCAAGACGATTGCAATTACTCCCGTTGCCCCTCATAGCCTGAACGTACGTCCCATCGTCATCTGTGATGACTGGGAAATCACGCTTGAAGTAGAGAGCCGCAGCCACAACTTCCTCGTAGCCATCGACGGACGGAGCGAATCATGCAAAGAAACCACACGGCTCGCCATTTCACGTGCGGACTATTCCATAAAAGTAGTGAAACGCTTCAATCATATCTTTTTCGATACGTTGCGGAATAAAATGATGTGGGGGGCGGATGTAAGATAAAAAAAAGGAAGTTAACTTCGCGCCAACAACGAAGTTAACTTCCTTATATCAAGATGTTAACTAATTATCTACCTTTCAGTTAACTTCATTCAGACTTCGATGTTAACTGCTTCAGCAGATGTTCCACCGCAGCTTTCAATTGCGCATCATCTCCGTTTATCGCCTCTTCCGGAGTATTGTATATCAAAATATCCGGTTGTAAAGTATGGTTTTCCAGATAATTACCCTGCATATCCATACAACCCACCTGTGGAATGCCGAACACGATACTCGGATCGATCTGGCGTTCCCACCATACGGCTGTCATCGTCCCGGCAACGGGAGTGCCCACCAATTTACCGATACCCAAAGTCTTGTAAACAAAAGGAGTACCATGGGCATTGCTGTAATTGTCCTCGCAAACCAACATACAGGACGGTTTCAACCATTTATTAAACGGATCGCTGCCGATATACTGCCCGCGCGGCACAAAGCGTTCATATTCTTTTCCGCCAAGTAATGTCACCACATCATCGTGCAGCCACCCGCCACCATTATGACGGACATCCACCACTACCGCCTCTTTGTTACGGTTACGTCCCAGCAATTCGGAATACATCTTACGGAAACTCGGACTATCCATTCCCTTGATATGAACATAACCGATACGTCCGCCGGACAGTTCCTCTACTTTCTTACTGCAATTCTCCACCCACCTCTTATAAAGGAGTTCGCTTTGCGCCGCATAAGTAATCGGTTTGACCGTCTCTTCAAAGCGTTTCTTCGTACCCGGGTCATAAACCGAAAGAATCGTTTTACGATTAGCCTTACCCTCGAGCAACGGGAAATAATCCATACCCGCCTTGACAGCCACACCGTCTATCTTCTCGATTATACAACCGGGCTTGACGTCGGTTTTCTTTTTGGTCAGAGGACTTTGAGCGATGATTTCCTTGATTTTCAGTCCATCACCGGCATACGATTCATCATAGAATACGCCCAATGCAGCCGTAGGCAGCGTTGCGCCGGAAGCATAATAACGCGCTCCCGTATGCGAAGCGTTCAGCTCACCCAGCATTTCACTCAGCATTTCCGTAAAGTCGTAGTTATTATTGATATATGGCAAGAAGCGTTTATAGCTCGCCTTATAGCCCGTCCAGTCCGTTCCCTGCAAATCTTCCACATAGAACTTATCATCCACCTGTTGCCAAACATGGTCGAAAATATACTCACGTTCTCCATAAGGACGATAATCAAAGAAGGCCTCAAACTCAATCGGAGTAACTTTACCGCCCTCTGTCTCTATTTTCTTCATACCTTCGCTGCTGCAAAGGAAAATATTCTTTCCATCCTTATCAGGCAACAAAGCACCCGCGCCTACATCTTTCAAAAGAACCTTGGTTGAATTTTCTTTCAAATCATGCTTCCAAAGGTCGTAACCGTCTTCAAAAGTAGACAGGTAATAAAGCGCATCCCCTTTCGGAGTAAGTACGGCATCCGCCATGTGCGAAGAGTTAACTGTCAGACGTACAATGCGGTCGAAGCGATTTTCCAAATCAAATTTCAAAGGTTCCGCCTTCTTTTCTTTCGCTGCATCCCCGTCCTTTTCTGTCTTATCACCTTTCTTTTTGGAATCTTTCTTCTTATCCGCTTTTTCCTTTGCTTCCTTTTCCGCTTTTTCGGCCTCTTCCATCAAAGCGGTTTCTTCTTTACTCATCAGGAAGCGGTCATAAGCCGCGGCATCGAAAAACATGATATAGGTATCATCTTCGGCTCCCCAACTGCCATGGCTGCGATATCCGGCACGGTCGCTCGTCCAAATCATCGCTTTTCCGCCTAATACCCATTTGGCGTTACCGTCTGTATAGCCACTTTCGGTCAGGTTTATCATTTCTCCTTTTCCGTCGGCATTCAGCAACACGACATCCTTATTGTTCCAACCGCCGATGCCTATAAAATCAGAAAGAATCCACTTGCTGTCAGGACTCCACCGGAACCACTGGTCGCCGTCGGAATAAGAGTACTGATACTTGGCATCCATTACGGTACGTACATCTTTCGTTTTCAAGTTGATGACACGGATAGCCGCACGATTCTCCAGAAATGCCACTTCTTTCCCGTCGGGACTGTACTGCGGTTGGAAAGAGGTCACATCCGAATCGGTCAACCGTTCCTCTTTCAACTCCGTAGCGTATGTAAACTGTTTTTCATCCTTACGGACAATAGCGGAAGTATAAAGCTGCCAGAGCCCGTTACGCTCGGAAGCATATACCAACGAACGGCCGTCGGGAGCAAAATCAACATCACGTTCCTGACAAGGCGTATTTGTAATCTGTTTGGTGGTTTTATAGTCAACCGAAGTTACATACACATCTCCACGAAGCACAAAAGCCACTTCCTTGCCATTAGGCGATAAAGCCATTTCCGTTGCCCCGCTACTCTTAATCTGGCGAATCAAATCCTTGTCGCTTCTGTCGGAAACAATGCTGATATTTACTTTCCGAGGTTCTCCTCCCGGAGTTAAGGTATAAATTTCCCCGTCATAACCGTAACAAAGCCTGCCGTCGGCAGCAATGCTGAGAAAACGCACCGGTTGCTTGGTATGACGGGTGACCTGCGTAGCGGAAGTTGCGCCGGGAGTACGCTGATATACGTTGAAAGTTCCGTTTTCTTCACTCAGATAATAAAAAGACTTTCCATCGGGCGCCCAAACCGGTTCGCGGTCTTCACCGCCAAATGCAGTCAGTTGCCGGTAAGCGGGTTTTTCATCCGGTGCATACATCCATATGTCACGTGCGATGGGCGATACCTGATGCTTACGCCAATAATCTTCATAGCCTTTCTTATCCTGATAAAGTATCATCCCTTCCTTATTAATAGAAATACGCTCCATCGGCATCGGCGAATAAAGGACAGGACGGCCGCCCTCTACCGACACTTTATATACTTGCCGGAATTGTCCGTTGGAAGGGAAAAGAACCGTTTCAGCAGACGGCATAATATCCGCGGAAAACAGAATATGTCCGGCATCGCTAAATACCACAGGGGTTTCGCTCCCCGAATGGGTAGTCAGCCTGCGAGGCTCGCCGCCCTCTTTGGAAACGATATAGACATCCATGCTTCCCATACGGTCGGAAGCGAAAGCGATGCGTTTGCTGTCAGGACTCCATACCGGCTCCGTATCATGGGCCGGATTGGTAGTAAGCTGCATAGCACGTCCACCGCCGACCGGCACTGTGTAAATATCGCCTTTATAAGTGAAAGCAATCGTAGTCCCATCGGGAGAAATGGCGCAATGACGCATCCAAAGCGGAGTATCCTGCGCAAAAGTAAAGCTTGCCATACAGGCAGCGGCAAGGGTTAATAATAGTTTTTTCATATAATAAGTGTTGTTTTCCGCCGTTTGTCATTCAGAGCATAACGAACGGCATTAGGATAATGGAAAAAATGCAAAAGCCCCACGACTTTTCCTTTCCGGTAAAAGTTCGTGAGGCCTTACTTATACTTTAAGTTACCCCCTCAATCAGAGAGCGCCTACTTCTTTCAGAGCAGCGTTTGTTTTGTGAACGGCAGCAGCGCTGGCAGCAAATTTAGCTTTTTCATCAGCGTTCAGTTCCAGTTCAACAATCTTTTCGATACCGTTCTTGCCGAGGATAACGGGAACGCCGATACAGATATCGGACTCACCGTATTCACCTTCCAAATATACAGAGCAGGGAACCATCTTCTTTTGGTTGTGGATGATAGACTCAACTACATAAGCACCTGCCGCACCCGGAGCGTACCATGCAGAAGTACCCAGCAACTTAGTCAGCGTAGCACCGCCCACCATAGTAGAAGCAACTACTTCGTCCAGTTTTTCCGCGCTCAACAGCGTGCTTACCGGTTGGCCTTTGTAAGTAGCCAGACGAGCCAAAGGAATCATAGTAGTATCACCGTGACCGCCGATAACCATACCTTCCACTTCGTTGGCATTGCAACCCAGAGCCTGAGACAAGAAGTATTTGAAACGAGAGCTATCCAAAGCGCCGCCCATACCGATGATGCGGTTCTTAGGAATACCCAAAGATTTCAAAGACAAATAAGTCATAGTATCCATCGGGTTAGAGATAACTACGAGGATAGCATTAGGAGAATATTTCAGAATGTTCTGCGCAACCGACTTAACGATGCCTGCATTCACGCCAATCAACTCTTCACGAGTCATACCCGGCTTACGGGGAATACCTGAAGTGATTACGACAACGTCGGAATTGGCAGTCTTCTCATAATCGTTGGTACAACCTACAATAGTGGTGTCGAAGCCCAACAGCTGAGCAGTCTGCATCATATCCATTGCTTTACCCTCTGAAACGCCTTCTTTAACATCCAGCATTACCACTTCGTCAGCCACTTCATTAAAGGCTAACACATTAGCGCATGTAGCACCTACGTTACCTGCACCTACTACGGTTACTTTTGACATAATTTCTAAAGTTTTTGTTTATTAGTGTTCTATAAAGTTGCCACAAAAGTACAACGACATTCCTGATTAAAGAAATATTTCCATAATAATTTTAGTTAAATGAAGAATTTGATAGTAGTTAGTGGTTAGTGATTGGTGATTAATGATTATTTTTGCGGTGATTTACGATTATATGGGGAAGCAACCCGTCTGTTAATCGCCAATCGCTAACCACTAAACACCATCAAAATGGCCAATAAAAAAAATACGCTTCAGATTATCATCGGAAGTCTTTTGATACTATTATTAATAGGCGTCACCGTGTTATTGATTTCGGAGAAACGAACCAACAACGAATTGGTACAGGAGTTCAACCTGGAAAAGGAAGACCTGGAAAACCAATATACCGACTTCGCCAAACAATATGACGAACTGAAACTTACCGTTTCCAACGACTCCCTTTCCGTACTTCTGGAGCAGGAGCAGCTGAAGACACAACGTCTGTTGGAAGAGCTCCGTACCGTAAAAAGTACCAATGCCACCGAAATTCGCCGCTTGAAAAAAGAACTGGCGACCCTTCGTAAAGTAATGATCGGCTATATCAACCAGATAGACTCCCTGAGCCGTCTCACTACCCACCAAAAGGAAGTGATAGCCGATGTCACCCGTAAGTATAACGTCGCCTCACAGCAAATCAGCAACCTTTCCGAAGAAAAGAAAAACCTGAATAAAAAGGTTACGCTCGCAGCTCAGCTGGATGCTACGAACATCAACATCCAGGCTACCAACAAACGAGGCAAAACAGCCAAAAAGGTGAAAGACGTCGTTAAACTGAAAATCAACTTCACAATCGTCAAGAATATAACTGCCGAAACCGGAGAACGCACGCTCTACGTCCGTATCACCAAACCGGATAATGACGTACTGAGCAAAAGCGCTTCCAACACATTCCCGTATGAAAATCGCGAACTGGTATACTCCATCAAGAAATATATAGAGTATAACGGCGAAGAACAGCATGTTACGGTTTATTGGGATGTCGAAGAGTTTCTGTATGCGGGAAGCTATCGCATAGACATATTCTCGGACGGAACGCTCATCGGTTCTCAATCGTTCAACTTGGATTAAGTTCTAAAAAAGCCCTAATTTATTTTGCAATATCATTGAAACCCTATACATTTGCATCGTTGTTTATGCAATTATTGTTGTTTTATTAAACAACGGATTCACTACTATTCTAATGTATAGATACAATGAAAAAGTTCTTCTGTTTCATCTGTTTGACCTGCCTGACGTTTCCAGCGGTTGCACAGGACGTTTTAAGCTTGGATAGTTGCCGTGCATTGGCAATTGCCAATAACAAGGAACTGCTGATCGGTCAGGAAAAAATCAAAGCGGCGCACTACCGGAAAAAAGCGGCGTTCACGAGCTATCTGCCCCAAATATCCGCTACCGGCGGATATATGCGCAATCAAAAAGAGTTTTCTCTGCTGAATGATGCGCAGAAAGGCGCGCTCGGCTCCGTAGGAACACAAGTAAGCGGCGCGTTGCAGAACGGTATTCAAGGTATGATAACCCAATACCCGCAACTGACACAAAACCCGCAATTCATGGCGCTCGTCCGGTCATTGGGCAACATAGACATTGCCACTCCGCTGAATGGATTAGGACAGTCGCTTGTCGATGCCTTCCGTACCGACACACGTAACATGTACGCCGGGGCATTGACACTGACCCAGCCATTGTATATGGGCGGTAAAATACGCGCTTACAACAAGATTACCAGATATGCCGAAGAACTGGCGCGCCAACAGCACAACAGCGGGATGCAGGAAGTCATTCTAAGTACCGACCAGGCATATTGGCAAGTCGTATCTCTCGCCAATAAAAAGAAATTGGCGGAAGGCTATCTTGAACTTTTGCAAAAGCTGGAAAGCGATGTAGACAAGATGATTGCCGAAGGAGTAGCTACCAAAGCGGACGGATTGTCTGTCAAAGTAAAAGTAAACGAAGCCGAAATGACACTGACAAAAGTGGATGACGGTTTAAGCCTTTCCAGAATGTTGCTATGCCAGCTATGCGGATTAGACCTCAGTACCCCCATTGCTTTAGCGGATGAAAAGGAGGACGACTTAACCCTTATTCCGGCAGACAACAGCAGTATCGATATAAATAATGTATATGCCACACGCCCGGAAGTACGCAGCCTGGAACTCGCCACTCAAATCTACAAGCAGAAAGTGAACGTCACCCGTTCGGAGTTCCTGCCGTCCGTAGCCCTCATCGGAAACTATATGGCAACGAATCCTTCCGTATTCAACAGCTTTGAGAACAAATTCAAAGGCATGTGGAATGTAGGCGTCATAGTCAGTGTACCTATCTGGCATTGGGGAGAAGGTATTTATAAAGTAAAAGCCGCCAAGTCCGAAGCCCGTATCATCCAATATCAACTGGACGACGCCAAAGAAAAGATAGAACTGCAAGTCAGCCAATCGGTTTTCAAAGTAAACGAAGCAGCCAAGAAACTTATCATGGCCGAAAAGAACCTGGAAAAGGCAGATGAGAACTTACGCTACGCCACCCTCGGATTCGAGGAAGGAGTAATCCCGGCAAGCAACGTATTGGAAGCGCATACCGCCTGGCTGTCCGCCCAGTCGGAGAAGATAGACGCCCAAATAGACGTGAAACTGACGGACATCTATTTAAAGAAGGCAACGGGAAGTTTAAGGGTTGAAAATTATAAATCTGAAATCATAAAATGAATACAAAATCACAAAACAGTAACATGTTGCTGGCATTCCTCACTTTAACGGGAGTGATTGCCATCGTTGCTCTGGTGGGTTTCTTCATGCTGCGCAAGGGACCGGAAATCATACAAGGCCAGGCGGAAGTAACAGAATACCGCGTATCTAGCAAAGTGCCGGGGCGTATCCTGGAGTTCCGGGTGAAAGAGGGACAAAGCGTACAGGCCGGAGATACGCTTGCCATTCTTGAAGCTCCGGACGTACAGGCGAAACTGGAGCAGGCACGTGCCGCCGAAGCCGCCGCGCAAGCCCAAAACGAAAAGGCGCTGAAAGGCGCCCGCCAAGAACAAATACAGGCAGCCTACGAAATGTGGCAGAAAGCCCAAGCAGGACTTGCCATAGCAGAGAAATCGTACAAGCGTGTAAAGAACCTGCACGACCAGGGAGTAATGTCCGCCCAAAAGCTGGATGAAGTTACCGCCCAGCGCGATGCCGCGCAAGCCACCGAAAAAGCCGCCAAAGCCCAATACACCATGGCAAAGAACGGGGCGGAACGTGAGGACAAGGCCGCCGCGGCAGCTTTGGTGGAACGGGCAAAAGGAGCCGTCGCCGAGGTAGAGTCATACATTAAGGAGACTTACCTGATAGCCCAAACCGCCGGAGAAGTCTCCGAGATATTCCCCAAAACAGGCGAGTTGGTGGGTACAGGTGCCCCCATCATGAATATCGCCATTATGGACGACATGTGGGTCACTTTCAATGTGCGCGAGGATTTATTGCAAGGATTAGGTATGGGAACCGAATTTGAAGCCTTCATCCCCGCTCTTGACAGGAACATCCGGCTGAAAGTATACTACATGAAAGACCTCGGCACATACGCCGCCTGGAAAGCCACCAAGACTACCGGACAATTCGACTTAAAAACATTCGAGGTAAAGGCGTCTCCGCAGGAGAAAGTAGAAGGGCTGCGTCCGGGAATGAGCGTGATATTGAAAAAGTGATGAGGTAATACAAAGATGATAAGGTGGTAAAGTGATAAGGTGAGAGAACGACAATGGAGAAGAACAATAAATACATGGCCTTGTGGAATGTGATGAAACGTGAGTTTCGCCGTCTCGTTTCACGCCCGCTCTACCTGTTCTGCATGGTAGTAGCGCCCCTATTCTGCTATATATTCTTCACGACATTGATGGATTCCGGTTTGCCCACCGATATGCCGGTCGGCGTGGTAGACCAGGATATGACTACCACCTCACGCCAACTGGTACGTAATCTGGACGCTTTCGAGCAAACGGCAGTCGTAGCTCACTACCCCACTATCGCCGATGCGCGTATCGCCATGCAGAAAGGAGAGATTTACGGCTTCTATTACATCCCCGAAGGGACAACCGCCAAAGCACAAGCCCAGCGGCAGCCCAAAGTATCTTTCTATACCAACAACACGTTGCTCATAGCCGGTTCATTACTCTTTAAAGACATGAAGATGATGAGCGAACTGGCATCCGGAGCCGCCGCACGCACAGCACTATATGCCAAAGGCGCTACCGAAGACCAGGCGATGGCATTCCTGCAACCGATTGTCATCGATACTCACCCGCTGAACAATCCGTGGCTGAACTATTCCGTATACCTGTGCAATACCTTTGCTCCGGGCGTACTGATGCTGCTCATCTTTATGATAACCGTCTACTCCATCGGCGTAGAAATCAAAGACCGTACCGCCCGCGAATGGTTGCGTACGGGTAACAACTCCATCTGGATTTCCCTTGCCGGAAAGCTGCTGCCCCACACGGCTGTATTCTTCCTTATGGGTATATTATATAATGTGTATCTGTACGGCTTCCTGCACTTCCCCTGCAACAGCGGAATATTGCCGATGCTGTTCGCCACCCTCTGCCTGGTATTGGCTTCGCAAGGCATGGGCATACTGATGATAGGCACCCTCCCCACACTGCGTTTGGGACTGAGCTTCGCTTCCTTATGGGGCGTGCTGTCGTTCTCCATGTGCGGACTGTCGTTCCCGGCTATGGCGATGCACCCCGTACTGCAAGGTTTGGCCAACTTATTCCCCCTGCGTCACTACTTCCTTATCTATGTAGACCAGGCTCTGAACGGTTATCCCATGATTTACTCATGGATGAATTATGTGGCATTGCTTATTTTCATGATGCTTCCCTTCCTCGTTGCCCACAGGCTGAAAGAAGCATTGATATACTATAAATACGTACCCTGATGAAACAGATGACGTTCAAACAGAAAGTCGTACAAGGCATACATGACCTGTTCTATATATGGAAGCAGGAATTCCGCACCACCTTTCGCGATCAAGGCGTGCTGATTTTCTTTGTGCTTGTCCCGTTGGTGTATCCGTTGATATACTCTTTCATCTATACCAACGAAATAATTCGTGAAGTACCTACCGTAGTCGTGGACAACTCGCGCAGTTCACTGAGCCGGGAGTATCTCCGGAAAGTAGACGCCAGTCCGGAAACAAGCATTGTGGCTCATTGCGCCGATATGGAAGAAGCCAAACTCATGCTGAAAGACCGCAAAGCTTACGGCATTATTTACATACCCGCCCATTTCAGCGATGACATAGCCCGGGGCAAACAGACACAAGTCAGCATTTTCTGCGATATGAGCGGACTGCTTTACTACAAGGCATTACTGACAGCCAACACCAACGTGTCGCTCGCCATGAATGCAGACATTAAAATGAAACGCGCCGGCAACACCACCGCCCGTCAGGATGAAATAACAGCCTACCCCATCGAATACGAAGACGTAGCCATCTTCAACCCGACCAATGGATTTGCCGCTTTTCTGATACCCGCCGTACTCATATTGATTATACAGCAAACGCTCCTGCTGGGCATCGGCTTATCCGCCGGAACCGCCCGCGAGCAAAACAGGTTCAAAGATTTGGTTCCTATCAACCGTCATTATAACGGTACGCTCCGTATCGTAATGGGAAAAGGATTGAGTTATTTTATGGTATATTCGCTGGTGGCTGTGTATATATTATGCGTGGTTCCCCGCCTTTTCAGCCTCAACCAGATAGCGATTCCCGGTGTGCTGACTCTCTTCGCCCTGCCCTATCTGGCGGCTTGCATCTTCTTTGCGATGACGGCATCCATTGCCATACGCAACCGGGAAACCTGTATGTTATTGTTTGTATTTACCTCCGTACCGCTATTGTTCCTCTCCGGCATTTCATGGCCGGGCGCTGCAATGCCCGAATTCTGGAGATATTTTTCCTATATCTTCCCTTCCACTTTCGGAATCAACGGCTATGTACGCATCAACAGTATGGGAGCCACTCTCAACGAAGTATCGTTCGAGTATCAGGCTTTATGGATACAAACAGGCATTTACTTCCTCACCACTTGCCTGGTCTATCGTTGGCAAATCATACAAAGCAGAAAGAAAGGAGTGATAAGTTATAAGTTATGAGTTATAAGTGATTAAGGATTGGTTGTAAGCAAGGGAATTGTGAATCGGGGGTATCACTAATCGCTAATCACTTATAACTCATAACTTATAACTCATCACTCTTCCTTATATCCAGCCAAGTTATAGCATACCGGTACTGTACTGTTACCTACACGATAGATGCCGAATTTAAAATAGTAACCGTCATCGTCATTACGGCCTATCTGAATTTCTTCATTATTCACGATATGCTCTTTAACGGTTTTCTTCTTGTCGGTATACTCCATTTGTACGTCCAGTTTGCCCGGTTTCACAATGGTTTCGGCTTCCTTGCCATAAGTAGTCCAGTCGATATGAATGCGGAAAGTAACCCAGCAGTCTTTGGGGAAATCGGCAAAAGGCATCTTATAAGCTATTGTAGACGACTTGTATTCAGAAGTCACAGGCTTCATTATCGGAGTTTTTTCCGGATTGGCGTTACAGCGGTCAGTCTTGTCGGTCAGCCAACGGCGGTCTGAATTAGCCTTGATATAAAACCAGCCGCCGGAAAATCCGAAAGCCAACGGCGGATAACCGCCTTGCTCTACCAACCAACCGTTCTTCTTTCCGACCTTATAGATAGGATTTCCCTTTTTATCTTTCATCGGATTTCCTTGCTTATCCAGTCTCGCCACTTTTTCATGTCCGGTGTTCTTTTTGAAAATAGTGGTCTTATCCAGCTCTATAAACTCGTCAACCGTCAACTTTTTCACTTCACCTTCAGGAGTCTGCACAAGCGTACGGTCGGGCATACCGTGCCATTGGGCAAAAATGGTAGACACATTGCTATCCAGCGCAGACGGAATATATACGGAGAACTCATAGTCGCGTGACGCTCCTTGCGGACAAATACCTTTTCCGTGATGATATACGGTCTTGGTGATTTGCGCTTTCCGGTAAGCATCCGCCGGCAATCCGTTAAAATCGGCCGAGGTGGCATAACAATAAGAGAACTCGGCACGGCCTTTGGTCTCTCCCTTTCCGTACCCTTCCAAAGTATTATCCTCTTCACGCAACTCAAAACGATAAGACGGCTTGCCGTTGAACAAACATGTAAAATCCCGTTGAATGGCATGCTCCTTTTTCGCGCCGACAGCTACCCAACAGCCGTCTATAACCTGATCGATACGCGCTGAATCAGCTTGAACGTTTACCCGTTTGGTCAGGGGAACCAATGTTTCAGAGCCTTTGGTTTGCGCAGTCAGCGTTGTCGTGCAACCTGCTGCCATCACCATGCAGATAACAAAAATGTTTTTCTTCATCCTATTTGATATTAAACTTAAATTACGCTGCAAAAGTACGAAAGCTATCCCTCATACCCACCCCCTATTTGTTTCAGAAAACCCTATATTTGTGTAAATCCTCCATAAGATATAGAAATTTTGAAAGATATTACTATCTTTGAAGCATCATAAATTTTACGGTTTAATAATGAGTAACCTTAAAAAGATAGTAACCATCCTGTTTCTTCTATGTACGGCAGGAGTCTCTTACGCTTATTCGGAAGCCTGGGGGCAAATAAATTTTTCTTATATATCCATTAAGGACGGCTTATCGCAAAGCACAGTATTCTCCATAGCGCAAGATAAGCTCGGGAATATGTGGTTCGCCACTTACGACGGCGTCAACAAATACGACGGATACGCATTCACCGTTTATCAGCACGACGAGAACGACCCGAACAGCATCGCCAACGACATAGCCCGTATCGTGATGACCGACAGCAAAGGGCGCGTGTGGATCGGCACCCGCGACGGCCTTTCGTACTACGACGAGGAGAAAGACAAATTCCAGAACTTTTTCTATGAAAAGAACGGCAAGCATCTACAAGTCAACGGTATTGTGGAACTGTCACCAGACCGTTTACTCATCAGCACCCTGGAGGGTTTGACGATGTTCGACGTCTCTACATCCCGTTTTGTCAACGACATATTCAGTACGGCAATGCACAAAACGATTGCATCCGCCCTGTACAGGCATGGCGACCAAATCTATATCGGTACGCCGTCGGACGGTATGTACTGCTACTCCGTTCCGCAGAAAAAACTTGAGAAGCTTACTTACATACCGAGCAGCAAGCAGATTCAGGGAATACTCCAGCAATCCCCCACCCGTATATGGGTGGCAACGGAAGGCTCCGGGCTGCTTCTCATCAATCCTAAGACCCGGGAAGTCAAGATATACAGACATTCCCCTTCCAATCCGCAGTCCATCAGCTCCAATTACATCCGCTCATTGGCGCTGGATTCGCAAAACCGCTTATGGATAGGCACTTTCAACGACCTCAATATCTACCATGAAGGAAACGACTCTTTCATGTCTTACAGCAGCAATCCCGTAGAAAGCGGCAGCCTGTCGCAACGCTCGGTACGCAGCATCTTCATGGACTCGCAAGGCGGTATGTGGCTGGGCACTTATTTCGGCGGACTGAACTATTACCACCCCATCCGTAACCGCTTCAAGAACATCGAGCGTATTCCTTTCAGAAACTCGCTGAGTGATAATGTCGTAAGCTGTATCGTTGAAGACAGGCAGAAAAACCTGTGGATAGGAACCAATGACGGCGGACTGAACCTATACACCCCCGATACCCAGCAATTCGTCCATTACGCATTGCAGGAAAACCAGCGTGAAGACGGTTTCGGCTCCAACAACATCAAGTCCGTATATGTGGATGAACCGAGAGGATTAGTCTACATCGGCGCACACGCCGGCGGTCTAAGCATCTTGCATCGCAACAGCGGACGCATAGAGAACTTCAACCAACGCAACAGCCGTTTAATCAACGAAAACGTATACGCCATTCTGCCCGACGGAGAGAATAACTTCCTCTTAGGTACATTAAGCGCTTTGGTACACTTCAATCCGGAGAAACGGAGCTTTACCACCGTCACGCAGGAAAGCGACGGGACACCAATGAATCTTCAAAAGATTACAACCCTGTTCCGGGACTCTCAAAAGCGCCTTTGGATAGGCGGGGAAGAGGGTATATCCGTATTCAAACAGCATGGAACGTCTATACAGAAAGCGGCGATTCTGCCCGAATCCACTGTTACAAAAGCATTCACCAATTATATCTATGAAGCGGCCAACGGTTTAATCTGGGTGGGTACGCGCGAAGGGTTCTACTGTTTCAACGAGAAGGAGAAGCGGATTAAGCGGTACACCACAGCCAACGGCCTACCCAACAACGTGGTCTACGGCATACTCGAAGACTCTTACGGCCGCCTGTGGATGAGCACCAACCGGGGTATCTCATGTTTCAACCCTGAAACGGAGAAGTTCCGCAACTTTACCGAAGCGGACGGATTGCAAAGCAACCAGTTCAATACATCTTCCTGTTATCGTACTTCTAACGGCGAAATGTACTTCGGAGGCATAAACGGCCTTACCACATTCCGCCCGGAACTGTTGCTGGACAACCCCTATACTCCGCCGGTAGTAATCACCAAGTTACAACTGTTCAACAAAACCGTCCGTCCCGACGACGAAACCGGTATTTTGAGCAAGAACATCAGCGACACGAAAAGCATCACGCTGAAATCCTGGCAGACAGCGTTTTCTCTGGAGTTTGTCGTTTCAAACTACATTTCCGGACAGCATAATACTTTCGCCTATAAATTAGACGGTTACGACAAAGAATGGTATTACCTCACAGACAGGCGCTCGGTATCCTACTCCAACCTGCCGCACGGCACTTATCACTTCATGGTGAAAGCCGCCAACAACGACGGCAAATGGAATACCACGCCTACCATACTGGAAATCGTCATACTGCCCGTATGGTACAAGACCTGGTGGGCTATCCTGCTGTTCCTCTCCACTTCCATCGGGTTCATTACGTTTGTATTCCGGTTCTTCTGGCTGCGTAAGAATATGGAAGCGGAGCTTGAAATAGAACGCCGAGACAAGGAACACCGTGAAGAAATCAACCAGATGAAGATGCGTTTCTTCATTAATATTTCACATGAGCTCCGCACGCCGCTTACCCTGATTCTGGCGCCGCTGCAAGAGGTTATCAGCAAAATCAACGACCGTTGGACCCGCAACCAGCTGGAATACATCCAGCGGAACGCCAACCGCCTGCTGCATCTTGTCAATCAGCTTATGGACTACCGCCGGGCGGAACTCGGTGTTTTCGAATTGAAGATAAAGAAAGGCAACGCATATCGCCTGATACGCGAAAACTTCCTGTATTATGACAAGCTGGCACGCCACAAAGAGATACACTATGCTTTCCACTCCGAGCTGGAAGATAAAGAGGAGTATTTCGACCCTAACTATCTGGAACTGATTGTCAACAATCTGTTATCCAATGCCTTTAAATATACGGATAACGGAAAGAGCATCACCGTTACCCTGAAAGAGGAGAACAACTGCCTGATACTGCAAGTGAGCGACACCGGTATCGGTATCCCCATCAACAAGCAGGGTAAGGTGTTCGAACGTTTCTATCAGATAGAAAGCCAGCATATAGGAAGCGGAATCGGCCTTTCATTGGTGCAACGCCTGGTGGATTTACATCACGGGCACATCGAATTAGAGAGCGAAGAGGGTAAGGGAAGCACGTTCTCCGTCTATCTTCCGCAAGACCTGTCCGTCTATAAAGTTTCGGAACGGGCGGACTCCAATGTTTCCAAGGAAGAAGAGCAGGTGTACTCCACCAACTCCAAAGACATGTACTTCATTGATACGGAGAAAATGGAAAGTGAGGCCATAGAGACGGGTGACAAAAAACGCGGCACTATCCTTATTGTGGAAGACAATCAGGAAATACGCCATTATCTCAGCAGCGGCTTGGCCGGATTGTTCAATACTCTGGAAGCCGGAAACGGTGAAGAAGCGCTGGAGAAGCTGAAAGATAATGAGGTAGATATCATCATCACCGACGTTATGATGCCTGTAATGGACGGAATCAAACTGTGTAAGAATATCAAGCAGAACATCCGTACTTGCCACATTCCGGTCATTATTCTGTCTGCCAAAACCGATATAAAAGACCAGTTGGAAGGCTTGCAAGTGGGTGCGGATGATTATATTTCCAAACCGTTCGCCATTACCATCCTCACTTCAAAGATACAGAACATGATGCGTACCCGCCGGCACATGCTCGAGAAGTATGCCAAGTCACTGGAAGTGGAACCGGAGAAAATTACTTTCAACGCCATGGACGAAGAGTTGCTGAAACGTGCCGTGAGCATTGTAGAAGAGAACATAGACAACATCGAATTCTCCACCGATGAATTTGCGCAGAAAATGAATATGAGCCGTTCCAACCTGCATTTGAAGCTAAAAGCGATTACCGGAGAATCCGCTATTGACTTTATCCGCAAAATCCGATTCAAGAAAGCGACGGAACTGCTGAAAAGCGGACGTTATACAGTGGCCGAAGTCAGCAGTATGGTAGGATTTAATTCGTCATCTTATTTTGCAACATGTTTCAAGAAGTATGTGGGCTGCTTGCCGACGGAGTATATAAAGAAAGCTAAAGGATAATTACTGAAAACCAAAATTTTAGACTATTAGAACAAAAATCCTATAAAACCTACTGCATACTCAAATAATTGCAGTACTTTTGCAAAGTAAATATGTTTAGAGTATGTGTATCATAGATAAACTAAAAAAGAATGGCTTTATTTCAACCAAAGAGTTGAGCGACTGGCAAGAACAACAGTTGCAGGCTGCTGTTCGTAAAGGTGAGGCTATACGTCTTAAAAATGGTATATATGCAGACATTGATGCTTTGGCAAACACAATGGTAGATATCCGAACGATAATCCCCAATGGCATACTTTGTCTCTGGTCCGCATGGTCTATTTACCATCTGACCACGCAGATACCAAACGCTTACTATGTGGCCATTGAGCGTACTCGAAAAATAATATTGCCCGATTATCCGGAGTTTCAACTGGTTTTTCAATCCGATAAGTTTCTGTCTATCGGAGTTACCCAAAAAGATGTACAAGGATACAATGTACCAATCTTTGACATGGAGCGTTCGGTATGTGATGCTATCAAATACAGGAATAAAGTTGGTATTGATGTAATGGCTGAAATTCTTCAAACTTACCTGAAACGCCCTGACAAAAATATTTCCTTACTGATGGATTATGCAGCAAAACTAAGGCTCCGCAACACACTTAATCAATATCTTGAAGTATGGCAATAAAAGAAGTACGTAATTGGGGCTGCTCAATAAAAGCAAAACTATTGAACATTTCACAAAGTGAAGGACAGGGGTATCAGATACTTATAACAAGATATCTTCAAGAGCGTTTGCTCTATCGTCTGTCAATAAGCCCGTATCATGATCGATTCTTCCTGAAAGGTGGAGCATTACTATACGCACATGAACGCTTCTTGGCAAGGCCGACATTAGATATTGATTTTATGGGACACCATATTGACAATGATAAAGAAAATGTCAAAAAGGTATTTACTGAAATTTGTGCGATTCCTTATGAACAAGACGGAGTAATATTCCACACAGATACGTTACACACTGATGACATTGCCACTGAAAAGAAATATCCGGGTGTGAGGCTTACATTGACCGCTTCTATTGACACGATTCGCCAAAGCGCTTCCATGGATATAGGATTTGGGGATGTGGTAACTCCACATCCTGCTGAATTGGATTATCCAAGCTTAATTGACGGATTTCCTGATACGAACATTTTGGCTTATTCATTGGAAACTGTTATTGCCGAAAAGTTCCAAACAATGATTGCAAGAGCGGAAGCCAATAGCAGGATGAAAGATCTTTATGACCTTTACACAATATTGCAGGGTGGGAAATATGACAGAGAGATTTTGAGTGAGGCTATAAAAGCCACATTTGCAAACCGACAGACAACCTACATGGATAATCACGCTGTGTTCAGTCCTGATTTTTCTAACAATCCCGATTTGAATACACGATGGAGTTCTTTTGCCAAGAAGCTTAGAATTTCACAAGAACTGACATTTTCCAATGTTACGAACTACATTCAAACCGAGCTTAAACCTTATTGGGAAAATCTTAAATAAGATGTAATATAAAGCTTTGTTATTTGTACTACACAAAAAAAATCAGAACAAGCTCAAGAATTATTCAAACCACAAGTCCCATTCATTGTTGGTGTGATAGTATCAGTGCTGAGGGATTCTCTTCAATGGACATAAAGAAACTATTTTAAGGGTGTATGGGCGAAAGGCTTGCCCCCTTCACCCTTTCCCCCTTCTCTGTTCATGCGGGATAGCGGGTGAAGCCATGGGATAAATATATTCATCCCATGAGATGAAAAAAATTAGCCCGTAAGATGAATTTATTCGTCTTGCAGGATGAACTTATTCATCCTACAGAACGGATTTTACGTGTAATACCCACACGTTAGCGCCCGAAACACCACGTCTTTACGAGTAAAATGCCACACCTCAACGTTCATAATGCCTGCGGTTTGCCAAGCAAATGCCCGGACTTTGGGGAGATAAGGTGTGGAGTTTCAAGTACTGCTATACGCCGACAGTAATGACACTTACACAATCAGGCTTCACCCGTTATTCCCTATGAACAGGCGGAAGTAAAAGGGTGAAGGCAGTATAAGCAAACATTATTTTCCTATGATAATATCCTGTTTTTCTACGGTGATAATCTGATAAAACAAGTATAATCCGACACTGTCCTATTCACCCAAATCACCCTCTCTGAGCATCTTACGCCACCCTTTTAGACAAATCTAATATTTCATTCAACAACTTTGATAATAAAATTTGTTTTTCAAAAAAAACATAAACAAGATGTACCATTTTTTAAAAATCAATGTAATATATTTGCGGCAAAGAATTTTTAATTATTGTAACATTTTAAAAAGAGTTATGAAAAACACTGGACTTTTTGTTTTTTTGTTTTCATTGTGTCTCTGTACAACAAGTTGTGTGGATGATGAAGCAGATTTCACTGGTGGTGGTAACATCGATGTAGAAATGCCTGTCGACCCGGATCCGGACGCAACTATTGACGAGAAAGTTTTTGATGTGATAAATCTCGACTATCCGGGATTGGAAAATGTAAAAACAGCTTTTGAAGCAGGTGATAAATATACTGCTTTAGTTAAATTGCTGGACTACTATCGTACTCGAGTTGATGTGATAAATAGAAATGTCAACTTGTTTAATCCTACTATTACAGATGCCGACCAAAAAACAGCGGACTATGCATTAGATTACAAATTCAAAGTAAAGGATTTTGTAGACAAGGATGGAACTCCCTACTCTTTTAAAGGTAAAGACGGACAGCTAATTAACTGGGAGTTGGAAGTAAAAGACCTTACCGACCAAGAATTCCGCTACCAACGTCATCGTCACCAGTGGATGCTGCCACAAGCTAAGGCTTATGCCGTTAGTAAGGATGAGCGTTACGTTGAGTCTTGGAAAACGGTTTATCAAGATTGGCTGAAAACTTATCCTTATGAAGACGGAACTAAATTCCCGCCCGAAGGTGGCAGTGAAAATGATGTAGATTACCAATGGAAAGGTCTGCAAGTAGCCGAACGCGTTATTTCACAAATAGACATCATGGCTTATTTCATTCAGTCCAGAAACTTCACTCCTGAATGGCTTTCAACATTTTTGGTAGCATTTGCCAAGCATGTGGAATGTATGCGCCTGAATTACTACCAAAGTGGAAACATTCTGCTGACTCAAGCACAAGCTGTAACTACTGCTGGAATTTTGATGCCTGAATTCAAAAATGCAGAAACTTGGGCTATTGAAGGCTCGGCAAAAATGACAGAGCAGGTAGGAACACAATTCCTTAATGATGGTGTACAAATTGAATTAGATCCAAGTTATCATATCAGTGCCATCAGTGATGCTTATGCTACTTACCTGACTGCTGAAGACAACAACAAATCAGAACTGTTCCCTACAGCTTATTTAGCTCAATTAGAAAAGCCTGCTAAATTTGTCATGGATATCACTTATCCAAACTATTCATGGGATAATTTTAATGATACCCGTTCTGCCAGTTACTCAGAAAGCGTATTAAAGAATAACTTCCGTAAGTATGTAGCCATGTTCCCTGGAAATACAGATTTCCAATTTATGGCTAACGGTAGTGGAACGACTCCAACCTATCTTACAGCATCATATCCTGATGCCGGTTACTATATATTACGCAGCGGTTGGAAAAAGGAAGATGCCATGATGATACTAAAGAACAACAATGATCCAAATAATTCATGGCACTGTCAATCTGATAATGGAACATTTGGGCTATACTATAATGGATATAACTTTTTCCCCGATGCAGGTGTGTACGCATATAGTGGTTCAGATCGTACTAAGTATGCACAAACAACTTGGCATAATACACTGTCCATACAGAACAAAGGAATAGCAAACGGTTTTAGAAATGGAGAACTAAAGCAACTAAAGGAAGAGAACGGCATACAAACCCTTATAACCGAAAATCAAACGCAATATCTTGCTGGAGATAATCCGAATATTCCGCTTACCCATCGTCGTACTGTATTCCATGATATAACAAAGAAAATGTTTGTTATTGTAGATGAAGCAAAAGGAGATGAAGCATATAATTACAATACTAATATGAATTTCCATCCATGTCCTGGCGCAACAGTTGAACCGGCAAGTGATAAGAAAACAGCAACAGCTTATACCACATTGGAGAAGGCTAATATGAAAATATGCACATTTTCTGATCCTACTAATACTTCCGCTACTTACAGTGAAAGTAAAAAGGTAAACACTAATGTCTCTAACAATATAGGTAATGCAGAAGCGCGTACCAGTTATCAAATCACAATGAAACCCGGTACCGGTAAAATCGTCCGTTTCATTTCTGTGATTTGTTTAAAAGATGGAGATATCTCTGATACCACAATAGACGCCAAATTCACAAGTGACGCTCCAACAGACTTACCTAACAGTACCTCTGTTACAATCACCGTGAATGGTGAAGAAAAAACGTATACTTACAATCTATAATTATTTAAAGATTATTAATCTTCAAAGACATGAAACATACATTACACACATTGACATCAAGATTTTTAGGAATCTTATGGCTCGTAGCTTCGGTATGCATGTTCGTATCATGTTCTGATGATACAGACGAAACTGGAGGTAACTTCAAACTCTATTATCCGGATATGACGGACATAGGTCCATCTATGACAGGTGTTAAAATTCCGGCTCCTTCTTTTCAAGGGGGTACACCAAGTGAATTCGAAATTACAGCGGTCACATTGAATGATGAAAGCATAGAAAATCCTTGTTTCGTAATTGATACGGAAACCGGTGAAATTACAATTAACAGTACTGCAGAAACACCCGTTGGTGAATACAAATTAACGATTTCTTGCTCTGTAAATGGAAAATATTTCACTTTCAAGGATATTATCAAAGTTACTTTCTTACCACGTGCACCGGAAGGAACTGTAGCAGAGCCTAATCATATATTGGTAATGTACAGTGTGGTTAGCGATCCTAATAATATCACAAAACTACCCACTGCACAGGTCAAGACTGCTGGAGAACATGTGTCTATTACTAAATATAGTATCGGTACAGTAACTGTAAATGGCGAAGTACTTGATAAGCCGGAAGAAATGTTTGAAGTCTCCTCATCCGGAGAAATTTCTATTCTGAAAAGTGAAAGATTCGAACGTGGAGTAACTTACTCTATATCACTCAAGTTAGAAACAGCAGCAACTGGAGACACTCCTTGTATAGCAACTGATATTTTAGCAGTAGAAGTAGCTTCAGAACCTTTCTCTTTGGAATATCCGGGATATAATGTGGAAGAAGGATGGAAAATATCAGAGGAAAAAGGAGAACTTAAAAGTAGCTTCGATAGTGGAGAACCTATTTTTGTCGGTTCTAAAGATGATATAAAATACTGGTTTGAAATAGAAGAAGAAATAGAGGAAGGGAAGATTCTGATTGACGAAAAGACAGGTCGCATCTCTATTCCTGAAGGACATGCTTTTGCACAAGGTAGCATATTCCATATTTCTGTATTTGTAGCTAACAAATATCTAATAGAAGGGAAGAAACTAACAGATGTAAAATCTTGAGTTCAACTTATAAATGCAACTTTTTGGGTGCGGATAATAAGCAATAA
>ENA-ORTV01001732-ORTV01001732.1-human-gut-metagenome-genome-assembly--contig:-NODE-1732-length-22860-cov-4.125323_pt1 | contig 22860 bp, 22 predicted proteins | sample MGYA00241915_ERZ509194 | MGnify/ENA primary metagenome ERZ509194 (study PRJEB26280, sample SAMEA2338810) | human gut metagenome | biome: human gut; feature: human-associated habitat; material: faeces... | reverse complement strand
TGGTGGTCTTGCCGCAGCCGGAGGGGCCGAGGAAGGTGACGATCTCACCCTCGTAGATATCGAGGTTGATGTGCTCGACGCCGTCGCCGTTGTCGTACTTTTTGGTCATATCCTTGATCTGGAGCTTGATCTTACGTTCGCTCATGGGTTATATATCCTCCTGTATTTCGATGGCAGATGCTGCCTTATTTCATCTTGAAGCCGCCGGAGATCGCTTCCGGACCGATGTACTTGCGCATTGCGAAGATCATGAGTGCGGACGGGATGATCAGCAGGATGGCAAATACCGCGCCGATCTGAACCGCCGAGGAGTCGAGCACGATGCCGTACATCGCGACCGGCATGGTCTGAACCTTGGCCATGCCGACGAGCATGGTGCCCTGCGCTTCTTCCATGGAGCCGAGGAAGGTGTAGAGCGTTGCGACCGAGATGCCCGGCATTGCCATCGGGAGCGTTACCTTGAAGAAGGTGCGGATCGGGCCTGCGCCGACATCGCGGGCAGCCTCTTCCTGCTGGCGGTGTACCGCGCGGAACGCGCTCGACGGGAGCCATACCATGAACATCATGGAGTTGATCATGTGGATGATGACGACGCCGGTGTAAGTACCCATCAGGTTGTACTTGTAGAACAGGACCGCGATGGAGGTGTAGATGCCGAGCTTCGGGAATGCGTTGGTCAGCAGGAAGGACAGCATGAACATCTTGCGGCCGGGATACTTGAAGCGTGCGATGGAGTAGGCCGCCGGGATACACAGGATCATGGAAACACCGGTGGTGATGATCGCCACGATGAAGGACTGTGCGATCGAGGAGACCAGACTCTTCTGGCTGAATACGTAGCTCCACCATTTGAGACCCCACTGCTGCGGAAGGATGGCCGGAGCCTGATACTCGTTTGCGAAGGCGAGCATCAGCATATTGATCATCGGTCCGTAAAAGAACAGGATAAACGCCGCGAGCAGGACAAATTCAAGAAACTTGCGTCTGCCTACCGCATGGTAGAAGCGTTTTGGATTGAGCATTTTGAACATTGAATTCTTACACCCCTTTTTTCTTTCGCCTGCCCGGAAAGATGCTCTCTCTTTCATCGACCGGAGCCGGCACCACTCATTTCGGAACGCGCTGTTTCCCCCGAAAAGGACAAAAAAACAGCCAGATATAACATACGACAGTTCTTTCCCGCTCGGAAAAGTACGCCCATGTTACCCTGACTCAAATCTCTGAAAGCAACATTCCTTAACCTTGACCTCAGTATAGCACGCCCTTCGGGGGTGTGCAAGTGCAAAATCGCAAAAAGCTGACTTTTTACACAAATCTAACATAATACGAACATGAGTTTTATATAAAATGACGAATAAAAAGCGCCGCACACGGTTCCGCACGTAAGATCAGCGGAGTGAAATTTGTGCAGATTGACTGAGCTGCGCCTGCCGGACGGAGCGCCGTCTGTGCAGCATCACCGGGGCGGTTGCGGTTTTGCCGCGAGATATGCTATAATGAGGATATCATTTCGATGGACCCCAAAAAACGAGGCGCGGCGGCAGCCGCGCTGATGGAGGATAAAAATGGAGCACAAGAGAGAAAAAATGGTGGACGCGCTGCAGGACTGTCCGGTGATCGCCGCGCTCAAGAGCGATGCCGGTCTGGAAAAGGCGGTCAGGAGCGACTGCACGACCGTATTTTTTCTGTACGGTACGATCCTGGACATCGCCTCGCACGTCGAGCGGGTCAAACAGACGGGCAAGATCGTTTTTGTTCATGCCGACTTGATCGAGGGTCTGACCGCGCGGGACATCACCGCGGATTTCATCGCGCAGAACACACAGGCGGACGGCATCATTTCGACCCGCCCGAACATCATCCGCCGGGCAAAGGCGCTCGGCCTGCTGACCATCCAGCGCTTTTTCCTGTTCGACTCGCTCTCGTTTGAAAACGTGCTGCGCCAGAGCTCGAACGCGGACGCGGTCGATCTGCTCCCGGGCACCATGCCGCGCGTGCTCGAGCGCCTGAAGCCGCAGATCCGCCAGCCGATCATCGCGAGCGGTCTGCTCGCGGACAAGCAGGACGTCGTCGCGGCGCTCTCCGCCGGCGCGCAGGCGGTCTCGACGACAAAGCCCGAGCTGTGGGAGATCTAAATACTGTCGCAAAGCTGACGCTTTGCCGACAATATGTGTTCTGACTTCGCAGAACACGGACGGAGAAAAGTTCCTGTGCAGAAACTTTTCTCTCTTTCAGAGTAAAAAAACCGAGGCGCATGTCCCCGGTTTTTTTGCGTTTGCAGGCAAACGCTTTTCATGCGCGCTGACGCGCGAAAACGGCAGGGAAAAATTTTTGCCGCCCTTTTAGCGATTCTGCTCAAAAGAAATCCCTTGCAATCAGGCAAAACCTGTGATATAGTGAAAACAACAAAGTGAATAAGTTTGTTTGCTTGGAGATTAGAGTCAAAGTAAGCCGTTGCCGCAGAGCGAAAGCACTGCGGTGTGGTTGCTTTGGCTTTTTTTGTTGGGAAAATGGAGGGAAAAGTATGTATGATGTAACCATCGTGGGCTGCGGCGTGGTCGGCGCATCGCTTGCCTATACGCTCTCGCAGTACAGGCTGCGCGTGCTCGTGCTCGAGCGCGAGAACGACGTTGCCATGGGTACGACCAAGGCCAACAGCGCCATCGTTCACGCGGGCTACGACCCGGAGAACGGCACGCTCATGGCAAAGCTGAACGTCCGCGGCTCGGAGCTGATGGAGCAGCTGTGCAGCGACCTGTCGGTCGGCTACAAGCGCATCGGCTCGTTCGTTCTGGCGTTCGACGAGGAGCAGAAAAAGCATCTCGAGCACCTGCTCGAGAACGGCGTCCGCAACGGCGTGCCGGGTCTGCGCATCCTCGACGCGGAAGAGGCGCACGAGATGGAGCCGAACCTTGCGGAAAACGTTACCGCAGCGCTGTACGCACCGAGCGCCGCGGTCATCGACCCGTGGGGGCTGTGCATCGCAGAGGCGGAGACCGCCGTGCGCAACGGCGTTGAGCTCAGGCTGAGAAGCGAGGTCACCGGTCTGGAGGACAAAGGCGGCCATGTGCTCGTACATACCAAATCCGGCGATTACGAAACAAAGGTCATCGTCAACTGCGCCGGCGGCTGGGGCGGCGACATCTGCGCGATGACCGGCGAGACCGAGTGGGAGGCGCAGCCGTCGCGCGGCGAGTATTACCTGCTCGACAAGTCGAGCGGCAGTCTGGTCAGCCACGTTATCTTCCAGTGCCCGAACAAGCTCGGCAAGGGCGTCCTCGTTTCGCCCACTGTGCACGGAAATCTGATCGTCGGCCCGAACGCAGTCGATGTCGACGCGCCGGACAGCAGGGAGAACACGCTTGCAGGCATGGACTTCGTCGCGGAGACCAGCCGCAGGAGCGTTCCGTCGATCGATTTCCGCCAGTCCATCCGCAATTTTGCAGGCGTTCGCGCGAACACGAGCGAAAGCGACTTCATCATCCGCCCGGCGAAGAATATGCCGCGCCTGCTGCATATTGCCGGCATCAAGTCTCCCGGCCTGTCCGCAGCGCCTGCGATCGCGGAGTATGCCGCCGGTCTGCTGGAGGACATGGGCATCGTCCTCGAAAAGAAGGACGAGTGGAACGGCAGACGCGAGCAGATCCGCTTCAAGCAGCTCTCCGACGAGGAGAAGGCGGCTCTCATCGCGAAGGACCCGCGCTACGGCCGCATCATCTGCCGCTGCGAGACCATCACCGAGGGCGAGATCGTCGCCGCGATCCACTCTCCCATCACGCCCTGCTCGCTCGACGGCATCAAGCGCCGCGCAGGCTCGGGCATGGGCCGCTGTCAGGGCGGCTTCTGCGGCCCGCGCGTGCTGGACATTCTCGCGCGTGAGCTCGGATGCAGTCCGCTCGACATTCAGCAGGACGGCGACGGCACCTTTATTCTGATCGGCACCACCAAGGGAGGCACACTGGCATGAAATATGAACTCGTGATTATCGGCGGCGGCCCGGCAGGCCTGTCTGCTGCAAATGCCGCATGGGAAGCAGGCTGCCGCTCGATCTGCATCGTCGAGCGCGACCGCGAGCTGGGCGGCATCCTCAACCAGTGCATCCACAACGGCTTCGGTCTGCACTATTTCAAAGAAGAGCTGACCGGCCCGGAGTATGCCGGCCGCTTTATCGACATGGTAGGCCGGACCGGCGTGAACGTCCGTCTGGACGCCATGGTGCTGGACATCACCCCGGATAAGCACGTTCACATCGTTTCCTCCGAGGGTGGCTATGAGGACCTTGAGGCAAAGACCGTCATCCTCGCGATGGGCTGCCGCGAGCGCACCCGCGGCGCGATCGCCATCCCGGGCACCCGTCCGGCAGGCGTTTTCACCGCCGGCGCTGCACAGCGCTACCTTAATATCGAGGGCTACATGGTCGGCAGGCGCGTCGTCATTCTCGGCTCGGGCGACATCGGTCTCATCATGGCGCGCCGCATGACGCTCGAGGGCGCGAAGGTGCTCGCCTGCGTCGAGGTCATGCCGTATTCCGGCGGTCTGACGCGAAACATCGTGCAGTGCCTCAATGACTTTGACATTCCGCTTTATCTCTCCCACACCGTTTCGGACATTCAGGGCAAGGACCGCGTGGAGCGCGTCGTCGTTTCCGAGGTCGGACCGGACCGCCGTCCGATCCCGGGCACCGAAATGACCTTCGACTGCGACACGGTCCTGCTGTCGGTCGGTCTGATTCCGGAAAACGAGCTGAGCCGCGGCGCGGATATTCAGATGGACCCGCGCACGAACGGCCCGGTCGTATACGAAAACATGGAGACCTCCATCCCGGGCGTGTTCGCCTGCGGCAACGTGCTGCACGTACATGATCTGGTCGACTTCGTAACCGCCGAGGCGGCGCGCGCAGGCAGGGCTGCCGCTGCGTACTGCGCAGGAAAGCAGACCGCCGAGGGCAGGACGCTCGACATCAGGAACGGCAGTCTCGTCGGCTACACCGTGCCGCAGCACGTCCGCATGGACGCCGACTTCACGGGCGTAGACGTATTTTTCCGTGTTCGTGCGATCTGCGGCGCGAGCCGCATCGCGGTCAGGGACGAGAGCGGCGCACAGATCGCGTCCTTCCGCCGCGAGCATATGGCGCCGGGCGAGATGGAGAACATCAGACTGCCGCGCGTCCTGCTCGAAAAGGCACAGGGCGCAGTCACGGTATCGGTTGAGGAGGAACAGGCATGACCAGCATTATCTGCATTACCTGCCCCAAGGGCTGCCGCCTTTCGGTGGATGAGGAAAACGGCTATAAGGTAACGGGCAATGGCTGCCCGCGCGGCGAGATCTACGGAAAAAACGAGCTTCAGCACCCGGTCCGCGTCATCACCTCGACCGTCAGGATCGAGGGCGCTGCGGTGCCGCGCCTGCCGGTCAAGACCGACAAGCCGCTGCCGAAGGAGAAGATGTTCGAATGCATGCACCTGCTCGACAGCATCACCGCGAAAAGTCCGGTCAGGATCGGAGACCGGCTCGCAGAGCATATCCTCGGCACGGACGTCAATATCGTCGCGACAAAGGCGTTGTAAAACGGCACTTTTCAGGTCGGTAAAAAAATTTGCAAAAAAAGTTTACGCAAACGTTTGCATTCTTGTTAAGAATATGTTAATATAAATATACTCAATGACGGATGAGCACAGGGCGCATGTTTTGCCGGGCAGCAATGCCCGAACGAACCATGCGCCGGTGTTTATTTTCATTTTTTCAGAAAGTGAGGCGGACGTCAGTGAACGGAGTAATTCCATATCTGCGTGAAATGAATTTTGTGTCGGTGATGTTCCGACTTATACTCGCCATGGTGTGCGGCGGCATGATCGGTCTGGAGCGAGGGCGAAAACGCCGGCCTGCCGGTTTCCGAACATACATGCTCGTGTGTCTGGGCGCGGCGCTGACCATGCTGCTCAGTCAGTATGAGTTTGCGATGGTCATGGGTCCGTGGAAGGGCATTGCGCAGGAGCTTGGCATGAAGACCGACGTTTCGCGCTTCGGCGCGCAGGTCATCAACGGCATCGGCTTCCTCGGCGCGGGCACCATCCTCGTCACCGGCCGTCAGGAGGTCAAGGGCCTGACCACGGCGGCAGGCCTGTGGGCGTCGGCCTGCATGGGTCTCGCCATCGGCGCAGGCTTTTATGAATGCGTTGTGCTGTGCACGGTGCTCATCTTTCTGTGCATGCGTTTTCTCCCGGCGTTTGAGAATTACCTGGTCGAGAAAGCGCGCTTTATCAACATTTATGTAGAATTCCGCTCTCTGGATGACCTCGGCTCGATCATCAGCCGCATCAAATCACAGGGCGCGCGCATCTGCGACGTGGACATCAACCGCGGCCGCACCGAGCGCTCGATCAATCCGAACGCGGTATTTGCCATCCGGCTGCAGCAGAAGCAGCCGCATACGCAGGTCCTCACGGCGATCGCCGCGCTGGACAGCGTATACACGATCGACGAAGTCTGAAAGGGGGGGACGAAATGCTTTCGATTTTTAACGGAGTCCGCGATATTACCATGCTGTCGGTCACGGTGCGTCTTTGTCTCGCCGTGCTGTGCGGCGGCATGATCGGTCTGGAGCGCGCGTTCAAGCGCCGTCCCGCCGGTTTCCGCACGCATATCCTCATCTGCCTCGGCGCATCGCTCACCACGATGACCAGTCAGTATCTGTATCTGAATATGCACTATTTCACCGATATGGCCCGTCTCGGCGCGCAGGTCGTTGCCGGTATCGGCTTCATCGGCGCCGGTACGATCATCGTGACGCGCCGTCAGCGCGTCAAGGGACTGACCACGGCGGCCGGTCTCTGGACGAGCGCGATCGTCGGTCTTGCCCTCGGCGGCGGCTTCTATGAGGGCGGCATCGCGGTAAGCGTGCTCGTGCTCCTGGCCGAGCTGGTGTTCTCGCGCCTCGAGTACCGCATTCTGGACAACGTGCCCGAGATCAACCTGTACATGGAGTATTCGGATAAGGACTGCCTGGAGAACGTGCTCCAGCTCCTGCGCCAGAACCGCTTGAGCATCTCGAACATGGAGATCACGCGCTCGGCAGGCAGCGAGGAGCACAACGCCTGCGCCATCTTCGCGCTGCACCTGAAAAAGGGCTGCCGCACGGAAGACCTCATCCAGAAGATCCAGCGCATTGAAGGCGTAGTGTCGGTAGAGGAAATTTAACAGGAACCAGGAGAAAAGCCAAAGAGCGCGGAGAAAAGTCCGCGCTCTTTTCATCTGTATTATGATGTAATTTGCCGATAACGCTGCTGCTGCGAAAAACATCACTCGCGCGGCAGCGCGCATAAAACAGGATTTGCGAAGCAAAGCAAAAAAAACCGGGGGCGTGTACCTCGGTTTTTTTACACTGAGAGGGAGAAAGTTTCCGCATGGGAACTTTCGGACGTCCGTGTTTTGCGAAGTCAGAACACATACTGCCGGAAAAACTTTGTTTTTCGGCAATATCAAACGGCCTGCCCATAAAAGAGCAGACCGTTCGAGAAAAAGAGAATGAGAGAGGTTGTCTTAGTGAACGCCTTCCTCGGTCGCGACGCGGCAGAGTACATCCGCGTGGTTGGAAATGATGGCGTCAACGCCGCGGTGGATCATATCGCGCATGTTTTCCTCGTCGTTTACCGTCCAGGTGTTGACCTTCATGCCGCGGCTGTGGTACAGATCGACCAGCTCCGGCTGATACTGGAGCAGCATATAGCGCGGGTGCATGTTGTCCGCGTTGGAGCGCTCGATGTACTTGTCGATGTCGAGATACGGCTTGTCGTAGAGCAGGCCGGTCTTGATGTCCGGGCAGAGCTCCTTGAACTTCTGCATGGAAATATGGTTGAAGGAGGAGACGAATACGCGATCCTGCATCTTGTGTGCGGAGATGGCGTCGATGACGCGCTGCTCCAGACCCTCGTAGAATACCTCGTAGTTCTTCAGCTCCATATTGAGCAGCATATTGGTCTCGTCGCAGAAATCGAGCAGCTGATCAAACGTCCAGATGTGCTGTCCTGCGAATTCGGGGGACTTCCAGGAGCCGATGTCCAGCTGGAGCATCTCCTCGTAGGTGTGGTCCTTGATGAAGCCGGTGCCGTTCGAGGTGCGCTCTACCGTTGCATCATGGAAAATAATGAGCTTGCCGTCCTTCGTGATATGAACGTCGCTCTCAAAGCCGTCTGCACTGGTCTCCTCGACCGCCTTGTGGAATGCAAGCGGGCTGTTCTCCGGGTATTTGCCCGAGAAACCGCGGTGCGCGAGCAGCATGACCTTTTTCATATTCGTTCGCCTCTTTCGTAAAAATAAAAAAGCACATACCGATACTGAGTCCCCGGTATGTGCTCGCTCAACAAATCTCATGCACATATACATTATATCATAAAGCCGGCGGAATGCAAACCCTTCTTTCGTGCATTCCGCATATTTTTTGGTTCGCCGCACACCGGGGGCAGTGCCGGTTTATGTAAAATCCGTGTACAAAGCGTGAGCCTTGTGTGATACCACCGAAAATGCGGGTCTGCTCTCCGCATTAGTTTACAGAAGCAAAAGAAAACAGCAAAGGAGTTTTGCCTTATGGGATACCAGAGCGTATTTCGCCGCTACGAGAAAAAATACCTCGTAACGCAGGAGCAGTACGACCGGCTCGCGAAGGTGTTCGCCCCGCGCATGGAGCGCGACCGGTTTTCCGAGTCCACCATCAGCAACATCTATTATGATACGCCGGATTTCCGGCTCATCCGCCGCTCGCTCGACCAGCCGGTGTACAAGGAAAAGCTGCGGCTGCGCACCTACCGCACACCGCACGCGGATACGGAGGCCTTCGTCGAGATCAAGAAGAAGTACGACCATGTGGTCTACAAGCGCCGCATCGGCATGAATTATCAACAGGCTGTGGATTATCTGGACGGCGCTCCGGCGCCCGAGGAAAGCCAGATCTCCCGGGAGATCGACTGGTTCTGCCGGTTCTACGAGGGACTTCAGCCGGCGATGTGCATCTTTTACGACCGGCTTGCGGTGTTCGACCGCGAACAGCCCGACCTGCGCGTCACGTTCGATTCGGGCATCCGCTGGCGCACGGACGACCTCGATCTTGCGCACGGCACGCGCGGCAGACTGCTGCTCGATCCGTCGATGTGCCTGATGGAGATCAAGATCCCCGGCGCGGCGCCGCTCTGGCTCGCCCGTGCGCTCTCGGACGCAGGCGTGTTCCCGAGCCACTTTTCCAAATACGGCGCGGCATATCAGACCATGCAGCGCGAAGAAAAAACCATCCGCTTTAACGAAAAAGGAGAAATCTACTGTGCTTGAGACTTTATTTGGTTCGGTTCTGACCGCCGGCATCACGGCCGCCTCGTTCACCGTCTGCCTGATCGCGGCGCTGGCGCTCGGCGCCTGGTCGGTCTACCTCAGCTGGGTCGGCTGGGCCGCAGTTTATATGTTCAAAAACATCTACACGCAGTCCATGGCCGTTACGCTGGCGCTGCTGCCCGCGATGGTGCAGATCATCATTCTGCTCGTCAACGGCAACCTCGGCGCAGGCGTTGCGGTGTCCGGCGCGTTCGGCCTTGTCCGCTTCCGCTCCGCGCCCGGCTCTGCGCGCGACATCACCTGCATCTTCCTCGCCATGACGCTCGGCCTCGCGACCGGTATGGGCTACATCGGCATCGCGGTCATGACCGGCGTTGTGATGTGCCTGCTGCTGCTTGTCTATGCGGCGATGTCCTTCGGCCGCAGGCCGGAGGAGGAGAAGGAGCTTAAGATCACCATCCCGGAAAATCTGGACTACACCGGTCTGTTTGACGATCTGTTCGCGCAGTATACGCGCGCATCCGAGCTGGTCTCGGTCCGCACGACCGGCATGGGCAGCCTGTATAACCTGCATTATCATGTAACGCTCGTCTCGTCCGAGGTCGAAAAGCAGTTCCTCGACGCCATCCGCTGCCGCAACGGCAATCTGGACATCGTTTGCGGCAAGGTGCCGCAGGCGAAGGAAGCGCTCTAAAGCTGTCGCGAAACTACAGTTTCGCCGACAAGCTGTGTTCTGACGAACGCAGAACACGAACAGACGGTTTCACATTTATGCTATTCCGAATTTAAGAAAGGTTCTGACTGATATGAAAATGAAAAAGAAACTGCTCGCAGCGCTGCTGGCTTCGGCGCTCGCGGCGGGCATGCTGCCGACCTCGGCGTGTGCGGTATCATCTGCCTATAACTCCTCGAACGCGACTCTCATCAGCTTCACCGACTCCGCCGTGACGGCGGACGGCAAATACAGCGGCTATGAGATCGAGGGTACGGACGTCTCCATCACGGCGGCGGGCACCTATGTGTTCTCCGGCAACTGCGACGACGGCTCGATCACGGTCAAAAAGGGCGTCACGGGCGTTACGCTCGTGCTGAACGGCCTGACGCTGACGAATGCGGACAGCGCGGCCATCACGCTGAACAAGACCGCCGAGGCGGCGCTCATTGCGGCGGCAGGCAGCGAGAACACGGTAGCCGATACTGCGGGCGCGAACGACGAGAATGCGGCGGTCAAGGTCAAGAGCGGCGCGTCGCTCTCGCTCAGCGGCACCGGTACGCTGACCGCCTGCGGCAACGTGAAAAACGGCATTAAGGGCGCGTCCGACGCAGTTATTACGGTGGATGAGATGACGCTGAATATCGAGGCGGCGGATGACGGCCTGTCCTGCGATGACGAGCTGACCATCAAGGGCGGCCGGGTGAACATCACAGCAGGCGGCGACGCCGTCAAGGCCTCTCCGGATACGGACGATACCGAGAACCCGGATACGACTTCGCTCGGCAGCGTCACGATCTCGGGCGGCACGATCACCCTCGAGGCAGCGGAGGACGGCGTTCAGGCGGACGGCGACCTGACGATCTCGGGCGGCACATTTGCCGTGACCGCGAACGGCGGACATACGACCACGATTTCGGACGAGGATGCGTCCTGCAAGGGCCTCAAGGCCGGAAAGACGCTGACCGTTTCGGGCGGCACGTTCACGGTGGACAGCGCAGACGATGCGCTGCACGCGAACGATGTGACCGTTTCGGGCGGCACGCTGACGCTCGCCTCGGGCGACGACGCAGTGCACGCGGACAATGACCTCGTGGTCGGCGTGCAGGGCTCGTCCTCGACCTCGAACCCGAAGATCAGCATCACCGCAAGCTGTGAGGGACTCGAGGGCACGACCGTCAGCGTTTACAGCGGCGACATCGACGTTGTGGCGTCGGACGACGGCGTGAATGCCGCGAGCAGCGAGCTTGGTGAGCACAGCGACAAATTCGCCATCAATATCGCAGGCGGCGACCTTTATATTGATGCAGGCTCGGACGGTCTGGACTCGAACAACGACATCAGCATCACCGGCGGCAGGGTCGAGGTCTACGGTGCGGACGCCATGATGGATGCAGCCATCGACTATGACGGCACGTTCACGCTCTCGGGCGGCACGCTGTTCGGCGCGGGCATGGAGCCGGGCGCGGGCACGCAGGCGTATATCGCGGTCGGTGAGACCTCGCCGAGCGGCGGCAAGGGAGGCCACGGCGGCATGGGCGGCGGAGCGAACGGCGGTCAGGGCATGACGCCGCCGAATGATGCCGGCGGTACGGCCGGCACGACGAACGGCAATCCGCCGACGCCTCCGGCGAATGCGGACGGCAGCACCACGCCGCCGAGCGGTGATCAGAACGGTCAGCAGAGCGGCGCCCGTCCGGAAAAGCCGTCGAATGAGGGCGGTCAGCAGGGCGGCAAGCCGACGAACCGCGAGAGCGTCCTCGGCATCGAGAAGGGCAGTGTTATCACCGTGCAGGACGCGGACGGCAGGACGCTTTACACCGCGACTGCGCTCGGCAGCATGAGCAGCGTTATCTTCTCCTCGTCCGACATCAAGGAGGGCGAGACCTATACAGTGCTCGTGGACGGCGCCTCGGTCGGCACCGCGACCGCAAAACTCGGCACGAGCAGCAGTTCCTCCGGCTCGCTGGGTCCGGCTCAGAACGGCGGTCAGCCGGGCAGTGATCAGCAGAACGGTCAGCAGGGCGGCGTCTCCGGCTTTCAGGATGTCGGTCAGAACGACTGGTTCGCCAGCGCTGTCCGCTATGTGACCGGAAAGAGCCTGATGAACGGCAAAAGCACCACGGCTTTCGCCCCGAATGAGAACATGAGCCGTGCGATGCTCGCGACCGTGCTGTACCGCATGAGCGGCGAGACCGCCGAAGCAGACAGCAGCTTCCGCGACGTTTCCTCCTCGGCCTACTATGCCGCGGCGGTAAACTGGGCGTCGAGCGAGGGCATCGTAAACGGCACGGGTGCAAATGCGTTCTCTCCGAACGCGAGCATCACCCGCGAGCAGCTCGCCGCCATGCTCTACCGTTATGCCGGTGAGCCGAGCGTGAGCGCCGACCTGTCCGCCTACACGGATACCGTCGACATCTCGCCATACGCATCGAAGGCAGTCGAGTGGTGCGTGGCGAAGGGCATTCTGAGCGGCGAGAGCGCGACGCGCCTTGCGCCGCAGGACACCGCAACGCGCGCGGAGTGTGCCGCCATGCTCCAGCGGTTTGCCGCGCTGTAAATTCCCGAAAACGCAACATATTAAACACAGATTCAACACAGGCGGACGGTAGACTGATTGCAGAGAACAAAAGGAGGCGGCTTTTATGCAGTCGAGCAGTCAGGCAGTCCGCGCGAAGGAGGATGAACCGTTTCTCGAGCGCTTTATCGAAGCGCACGAGGGCTTCATCCTGCGCACGGCGTCCCGGCACGCCGGTCACACGGTGACAAGGAGCGATGATGAATACTCGGTCGCGCTGATGGCTTTCTACGAGGCCGTCAAGGGCTACGACCCGGCAGGCGGCCCGTTCGGCGCATATGCGTCGCTCGTCATCGGCCGCAGGCTGGCGGACTACTACCGCGCATCGCACCGGTTCGATGCCGAGGTCAGCCTTGCGCCGCAGACCTTCGACGGAACGATAGAGGAGGACGCGGCGGACGCAGGCGTGCAGCTCGCGGTCGTAGAGAAGCTCGGAGAGATGCGCACGGTCTGCGCCGCTGAGGAGATCGAGAGTGCAGACGAGCAGTTCGCAAAGTACGGCTTTTCGTTTTACGATCTGGCGTCCTGCTCGCCGAAATCGGATAAAACGCGCTGCGGCTGCGGCATGGCGGCGGCGGCTCTCAGCCGCAGCAGCGTACTCGCCGCCTCGCTCCGGCGTACACACGAGCTGCCGGTCCGTGCGCTCGCGAAGGAGAGCGGCGTATCCGCACGCCTCATCGAGCGCCACAGAAACTATATCGTTGCCGCGGCGCTGCTGCTGGACGGAGACTATCCGGTGCTCAGCAGCTATCTCGGCAGCATCAGAAGGTATCTGCACGAGGCAGAAGGGCAGAACGGAAGGGAGGCGGCGGTATGCGCGCAGTCGTGACCGAGATCAGAGAAACGAGCGCGGCGGTGCTGTGCGAGGACGGGCAGATCCGGCTGATCCCGGCGCAGAATTTTCACAAAGGGCAGGAGATCACGCTCAGCGCGGGCAGGCGCCGCATCCGCCGTCCGCTCATGTGGGCCGCGTGCGTCGCGGTGCTGTGCGCGATGGCGACGACGAGCGTTTACGCGGTGTGGGGAGCCGTATTCGAGCGTGACCGTGGACGGGGAGGAGAGCGTGGAATACACGCTCAACCGCTTTGACTGGGTGATCGGCACGCGCGTTTCCGGCGAAAAACCGCCGAAGGGCGAGTCCGTGCCGCCCTTCACGCACGCGAGGGACGCCGTCCGGCAGGCGGTCGAGCGGGAGTACGCGAACGGACAGGAAAATGTCAGCATCACGGTCTCCTCGCACGACAGCGGCAGGGCAGAGGGTCTGCGCGAGATGCTCGAGAAGCCCGGAGACGGGCACAGAGACGATGGGGCGGAGCGCCCGGCGCTGCGCATCCGGACCGCGCCGCCCGCGAGCGAAAAGACGGGAGATATGTGACGCACAGTGAACAATCAGCATCGTGCGGCGTGCCCGAAGGCCTTGGGCGGTTTGCCTATAAAAACCATGTGCAATTCGGCTAATGCGCGGAAAATTTTCGCGCGGACACGGGTCTGCTTGCCAAACGGCGGTGAGGAGTGGTAAAATGATTGCAGAAACAAAAAGCAAGAGAAAACCTCCTGATGAGAGAGAAAACCCGTGCTGAAAAGGAGAAAACTGCAATGAAGGATATCAAAGTCGGTATTGTAGGTCTGGGCCGTCTGGGCTCGGTACACGCACAGAACCTCGCGTTCAAGATCCCGGGCTGCAAGCTGGTCGCTGCCTGCTCGCTCGAGCAGAAGGAGCTGGACTGGGCGAAGGACTACCTCAAGGTAGAGTACACCACCACCGATTACAAGAAGATGGTCGATGAGGCAGACATCGAGGCTGTCGTTATCGTTTCCTCGTCGCCCGAGCACTGCTGGATGATCGAGTACGCGCTCGATGCCGGCAAGCATGTGTTCACCGACAAGCCGCTGGGCTGCTCTCTCGAGGAGTGCAAGCGCGCCGAGGCCGCTGTTGAGCGTCACCCGGACAAGCTGTTCTTCCTCGGCTTCATGCGCCGCTACGACCCGTCCTACGCAGATGCGAAGGCACAGATCGACGCAGGCCACATCGGCAAGCCGTATCTCGTCAAGGCGACCGGTCTGGATCCGGAGGCTCTGGTCGAGAGCTGCATCAAGTTCTCCAAGACCTCGGGCGGCATCTTCATCGACGCTGCGTCCCACGACATCGACCTGATGCGTTGGTTCCTCGGCGGCGAGGTCACTGAGGTTTATGCCGCAGGCACCACCTTCAAGCATCCGGAGTTCGCCGAAAACGGCGACACCGAGACCGGCATGGCGATGCTGAAGTTCGACAACGGCACGGTTGCATTCCTGCACGTCGGCCGTACTGCGCCGCACGGCTACCACACCGAGACCGAGATCGTCGGCACCGAAGCGCACATCCGTGTTGCCGGTGTGCCCTGGAAGGACCGCGTCATGGTATACGACCAGTACGGCGCACGCCAGGAGATCGTCGAGAACTTCCCGCAGCGCTTTGCGGAGGCATATCTGCTCGAGATGGTCGACTTCATCGACTGCATCCAGAAGGGCCGCAAGCCGGAGCTGACCGTTTACGACGGCACCAAGGCTACGCTCGTTACCTATGCGATCACCGACTCGTTCCATACGGGCAAGCCGGTACAGGTGAAATACTAACGCATTTCATTATAAGGGGGACGCTGTCCCCCTTATATACGTTTCCGGTTCCCAGGGGAACCGGAAACGATAACCCCCTCTCGTCCGCACGGCGGACGAGGCCGCGCCGCCGCGGCGCGGGCAGTGGAGTAAAAGTCCGGCAGAGCTGGACTTTTACGAGGATTTTTATGCGGCGCTCTGCGGAGCGCCTGTCCTGCCTGTTTTGCCTTCGGCAAAATGCGGCAGGAGATTAGCAGTGAGAAGGGCGGTGCGCCAGAAAGGGCACCGCCCTTTTTCTGCATTTTTCAAAAAAGTTATCGTTCAGGATGAAGCTTTTACATTTTATTCACAAACGACACTTGACATTAGGGCGCAGTGGTGATAAATTATGTTTAGCACTCAGAGAGATGGAGTGCTAAAAGAAAAACAGATACGAAAGGAGTCCGCATCGGTGGAGCTGTCAGCAAGAAAAAAGCAGATACTAAAGGCCATCATCGGAGACTACATCCGAACGGCAGAACCGGTCGGCTCCAAGGCGCTCACCGAAGGGCACGAGCTGCCATTTTCGTCCGCCACCATCCGCAACGAGATGAGTGAGCTCGAGGAGATGGGGTATCTCGAAAAGCCGCACACCTCGGCCGGACGCATCCCCTCGCCGCAGGGCTACCGCCTGTACGTCGACGAGCTGATGGAAAAGCCGGGCGAGACAGCAGACGACGATGGTGCGGCTCTTCAGCAGACCGTACTCGCAAAGGTGCGTGAGCTCGACCATCTGGTGCAGGAGGCAGGCAAGCTGCTCACCTCGCTGACCAATTACGCATCGGTCGCGATCACCCCCGCGCTCGCGCAGATCTCAATCCGCCAGTTCGAGATCATCGCGGTGGACAAAATGAATTTTGTCATCGTCGTTGTGACCGACTCGGGCACCGTCAAGAACAAAATGGTCCGGACGGTCTCGGAGGTCACCAAGGATGAGGCGGAGCTTCTGACCTATGTGCTCAATCAGACCCTCACCGGTCTGCCGCTCTCGAACATCACGGCCGAACGCTTCGACATCGTGCGCCGGGCCGCAGGCCTGACCGCATTGCTCGCGCCGGTGGCCGAATACATCGCCGAGCTGATCGCGGAGCTGAGCGACCAGAAGGTCTACCTTGACGGCACAAGCAAGCTGCTGCGCTTTCCGGAATACCGCGATACAAAAAAGGCGCAGACGCTGCTCGATTATATGGAGGACGACAGCAGGCATCTGCTGCCGGCGACCAGAAAGATCGACGGCATCCAGTTTTTCATCGGTCCGGAAAACGGTGAAAATCCGCTGAGTGAGACCTCAGCGATCTACGCAAAATATGACATCGGCAAGATCGGACAGGGTGCGATCGGCATCGTAGGCCCGACGCGCATGGACTATGCAAAGCTGTCCGCCCAGCTCAGCCGCTTCGCGAAGGGGCTGAACAGGCTGATCGCCGAAACGTTTTTAGACGATAAAGACGCAAAACACTGACGGAGGCATCCAGAAATGAGTAAGAAGAAGCAGCCGGAACAGGCTGAGACCGAACAGACCGAGGCAAAGCAGGCTTCGGAGGAAAAGACCGAACAGCCGGCGGAGGCAAAGACGCCTGCGGCCGACTGGGAGGCGAAGTACAACGACCTCAACGACCGCTATCTCCGCATGGCGGCAGAATATGACAACTTCCGCAAGCGCAGCCAGCGTGAGCGCGAGCAGGCGTACACCGACGCGGTAAGCCGCGCAGTCACCGCTCTTCTGCCGACGTATGATAACCTTGAGCGCGCGCTTAAGGCAGAGACCGCGGACACTGAGTATAAAAAGGGCGTCGAGATGACCATGACGCAGCTCGTTGAGAGCCTCAAGGGCATCAATGTCGCCATCATCGACGCGGCGGCAGGAACCGCCTTCGACCCGAATTTCCATAACGCAGTGATGCACGTGGAGGACGAGTCGCTCGGCGAAAACGTCATCGCGGAAACCTTCCAGCAGGGCTTCCAGATCGGCGACAAGGTCATCCGCCACGCGATGGTGAAAGTAGCCAACTAATTGTTAACAAAGCAAACTAAATCCTAACTTTTAAGGAGTGTATTTATCATGGGTAAGATCATTGGTATTGACCTCGGTACGACGAACTCTTGTGTAGCGGTTATGGAGGGCGGCGAGTCCGTCGTTATCCCTAACGCAGAAGGCGCACGTACCACCCCGTCTGTTGTAGCATTTTCCAAGGACGGCGAGCGCATGGTCGGTCAGGTCGCAAAGCGCCAGGCTGTTACCAACGCAGACCGCACCATTATTTCCATCAAGCGCCACATGGGCACCGACTACCGCGTAAACATCGACGGCAAGCCGTATTCTCCGCAGGAGATCTCCGCGATGATCCTTCAGAAGCTGAAGGCTGATGCGGAGGCGTATCTCGGCCAGCCGGTAACGCAGGCTGTCATCACTGTTCCGGCTTACTTCTCCGACTCGCAGCGTCAGGCGACCAAGGACGCCGGCAAGATCGCAGGTCTGGAAGTTCTGCGTATCATCAACGAGCCGACCGCTGCTGCGCTGGCTTACGGCGTAGACAAGGAAGCCGAGCAGAAGATCATGGTTTACGACCTCGGCGGCGGCACGTTCGATGTCTCCATCCTCGACATCGGCGAGGGCGTTCTCGAGGTTCTGTCCACCGCAGGCGATACCCACCTCGGCGGCGATGACTTCGACCAGCGCATCATCGACTGGATGGTTTCCGAGTTCAAGAAGTCCAACGGCATCGACCTGTCCGGCGACCGCATGGCTATGCAGCGCCTGAAGGAAGCTGCTGAGAAGGCAAAGATCGAGCTGTCCGGCATGAGCCAGACCTCCATCAACCAGCCGTATATCACCGCAGACGCTACCGGCCCGAAGCACCTCGAGCTGACGCTGACCCGCGCTAAGTTCAACGAGCTGACCGCAGACCTCGTTGAGCGCACCATGGGCCCGGTTCGTCAGGCAATGAGCGATGCAGGCCTGTCCGCTTCCGACCTGTCCAAGGTTCTGCTTGTCGGCGGCTCCTCCCGTATCCCGGCTGTTCAGGAAGCAGTCAAGGGCATCACCGGCAAGGACGGCTTCAAGGGCATCAACCCGGACGAGTGCGTTGCGATCGGCGCATCCATTCAGGGCGGCGTTCTCGGCGGCGAGGTCAAGGACGTTCTGCTGCTCGACGTAACCCCGCTGTCCCTCGGCATCGAGACCCTCGGCGGCGTATGCACCAAGCTGATCGACCGCAACACCACCATCCCGACCAAGAAGAGCCAGGTATTCTCCACCGCGGCCGACAACCAGCCGTCTGTTGAGATCCATGTCCTTCAGGGCGAGCGTGAGATGGCAGCAGGCAACAAGACCCTCGGCCGCTTCACCCTCGACGGCATCGCTCCGGCTCCGCGCGGCATCCCGCAGATCGAGGTTACCTTCGACATCGACGCGAACGGCATCGTAAACGTATCCGCAAAGGACCTCGGCACCGGCAAGGAGCAGAAGATCACCATCACCGCTTCCACCAACCTCAGCCAGGATGAGATCGACAAGGCAATGCACGAGGCTGAGCAGTATGCGGAGCAGGATAAGAAGAACAAGGAAGCTGTCGAAGTGCGCAACAGCGCAGAGCAGCTCGTGTTCCAGTCCGAGAAGGCACTGACCGACCTCGGCGACAAGCTGTCCGCAGACGAGAAGGCAGGCGTTCAGGCTGAGATCGAAAAGGTCAAGGAAGCACTCAAGGGCACCGATTCCGACATGATCAAGGCAGCAACCGAAGGCCTGTCCAAGAAGTTCTCCGATCTGGCCGGCAAGATCTATCAGCAGCAGGCGCCGCAGGGCGACCCGAACATGGGCGGCCAGCCGGGCGCAGGCGCACAGAGCGGCCCGCAGGGCGACTTCGTAGACGCTGACTTCACCGAAGTCAAGGACGACGACAAGAAATAATTCATAGAATGAGGCATCAGCAGCGCGGGGAACGCTCCCTGCTGCTGAAAGCCGATGGGAGAGGCGCGCTTCGGTGCGCCTGTCCGCGTGTACAGGTGATATTTTTATGGCAGACAAAAGAGACTATTACGAGGTGCTCGGCGTGCAGAAGGGCGCGGGCGAGGACGAGCTGAAAAAGGCGTACCGCAAGCTCGCGCGCAAGTACCACCCCGACCTCAACAAGGATAATCCCGAGGCGGCCGACAAGTTCAAGGAGGTCAACGAGGCGTATGAGGTGCTGTCCGACAAGGACAAGCGCGCAAAGTATGACCAGTTCGGCTTTGCAGGCGTCGACCCGAGCTACGGCGGCGGTGCAGGCGCAGGCGGCTTCGGCGGCGGCTTCGACATGGGCGACCTCGGCGACCTGTTCGGCTCGTTCTTCGGCGGCGGCTTCGGCGGCGGCCGTTCGCAGCGCCGCAACGCACCGCAGCGCGGCGAGTCCATCCGCCAGACCGTTGTCCTGTCCTTCGAGGAGGCGGCCTTCGGCTGCGAAAAGGAGATCACGGTCGAGCGCATCGAGACCTGTGGCGACTGCGGCGGCACCGGCGCAGCCAAGGGCACGACGGCGGAGACCTGCCCGAACTGCCGCGGCACCGGCGTCGTGACCCAGACCCAGCGCACGCCGCTCGGCATGTTCCAGACGCAGGGCGCCTGCCCGAACTGCCGCGGCACCGGCAAGATCATCAAGAAGCCGTGTCCGAAGTGCGGCGGTCAGGGCCGCGTGCGCAAGACGCGCAAGTTCAAGGTCAATATCCCGGCCGGCATCGACGACGGCCAGTCCATTCAGCAGCGCGGTCAGGGCAATGCCGGCGCAAACGGCGGCCCGGCAGGCGATCTGTATGTAACGGTCGCGATCCGTCCGCATCCGATCTTCACCCGTGACGGCTCGGATGTCTATGTTGAAATCCCGATCTCGTTCGCGCAGGCGGCGCTCGGCGATACGCTTCAGGTGCCGACCATCGACGGCCGTGTCGAGTACAAGGTCCCGGAGGGAACCCAGACCGGCACGATGTTCCGCATGCGCGGCAAGGGCATCCAGAACGTCAACGGCCGCGGCCGCGGCGATCAGTATGTCCGCGTCAATATCGAAGTCCCGAAGAACCTCACCGACAAGCAGAAAAAGCTGCTGCGTGAGTTCGAGGAGACCTCGACCGACGAAAACCAGATCAAGCGCAAGAGCTTCTGGGATAAGGTCAAGGACGCCCTGAAGGATAAATAAAGAACAAAGCAAAAGAGAGTGCAGACGAAAAAGTCCGCACTCTCTTTTTGCGTTTTTATCCTGCCGTGTTTCATAGCATATGTTCTATCCGCAGCGCCGCACCTGCCCCACGCCCGCCCGCAGCAGGACGCAAACGCCCTGCACCGACTGGCCGCGCACTGTCATGCGCGGCGCTTTACGCAAGCGAACCTCAGGGCATTACAGCCACCCATGAGCGAAACGACGCCCGGAACCGAGCCCCCGTACCCCCGTTTCGCCGCACATCTCCGATGTGTCGGCGCAAAGGAAGATTAGGGGGAGTCAAGAGGGGGATAAGAAACCATATTGGTGTCTTATCCCCCTTTTGTCTCCGCCGCCAGACGGCGGAAGGTCTACCCTCAGCAGAGGGTAAAGAAGAAAAAGAAGCGGGAACTCATTCCCACTTCTCCCAGACCTCCGGACAGTACCCGACCGTCGCCTGTCTGCCGTTCCGCACGACCGGCGTTTTCATCAGCGTGCCGTCCTCGAGCAGCTTTTCCTTCCTGTCCTCGTCGTAGGCGAGGTATGCGAGCGACGCATAGCCGCGGCTCTTCTCGTCGATGAGCGCGTCAAGACCGCCGACTGCCCGCACTACGCTGTCAAGCTCGCCCTTGCTCATGCCCTTCTGCGCAAGGTCGATCATCTGGAATTTGATGCCGCGCTCCTTGAACCAGCGCTGTGCCTTTTTGGTGTCGAAACACTTGTTTTTGCCGAAAATCTGAATGTTCATGCTCGTTCTCCTTTGCTCTGCTGAATAAAGTATAGCAGAACGGGAAAGGGAAAACAAGCCTCAGCTGCGCCGCTTCGGCAGCACGTGCAGGATCACGCTCATGAGCGCGGCGCAGCGCCCGGTCTCGCACAGAATGAGCGGCACCGCGAAAAATACCTCGCCGTGGCGTGCAAAATCCCCGATCGCGGCAAGCCCGGCAGCAGAGAAGTTCGGATAGGGAAGCAGGGCGGCGGTGTGAGGGCCGAGCAGCAGAACCGTGCGGAGCGACAGCAGCGCAAGCAGCGCACCGCCTGCCGTGAGTCCGCGCGAGGCCGCCCCGGCAAGACTGCTGTCGCGCAGCGAGAGCGCAAGGATGAGCGTGCCCGGCAGCAGCAGGCGCAGCAGCGACCAGAACTGCGGCAGGAGCGCCGCTGTCGGTGCGGCAAGACGCGAGAGCCGCAGCTCACCTGCGGTCAGCACGCCGGACAGCACCGCGACCGCCCCTGCCAGAAACACCGCAGGCAGCGCCCACATCGCGCAGACGTTCAGTCCGCTCAGCGCGTGCGCAAGGGCGCAGAGCGTCAGCGCGAGACAGAGCACCCACAGCGGCACGCGCGTAAACACGGTCGCGCGGAGAAAGCTGCTCATGCGCGAGAGCGAGCACACGAGCGGAAAGAGCGCTGCGAGCGCGAGCAGGAGCTGCACGCCCGGCCGCGCCGCGACAGCGCCCGAGAGGCGTGCCGCTCCGGCGGCGAGCAGTCCGGCCGCCGCACAGGCCGCCGCTGCGGCGTAGAGCGACTGCGCGTCCGCCGGGAGGTAGAGGATCTCACTGAGCGGCAGGAGCGCGAACAGCGCGCCGCACCATCGGGGGAACAGTCTGTCAGGCAAAGCGCTCGCCTCCGATCATGCCGCCGTCGAGAAAGCAGCTCAGTTTTCCTTCCGTGAACACGGCCGTCCCGGACGGGGCGGTCTGTCCGAAGCGGTCGAGCGAGAGCGAGGGCAGGATGGCCGTGCCGTCGGTCTCGAGCGCCTCGGTAACGCGGTACAGCGGCATATCGGGCAGCGTGCCGGTCTCGGCGGCGCGGTCGAGCAGGTCGCTCAGCGCGTAGATCTCCTCGTCGTTTTCGAGCAGGTCGGACGCCGCGCCGCCGCGCACGACGGCGCACCGGAGATTGAGCCGAATGTCGTTATCCCGGCACAGATATTCCGCGAGCGGCGTTAGATCGTCCTCGGCGGCCTGCTCGCTCAGCAGGAGCACCTGTGCGTGCGACAGGTACAGTTCGCCCGGGAGCAGTCCCTCGAGCGCGTGCAGCGCGTCGGTGAAGCTGTCGCCCTGCGCGGCGAGACAGGAGGGAACGGCGGCGTCCTCGGGCGTGTCCTGCCGGACGAGCTCTGCGGTGAGGCGCCAGCCGTTCCCGGCGCGGTCGAGCGCGAGAGCGGAGACCGGAGAGGGTTCGCGCGCGCAGCCGCACAGCAGCGCGAGAGGGAGAAGAAGCAGCAGCTTTTTCATGGTCTCTTCCTCCCAGCAGTACGGAAAAAGGAAAAACGGTCGTATTTCATGAGGTACCACGGCACGCGCAGCCAGGCATCCTCGGAATCGGTCTCGACGCGCGGCACGAGGTTGATGAGGTAAGGTACGCCGCACGAGCTCATGCGGCACAGCAGGACGAGCGTGAGCGAGAGCGCCAGTCCCACGCCGTACAGACCGCCTGCGGCGGCCGCC
>ENA-ORTV01001720-ORTV01001720.1-human-gut-metagenome-genome-assembly--contig:-NODE-1720-length-22995-cov-12.630776_pt1 | contig 22995 bp, 19 predicted proteins | sample MGYA00241915_ERZ509194 | MGnify/ENA primary metagenome ERZ509194 (study PRJEB26280, sample SAMEA2338810) | human gut metagenome | biome: human gut; feature: human-associated habitat; material: faeces... | reverse complement strand
GCACAAGGGGGCAGAATCGCTTGGTTTTAGGGGGCAGCTTACACTGGATTTTCCACCGAGGAAGGTACTCCACTGGTACCCACACTTCTAAGAACAGCCAAATCGTTGATATCATCCCCAATATAGGCCACTTCAGATAGTGAAATCCCTAAATCAGAAATAAGCTGATTAACAATCTGCATTTTGTTTTTAACTCCAAGAAAGCAGTAATCAACTTTCAATTTATCCGCTCGGCGTTTTACTATTTCCGTATTCTCACCAGTAATAATGCCAACCGAGATATTACATGCATGAGCAAACAAAACACCTGCGCTATCATAGGTATTAAATTTCTTCCATTCATCGTCTGTACGATTATAATACATGCCGCCATCCGTCCAAACGCCATCTATATCAGTTAGTATCAGCTTGGGTAACATTTATCTTTTATTTATTGCCGGAGTACCTACAAGTATGGCATTGGATGGAAAATCAGACATAACCAATGCATTAGCCCCTATAACAGAATTATCGCCAATATGAATTGAACCAAGAATTAAAGAACCGGCATACATGGTAACATTGTTACCAATCGTAGGACGTCCTCCATTTTTGTCTCCAATTGTACAATTTTGATGGATAGTAAAGTTGTCTCCAATATGTGCTCTTGCTCCTATGACCGTGCCAACTCCATGATTAATTCTAAATCCTTCTCCTATCTCAGAAGAATAATAAATTTCTATCTGTCCAATCACTCGGCCTAACAGAGAATATAAGTCCGCTACCCCCCCCCCGTTTTTGTAAACATTATTCGCTATTCGATAACAAAGAACTGTTTGCAACTGTGGCGTAAGAGACAACCTCTTAATGTCAATCACCCCTTCATACCATCTATTATAGTCCGATTGAAACTTAGCCAAAGCATCGTCTATTAGATGTGCCGGACAATCGAAAGAGTAATTGGATAAATAACAATTACTCTTCCATTGATTGATAAGTTGAATGACTTGAATTGATTTCATTATTATTGAATATACTTAAAGTAAATAATCTCATTTACAGGAATGTCTTCACGAGCCGTTTTTCCCACCACTTCATTTAGTTGGTTCCATTTAAAACCATCTCCAGGACTTAACATATGGAGGTCTTCCTTTTTTATTATCTCACCTTTCTTAATGTGCCGTTTACTCGCAATAGAACGTTCTAATTTTACTTTAGAATCAATTACACTCTTATCAATATAGAGCTTTTCCTCTCCCAACCAACGTTCAGCTATTCTAATATCACGAACCATGCGATTTACTCCATCAGGACCCAATGAACCAGCTTGATCTGTACCTTTCATATGGCGGTCGATAGTAATATGTTTCTCAATGATTTCCGCACCCATTCCCACTGCTACTATAGGAGCTGAGATGCCAACCGTATGGTCCGAGAATCCTATTCGGTATTGTCCATAATGCTTTTTTAAGTATTCAATTGTACGAAGATTTAGATTGTCTGGATGCGTAGGGTACTGAGAAACACAATGTAAAATTGATATCTGTGAATGATACTTGGTAATCACTTCCAAAGCATCATCCAGTTCTTTCTTTCCAGCCATTCCCGTAGAAAGAATAATGGGAATTTCTGTTTCGGCCATTACCTCCAAAAGAGGAAGATTTGTCAAATCTCGACTTGCTACCTTTAAATAATCTGGAGTAAAAAGTTTGAGAAGAGACATACAGCCTTTTGCACACAATGTTTCTACAAAATCAAGCCCCTTTTCTTTTGCATACTTATATACTTCATAATGCTCCTCATCTGATAATTCAAGGAAAGCACGATGTTCTCCATAAGTACGCCCAAAAGAATTAGGTGTATCGTAGATGCGATTCATCTGTGAAGTTGTTAATTCTTCGTTTAAATCTCTTTTGGTCAACTTGACCGCATTCATTGGCTTAAGTTCAATATTAAAATCGTCTTCCCTTACCGGACGAGCAATCAACTCGACAATTAATTTCGCAATATCCACTGAGCCGTTGTGATTTTGGCCGATTTCGCCAATAATATAGGTATCTTTCATTATTTGCTGTTTTTTTCGATTTGATTCTTCATGTCATCATAATAAGTCACATGATTATCTAAGTAGTTGATTATCTCAGAGATTTTGGGATAGGGATTAGTCATACACAAATCACCATAAATCTTTGCGGCATTGTCAAAATCTTCTTTCGTGTCTATTGTTAGACGTATGTTAGGATGGTTTTGCAAACATTCAGGCCCTTCAATCCAACCAATTCTGAAAGATTCGGGATGGGTATAAATATAATTGGTAACATGCTCATGATATAATTTTTCTGTCGTAATTGCGCTTATTTTCTTTAGTGCATCCAGCCGGACATATTCAGTCCAAAAGCCATAATGAGTTTTAATCGAAGGCGAACCTGAAATCTTAAAACTTACATAGTCATATTCTTCTGAGACAGATGAAACATATTGAATAAGATTTTCGATAGAATCTAATTCCAAAAAAGGATTATCAGAACAAACACGAATCAAGTGCTCTACACCTAAATATTCAGCAGCATCGATAAAACGTTGGAGAACATCATTCTCTGCCCCTCGAAAACAAGTTATACCATATTTTTGGGCAACCATCTCTAATTCTTTGTTTTTTAAATCAATAGATGTTGCTAATACCACATTTGCATGAATATGCAAAAGCTTCTTAATTAAAAGATCAAGTATTGTTTCTCCTTGATAAAAAGGAAGCAAAATTTTCCTAGGTAAGCGAGACGAGCCTAATCGGGCTTGGATAAAAAAAGCGAATTGCATTTTACACTATTTTATTATATTGAGAATTGTTCTTGCGAGTATAATGTACTCACTTGAACACGGGAGCTGTACTCAAGAATGCGGTGATAGTAACCTTTATCATGCGAAGTATAATCATTTTGAGTATAACGACTAAACCAATTATTGGTCAACATTCAATTTAGACGTATTATTTTACAAGCTGTATTTCTGATAAGCTGCCTCCAACTTCACGTCATAACGATTCTGCGCATACGCCGGTCCGTTATAGCATTTAGCAAACACTGCCCAATCCCTAGCCTGCAAAGCCTGAAGCATCTGGCTATTCTTCTTAATAAAATTAGCAGTAAGTAATAGCTGTTTGAATTCGCTCTCGCACATGCTACGTACAAAACTTTCTATGCTTTCTTCTCCACAAGCCGCATAGTTAAAGCCCATAATCTGGAACATACCCCAACTGGCAGAAGCATCTGCCGCTTCACGATTTATCTTACGGGCTTGCTCCAAGCGGTCATATTCGCCAATACCACCTTTATAGTGTCCTTTTTCCCATTTAGGATAAAGGATATTCTCATTACCTTTCACATAATCTTCAGGATTACTCCCCCTTTTCTTCAACTGGGTCCAAAAAATATGCCCCTCAAAAAGAATGGCAGGCCTTCCGGGAGAAAAAAAACCTCCCCTACCGCCGGTTTCCACTTGCTGAACAGCCTTCAATGCTGCAGGTTCACAGCCCAACAGTTCGGCTACTTGGGTGAAATCCTCATCTATCAGACGCCCGCTATTTGATTTTTCAATGATACTCATACACATTTATATTTATAAAGTCCATTTTATGGATTTTATTCGTCAATATATTCCCAAGGATAGGGATTATCCACCACATTCTGAAACTCATCAACGGCCTCCCGTTGTTCGGCAGTCAGCAATGCAGCATCCCAAGAGGCAATGATGGAGTGAGCTTCATCCGCCAAAGCCTCATCGAACACCTCCCCATAGCAGGCAGTAAGCAGACGGAGCTTCAGCAAAGATGCGGGAAGAGTATCCAGAACACCCCAGCAATGGTTCAGAACCTCCTGTACATGCTGCTGTTTCTCGCCATGGTCAATGAACGAAGCGTTGTAACCCATCAGGAGGGCAAGGCAGACATTCGCCTGCTCCTCCATCGTAGCACCCCAGGTACCCGAACTATACAGAACTGCAGTCTGGTGATAAACCTCACCATTACGACGCGACAAGTCATCACTATAGATAGGACTCCCGTCCATACCCAAATACATCAGATCGTGCGCAGCACGCTGAAGGAGGAGTGCTTCTTCTAAAAGAGACATGATTAATTAAAAATTATAAATTAAAAATTAAAGATTAGCGGATTACTTCGATAAGGTCCGGATGGATAGTGGCCATGGCAACGGCAATGACACCTTGTATCTCTATAACCACACGGCGGTCACGTGCACCCTTTACTTTCAGAAAAACGCCCTCCTGGCCTGCAAAGTCACCACCCGTAATACGGACTCTAGTTCCTTTCGACAGATTCAACTCTTCGGGCTGGAAATAAAGCAAATGGTCGTTATAGGTTCCGGCAACGGCGATGAAGCGCTGCATCTCATGGTCGGGAATAATTATCTTCTGACCACTGCGGGTATCGGTTATATATTGCAAATAAGTAATTTGAGACTTAACACGCTGTACGTCGGAAGGACGTGCATGGACAAAAACCAGATTACGGATGACGGGAACCAAAGTACGGACTTTCTTACCCTTACGGATACTTACCTTATATTGCATGGGGACAAAACAGCCGAGGTTCTCCTTCTCGAGAAGATGCACCGCATCAAGCTCTCTGCGGTATGTGGCACGCATGGCATGCCAGACTTCAACCTCGTTATCCGTTTCCATTTTCGTTGTTTTGTTCACAAAAGAGTGTTCCTCTGGGGCTTTGAACCCTCGGTATATACCTGGTATCCAATCATTTGCGAGCACCTTATGTAAAATACAGCAAGCATTGTGCCCTTCTTGCCAACAGTTTTTTTGCAGTTCGTCATTACCTTTTGGTAAGAGACTATAAACGAACGGATTACAAACAAAAAGCGTTTTTTAAACGTTCGTTTTTTGAACGTCAAATTTCAGAAAATGAAATAGGAAATGAGTTAATAAAAGGGAATGGAAATTTTAAATATTAAATAAGATACTTAATACACTGAATTACTGTATATTAAACTGAGATACGATGGGTTTTCCAAAATATTTTTATTAAACATTTTGAGGATATAAAAAACAGTCTTATCTTTGCGTCCATTAAACGAACGTTTAAAAAACACTTCCAAGTCAAAATCATTTCCATTTATATATCAACGCATTAACCCATCATAAAGATAAAACCCAGCTTTTTATCTCCATCCTTACTCCACAAAAACAAAAAACTTGATATACCTTTGCATTTATTTTACAAACTACAGTAATTTTAATTATTAACCCAAAAACATTAGAAAATGAAGGCAAAAGAGACACTCCAAAGTAAGGAAAAAAAACAAAAAGAGACACCCTTAAAACGGATGTAAAGCACGGCATATCAGCTCCGAAAGCAGGAGTAGGACGCCCCTCAAGTGGGGAGGTTATGGGAATATTGCCACAATATAGGAAAGAAGTCATTAAAGACATCATCCTATGGAAAAAATCAAGATACTTTATAGAAGAAAAGCCGACAAGCAACAAGGCATTAGCACAATGGGCATACTCACATTTCGACTTCAGAACGCCAGACTATAAAAGACTGTCAGAAAACACTATAATACAAGAGTTCGGTGAAGTGTGGCGGGAAATGAAGGTAGCAGGAGAGATATAGGGAATAAAACAAAACTTATTGACAATAATTAAATATAAACAACTTAAGGAATAAACCACTTATCTTTGCCGCCACTTTGGTAAGGATGAAGCCACACCGCCTATAGATGCCGCTTTCTCAACGAATGCGGCATCTTTTTTTATATACAAGCGTACCTCCTGCCAAACTAATACAATTATTAATTTTAAAGACAACAAGATGAGAAAGTCGACAAAGAACGCTTCACTTCACGAAGCACTGAGAAACCTATGGAAAATACGTATCATGCTGGAAAAGAACTACACGGAAACATGCGCCACATGGATGGCCCGACGGATAGAAAGCCTGATAGACCACATGCAATACGGCCACGCACTCATAGCCTACCACAAGCAGGACGGGACATTCAGGCTGGCGAAAGCCACCTTACTGCCCTACAAGGCAGACTTCAGAAGAGATTATGACATCACAAGAGTGACAAGCACCATAGCCTTTTGGGACGTGGAACTGCAGGCATGGAAAACCTTCCAGCTGGAAAACTTCCTCGAATGGAGCCCCATATGCTAACCATTAACCATTAATCACTAATCATTAAACACTAAAAACAATGGCCATGATGTACGGGGGAATGCTATACTTCCCCCTCAAAGTAAATCTATTCGAAGAGATAGCAGTGGAACTGGTGGAAGCCAGGTTCGGACTGAAAGGAACGGCGGCGGTAATGAAACTGCTGTGCAAGATACACAAGGAAAATGGATATTACCTGAAATGGAACGCAGAGCAATGCACACTGTTCACAAACAAGGCGGGAAAGGACATCAACGAGCAGGAGATGCAGGGAATCGTGGACATCCTGGTGGAGAAAGCCTTTTTCGACCCCAAAACCTATAAGGAGCAAGGGGTGCTGACCTCTACCGAGATACAGAAAATATGGCTGGAAGCCACCAAAAGAAGAAAAAGGGACCTCACCACCCTACCCTATCTGCTGGTAGAGACGGAGGAAGATAAACCGGACAAGGACGAGACTTGTACGCAAAAACGGGAAAATTGTACGCAGGATGCGGACATTTTCCCCGAAAATGCATACAATTCCAAACAAAGCAAAGTAGAAGAAAGTAAAGCAAAAGAAAGTAAAGCACTTCCCCCTCTTACTCCCCCGGGGGAAAGCGGAGGAGCGCAGGGGAATCCTGATCTGGACATTCCCGGATATGCCTACAACAGGAATACGCACAACCTGGAATGCCTCATGCTGAATCTGGAAAAGCTCTACATCACCGACCGGGAGGAAATCAGGAAGATACTGAAGTTATCGGACTACGGCAGGCTGGGAAACTACGTCTGGAAAATATTCAATGGGACGAACTGGAGCAAGGTGAACAGCAAGGGAGGGTACATCATCTCGGTACTGGCAAGAGAGAAGCGGAGTACGGGAAGCTGATTCCACAGGGCACAAGCTATCAATAACATGTCATGCAGGAAATCAACAACGTGTGATACAAAAAACAAATATCGTGCCGGCAGGAAATTAATTCCTTGCCGACACGATATGAATTTCTTCTTCGTCCTTAAAACTGTACCTTATAATTATGCCGGTATTCAGTGCAAAACCTCTGCAATTCAATAAAAAATGGCTGGAACACAGCAAACAGTTCCTCATCGTGCTCTTTAAGGTAACAAATTGCCTTATCTACGGATATATCAATATGATGATATTCCACCATGATGTTCAAAGACTCTCTTATTCCGTTCAGAGTGGCGTATTTCCGCAAACGGTCGGTCAGGATAAAATGCCAGATGAAACGTTTGAACCGTACCGGAAGATAGCGGTAATTGATGAGGAGGGAAAGATAGAAAGTCCGGGTATACCTCCTCAAGGAAACTCCGGAGAACGACTCGAAACGGGAAGCCAGCAAATAATCGAAATAAATATCCAGCAATACCCCCGAATACCGTCCGAATTCAGGTTGAAGCCTATGCACCACCTCGCAAACTGCCGGATGATGGTCGGTATAGTCGTCAATAGCGCGGTGAAGCTGAATACCCTTGGCTATATCCGGCGGATAATTCTTATAGGAGCTTCCCTTTACGGCATCGCCTACAAAATTGCCCAACTGTACTTTTCTGTTCGAACCGGAAAGGAATATATGTGCCAGGTAGTTCATGACAAAAGATTTACCAGCTCCTTGCAAAGACACTCCTTCACCTCTTCCATCGGCACCTCGTGTCCCAGCTCTTTCTGCAAAGAAGTGACACCCTTGTCTATGAATCCGCAGGGATTGATATAGCTGAAATAACGTAAATCGGTATTCACATTCAGTGCCAATCCATGCATGGTGACAAAATGGCTGCTGCGCACGCCGATGGCACAAATCTTACGGGCACGGGGAGTATCGCCCTCCAACCATACACCCGTTGCCTTCTCCAGGCGTCCGGCCGCGATGCCAAACGAAGCACAAACACGGATTACCGCCTCTTCCAGCAGATGCACATATTCCTTCAACCCCAAAGAAAAGTCGTCAAGGTTCAGAATAGGATAGCAGACCAACTGTCCCGGACCATGATACGTAATGTCTCCGCCACGGTCAATATGATAGAGCGTAGCCCCTATCCTGCGCAGTTGTTCTTCTCCCAGCAGCATATTCCTTTCTTTTCCGCTACGCCCCAATGTATAGACATGGGGATGCTCGCAGAGCACAATATGATTGACATAGCACTCTCCTGCCTGCTTGGCATGTACAAGTGCGTCAAACCATTCCGTCTGCCGGCTCCATGCTCCGGCATAAGGAATCATGTTCCAATCTGATATTTCCAGTTTCATGCAAGCAAATATAGCACTTTTTTGAATTCACTCCCCGAATTTATCTTAAATATGTAGCATCTATTCATAAAAATACACCTTGATAATCTGATAATATCTCACGTACTTTGCAAACATTCTGATATAACTATTCACAAAAAGACAGACTTATGAAAAAAAGAATTCTAATAACGCTATTCGCAGCGTTACTGTTCAGCTTTTCCATATCTGCACAGATATTGAAGGGGCACGTATATGATGCAACGACCAATGAACCGCTTGCAGGGGCATCGGTCACCTACAAGCTGAAAGACACGCAAGGCGTAGTGACCGACATAAACGGTGCATACGAAGTACACCTGCCGGCGGGAGGTGTAGATTTGGTATTCAGCTACGTGGGATATGAGGATGTGCCAATGCCCATCGTCATCAGCAAAGGAGACATTATGCAGAAAGACGTGTACATGAAGGAAAGCACCAACCTGCTGGAAGATGTCGTGGTCTCGGCCGGACGGTTTGAACAGAAGCTGAGCGATGTGACGGTCTCCATGGATTTGATAAAGGCCAGTGACATTGCCCGCCAGGCTCCCACAGACATCACCTCGACACTGCAGACCATTCCGGGGGTGGATATCATCGACAAGCAACCCAGCATTCGAGGCGGTGGCGGCTGGACTTACAGCGTAGGTGCCCGCAGCCTGGTACTGGTAGACGGGATGAGCGTGCTCAGCCCCCAAAACGGAGTCATCAACTGGAACAGCGTACCTCTGGAAAATGTGCAGCAGGTAGAGGTCATCAAAGGAGCCTCCAGCGTGCTCTATGGTTCGTCGGCCCTGAACGGCATCATCAACATACGCACCGCACGGCCGGGACTGACCCCTCAGACCCGTTTCAGTGCCTATGTAGGAATCTATGACGACCCCGACAACAGCGATTACCAATGGAGTGACAAATCTTTCTGGAAAGAGGACAAATATCCGGTAAAGCCCTTGTTGCGCAACAGCCTTTTCAGCGGTGTACGCAATCCGCTCTACGAAGGTTTCGACCTCACCCACTCCCGCCGCATCGGTAACTTTGACGTCAGCGGCGGACTGAATCTCTTTACCGACGAGGGCTACCGCCAACAAGGTTACAACAAACGTTTCCACATCAACGGAAACCTCACCTACTATCAGCCGGATATGGGTATGAAACTGATGAACTACGGTTTCAACGTGGATTTCCTTTCCAACAAGTACGGGGATTTCTTCATCTGGCGCTCGCCCGGCGAGGCCTACCGCCCCTCTCCCTTTACTAATATGGGACGTGAGTCCAACAACTTCCGCATTGACCCTTTCTTCAACTTCACCAATCCTGAAAGAGGTACTTCACACAAAGTAAAGGGCCGTTTCTACTACAGTGCGGACAATGTGGTACGCCCTACACAATCCGCCTCCATTACGGATATTCTGGGCAACATGGGCACCGACGCACAAGTCATCCAGAACATTGCCAATGGAGACTACACAGCCCTCCAGCCACTGATGACCGGAGTTATCAAATGGCTGGGAAGCGACAAGCTGAGTGATTTGATGGACGGTGTCTTCGGCTCTCTGGACAACATATTCCCCAATGCCACCACTGCCGACTATTGCGACCTCATCTCCTGGGTAATGAGCAACGGCCTGCCGTCTGACATGGGAGGACTGCTTGAAGGGAAACTACCCAGCGACCTGGTTCCCTGGCTATCCGGTGTACTCAATCCGAAGCGCAATCAATCACCAACACGGACGGACAAGAATTACGACTATTATCTGGACTATCAGTTCAACAAGAAATGGGACGGCGGCGCACAAATCACCACGGGTCTGACTTACGAACATATCCGCACCTTCTCCGGCGAAACGGAAGAAGTACATCAAAGTGACAATGTTGCCGCCTATATGCAATACGACCAGCGCTTCTGGGACCGCCTCAGCGTATCGGCCGGTGTACGTGCCGAATACTACCGGATAGACAAGCACTACCGGGAAGCCGACACAAAGGTTTTCGGGAGCAAGATTCCTTTCCGCCCCGTGTTCCGTGCCGGGCTGAACTACCAGCTAGCCGATTACAGCTTCCTGCGTGCCAGCTTCGGCCAGGGTTACCGTAATCCCTCCATCACCGAGAAATACCTTCGCAAAGACATCGGAGGTGTAGGTGTATATCCCAACTACAACGTACAGCCGGAAAAAGGATTCAATGCCGAGCTGGGATTCAAGCAAGGGTACAAGGCAGGCAATTTACAAGGATTTGCAGATGTCGCCGCTTTCTATACCCAATACAAGGATATGGTGGAATTCCAGTTCGGCCTATTCAACAATGCGGACCTGAGCATGATAAACAGCGTTACAGACGCCATACAAATGCTGAAGAACGGCAAGGGTTTCGGCATCGGGGCACAGTTCCACAACGTGTCCAAAGCACAGATTTATGGAATGGAAATCAGCACCAACGGCATGTACACCTTCAACAAAAACGCCAAGCTGCTCTATAACCTGGGATATGTATATACCGAACCGAGGGATGCCGACTACAAGAAACGCAATGCCCTGGAGAACACCTATACCGACCCGCTTCAGATGAAGGAGAAAAGCAATGACGGCAAGTACTTGAAATATCGTCCGAAACACAGTTTCAAGGCCACGCTGGACTTTCAGTGGAAACGCATCAACATAGGTGCCAACGTAAACTGGAAAAGCAAGATACTTGCCGTGGACTATATTATGCTGGACGAACGCAGCAAAAGTGAACCTGACCTGCTGGACTACGTGCGCGGCATCCTCTTCGGCTCGTCCAACGGGGAAACCCTGGCATCCTATTGGAAAAAGCATAATACGGACTATGCCACAGTGGACATGCGCTTCGGGGTGAAAGCCACCAAGGAAGTAGCTTTCCAGTTCATGATAAACAACCTGCTGAACAAGGAGTACAGCTATCGTCCCATGGCAGTGGGCGCGCCACGTTCTTTCGTCGTAAAGATGGACGTTACATTTTAAAAAAAGAACATTTCATTTTAAAAACAGAATGTCTTCCGTTACTTTTTCCCGGAAAAGAATTACCTTTGTGCGAACTCTAAACGACAAAGCGTATGGAATTTCCTCAAGTCGACCTGCCAGTAGACATGATTGCATGGACTGAAGTAACGGAAGACATTCTAAACATATACAAACAGTCGTGCCGCCTGAAAGCATGCATCTTTGCACTATGCATAGAAGGTTCCATCACGGTATCCATCAACTTGATGGATACGGAAATCAAGCAAGGGGATTTTATCACCCTGCTTCCCGGAACCATCATACAGTTTTACGAACAAAAGGAAAAAGTGTGCCTGGGATTCGTGGGGTTTTCTTCCCATTGCCTCAATGGAGTCAACCTCATCCAGTCTACATTGAGCTCCTTCTCCAACATACTGGAGTATCCGGTACTGGCTGTCAACCCTACCGTCGCCTCCTATTTCAAGGACTATTTTGCCTTATGGGCACGCATCACGACCGGTCCCTATCCTCCCGATACAAAAATGGCTCAAAGTACATTGAACTTGCTCCTCAGCGGCATAGACAGAATGTATTGCCACCGTCCGCAGATGCAAAAAGGGAACAAGAGCCGGAAAGAGGAAATATGCCGCGAACTGGTGCAGCTCGTCATCGAAAACTATACCCGCGAACGCCGCGCGCAATTCTATGCCGACAAACTGGGCATCTCCCTGCAACACCTCAGCACCACCGTGAGGCAGGTGACCGGCAGAAATGTATTGGACATCATCGCCCACGTCGTCATCGTAGACGTGAAAGCCAAGCTGAAATCAACCAACATGACCATTCAGGAGATTGCCTATTCCCTGAACTTCCCCAGTGCTTCCTTCTTTGGAAAATACTTCAAGAGGCACATGGGCATGAGTCCGCTGGAGTATAGGAACAGCTGAGAATACAGCCGTCAGAACCTGGAACTCAGACGAAGGCTGCTCAAAGCCACGGATACACAGGAAAGAGCCATGGCAGCACCTGCCAGCGCAGGACTCAGCAGGATGTCATAGACGGGATAGAGTACTCCGGCCGCGACAAAGATACCCACTGTATTATAGATGAAAGCCCAGAACAGATTCCGGTACATGAGGCTCACAGTCTGGCGAGACAACCGGAAAACTTTGGGCAACAGCAGCAGGTCTGAAGTCCTGAGAGTAATCATGGCGGTGTCCATCAACGTATCGGTCCCCTTTCCCATGGCAATGCTTACATCAGCACAGCTCAAGGCTTGCGCATCGTTCACGCCGTCACCTACCATGGCGACCGTTTTACCCTGAAGCTGCAGCTTATGGATGAAATCCTCTTTGTCGTCGGGCATGGCATCAGCCACAAAACGCATGATACCCAAACTGCCGGCCACGGAAGAAGCTGTACGCTCACCGTCTCCCGTAAGCATGCATATCTCGATGTCCTGGATACGCAGTTCCCGGATAGCTTCCATAGAAGTCACCCGCAACTGGTCCTTGATGGCAATAACGGCAAGTAAATCGTTCTCACGCCCAAAGTAGACAATACTGTTTCCGTCCGATTCATATTGTGTCAGCATATCGGCCAGGATATCCGACAAATTGGCTTGATAATCTTTCAGCAGTTTATGGCTTCCTACCCAATATTCCGCACCCTGATAGGCCACTCTGACACCTTTTCCGGTAATGTTTTCAAAACCGTCCAGGTGGGCAGGGATAACCTGCTCCTCCCCTTCCAGGGCCGTAACGATTGCTTCTGCCAGAGGATGGTCCGAAGTAGACTCGGCAGCAAGCAGTACATCTTTATAATGCTCCTCCTGCCCTTGCGCCCACAGCCAGCCTATTACCGTAGGATGTCCTTCTGTCAAGGTCCCGGTCTTGTCGAATACCACCACATCCACATTGCGCATCTGCTCTAAAGCGGAAGTGTCCCTGATAAGGATATGATTGCGGGCAGCTTTATTAAGGCCCGCCGCCAAAGCTACTGGAGTGGCCAGCCCTACCACACACGGACAAGCCACCACCAATACGGACAAAGCGGCAAACAGACCGTGTGACACTACATCTATGCCTCCGAAGAACACCCATATAAAAAAGGTCAGCAGGGAAATGATGAGAATGACCGGGACAAAAAGCTCGGCAACGCGGTCGTCAATGCGTTGCTTCTCCGGCAGTACGCGGGCTGCGTTATGCTGCCAGCCTCCCAACCGGCGGATAGCCGCCGACACATTTCGCCGGGCACGTTCCTCCATAAACTCGCCGGTCAGGGAAAAGGCGATGATGACGGCGGCAACCCCATAATAGACATGCGGTTCCAGCCCGATGCCCAGCCAATAATCCGGGAAGAAAGTGTTGAACACACTGAACAGAAAAGCCACAGAGGTGGTAAGCGCCACCAGACGGTCTATATTGTTGCGGCCCGACCGGGTTCCCTTCCAGGCACCGGCATAAAAAGGAGCGCCGAAAAACAGCAGTACCGGAATTGCCAGTACCATCTGTATTTCACGGGTATAGGGTACATGCACAAAGACTGTAGAAAACAGTATCAGTACGATGGCAAAAAGCCATGCACCGACGACGCGCAATCCCGTGCTGTGCATATCCGGCACGGGATGTGCCTTAGTAATTATATTGCTCATTCGATTTATTTTTTAGATGGTTGTTGTTCCGCTTTAATAAAGCAACAACTGGAATGAGCAGTTTGTTCAATTACTTCTTATCGTCCTGCTTGGTTTCCTTGACAAACTCCGCTTCATAATGGAACTTTTGGAAACCTTCTTTCAACTTTTCCACATTGGTCTTGTCGGCATCATACGTGATGGTTACCGTCTTTGTCTTCAGGTCTGTGTGGAAGTCCTTCAGTCCCTTCTCAAAACGGATGTTATTGTTTATCTTCCTTACACAGTTCTCACACTTCATCTGTGCTACCTTGAACACGGCTGTACGGATGTCTTTCGCCATTGCGGCAGATGCACAGAAGAGTACAACTGCCAAAGTCATTAAAAATCTTCTTGTTTTCATTGTTTTGCTATTGATTTAATAAATAATATTATATTCTCGGCAAGTTAAAACGGACACCTACATAGGCTTTTGCCCCATGCATGGGTCCCCAAACCATCGTAGCATCAAAGTTGCTTCCCCAGGGATTGGAAGCATCGATGATGGGGTTTTTCTGCTTGAAGTTTGTCAGGTTCTCGCCACCGACGTATATAGACCAGCGACGGAAATAGCGCGTCACCTGGGCACTCAACTGCTCGAAGCCGCCATAACGCCTTTCCCACGACCAGTTGCCGTCTGTCAGTTCGTATGGAGCCGGCATGCGCCCGCCACCGTTCAACTGCAAAGTCACATCAAACTGCCACAATCCCAAAGGTGTCTGATAAGAAGCCGTCAGCAAACCTTTATACTTGCTGGTAAGGGGTTTCTCCATCAGCTCTCCGTTGTAATTCGTCTTGGCATCCGTCCAACGGTAAGCCGCGGTAAAGGTGAAACCCGGGAAGAACGGATAGCTTGCCTCCACCTGCACTACCTGCGAATAGGAACGGCCGTGAAGGTTGTAAAACAGAACGGCATGCGGGTCCGTATCCATGTCTACCACCACCTGCTTGCTGAAATCCGTGTAATAGTATTCCGCATTCAGGTTCAAGGTTTTGCCGAACAAGGGAATATAGGCGGAAGTGCTTGCGCCATAGTTCCAGGCCTCATCCTGGTCAAGACGTTTGGCGATGTCTATCCGGCGGCTGCTTGCCAGCAGGTAGTTATTCTCGGCCAGCACATGGTTCGTGCGGTATCCCTTTCCTGCCGAAAGACGGAAATGTACATACTCGTTGGGATTGTACTTCACATGGAAACGCGGAGTGACGAAATAGCCGTACTCACTGCTATGGTCGCCGCGGATACCACCCATCAGCACCAGTTTATCGTCCCAGTTGTAGGTGTACTGCACGTAGGCGCCGGGGACGGCTTCTTTGGTGAATTTCTTCGTCAAAGGCTGTGCGGCGTCATTGTCCAGGCGATAGTGCTGGTCGTAGGAGTCATAGTTGAAGCTCAGTCCGGCAGAAAGGCTTTGACGCTTGGTCAGTTCCGTCTCGAACAGCAAGGAGGCATAAGCGTTGTGCTGGTCCACATCGTAGATTTTCCGTCCGTACAAGGCATCCTGCTTGTGCAGGGAGCCGGAAAGAATCAATGCCAGGTTGGTGTTCTTCTCCTTATTGAATATATAGGCGTTCTTGGTGAAGGCTTCGTAGCGGTCGGTACCTATACTTATCTTATAAGGGTCTGCCAGGGACGTTTTGCCATGGCTGACTTGCCCGCTGTTGCGGTCTTCCGTAAGCACTTTGATGCCTGCCTGGAAGACGTAGCGGTCGCCCATGTATGCCCAGCGGTTCCAGAGGTTGTACTGCTCCACACGGGGGATGTCGGCAAAGCCGTCGTCGTTGCTGTCGTGAGCTTTGGTCTCATTCTCGTAATGCGCCAGCAAAGAGGTGCTCCAACGTTTGGAGAGTTTCACCGTGGCATCGGCATTGGCTTCGTAACGGTTGGTGCTGCTGGCAAAGAGGTTGACGGAAAACCAATCGGCTTCGGGCAACTGGGGTTTCTTGAATTCCACATTGATTTGTCCCGTGATGGTCTCATAGCCGTTCTTCACGGACGAACTGCCCTTGCTCACCTGAATACTCTGCATCCATGGCCCGGGTACATAACCCAGTCCGTAGGGGGCGGCAGAGCCGCGGTAGTTGGGGATATTCTCCGTCATCATTTGCACATACGTACCGGACAAGCCGAGAAGCTTGATTTGCTTGGCACCGGTGGCGGCGTCAGAGTAGGTGACGTCCACCGAGGGATTGGTCACAAAACTCTCTCCCAGGTTACAGCAGGCGGCACGGCTCAACTCGGCGCTGCTTATCATATCTTCGTTCATCACACTGTTACGCAGCTTCATGGTGCCCAACTTACGGCTGACCACATTCACCTCGCTCAGTTCCACCCCTTCGCGCAAGACAATGTCGAGCGTCTCATTGCGGTTACTGACGTGTATCGTATCGTTCTCAAAACCGATAAAGCTGACTACAAGCATATGCTTGTCATTGGGTTTGGACAAGGAGAAAGTACCGTCCGCCGAAGTGGTGGTACCTTGGGTGGTTCCCTGCCAGAAGAGGTTGGCACCCGCAATCGGGTCGCCCAAATTATCCTTTACCGTTCCCTTTACCTGCGCCTGCAAGGCGGTGAAAGAGAACAGAAGAATGGCTATCAAACTATATTTCATTTCTGTTTTATACTTAAAGAAGTGATTAAAAAACAAACAGTTCCCTCCGGGCAATCCAGGTCATTGCCCCGTATAAAACAACACTAAATGAGAAGCGTGGAATAGAGCGCCAGATAATGACGCGAGCCGACGACATATGGCGGTGCTCCTGAAACAACTCTCGGAGTACAAGCCACCTGCGGCAAGGAGTGATCAAACAGCGGCAGTTGCTCGCAAAACAGTATAAGGAATGGCACGAACGAAACAGACTCGTGTGCATGCTTCACGAAATCCACCTTGTAGTAGACGGCTGTACAGCCGGTATCCTTGCATGTTTTTTGTGAACCACGATGTGCATGATGGCATTTGGAACAGCCGGAGGTGCAGCAACTTTGTGTCGTCTCGCATACGGCACAGCAATACTGAACTACAGAAATCCCCACTCCGCTTATAATGATAAGGGAGGAAAAGAGTACAGCCAGTATGTAACGGAGTTCCTTCATAAGCGCTGCAAAGATAGAAAGTTTTAACCGTTTGCCGGAATTAATTTTTCCTTTTTTATGTGTGCAGTTCGTTAATAAGTTCTATATTTGTCGATAAAGTTTTTTGATTGATATGTTGATTTATAAACGAAATTCAATATGAAAAAGCAAACTGTCAGCCTACTTGTCCTTCTGCTTGCGGCAAGCGGCTTTTTCTTTTCCTGCGGTAACACCGTGAACAAAAACGCATACGCGTTGGAGTTCGACAGTATACAAGTAAACGAAACCGTACATCTCTTCGGAGACACAGCCAAGCCGGCCTGCAACCTCATCCTCAACGTTGCCTACGCCAGCCAGTCATCCGACGTGAGGCTGAAAGACAGTCTGAACGCCTTCTTCCTCTCCGCCTGCTTCGGCGACAAGTACATGGCGATGACACCCGAAGAAGCTGTCAAGAAATATACGGAGAAATATGTCGGCGACTACCGCAATGACCTGGAGCCGATGTACAAGAAAGACGAGGAGGACAAGCAGGACGAGCAGAGCATAGGAGCCTGGTATTCCTATTATAAAGGAATCGAAAGCCATGTGCAGTTGTGCAATACCTTGGTACTGACCTACCGTATAGATTACAACGAATATACCGGCGGCGCACACGGCATCTATATGTCCACCTTCCTCAACCTCGACCTAAAGACCCTAAGCCCCATCCGCCTGGACGACCTCTTTGAAGGCGACTATAAGGAAACGCTGACCGACTTGCTTTGGAAACAGCTGATGGCAGACAACAACGTCAGCACCCGCCAAGAGCTGGAGGACATGGGTTACGCCACCACCGGCGATCTGGAGCCCATCGAGAATTTCTATCTGGACCCAACGGGAATCACCTTCTATTATAATGTATATGAAATTGCCCCATACGTAATGGGAGCAACCAAAATCACGTTGTCTTATGAGGACATAGCCCATCTGATGAACGGTGAATTCATCACATTGAGCAGTGCTATAAAGGCAGACGGTGAATAGGAACTGTAATCAATTGTCTATCAACATAAAATTCACAATGGATTTAATACTCAAATATTTCCCGGACCTGACGGAAGAACAGAAACGGCAGTTTGCCGCACTCTACGACCTCTATCTGGACTGGAACTCTAAGATTAATGTCATTTCACGCAAAGATATAGAGAACTTGTACGAACACCATGTGCTGCACTCTCTGGGCATAGCCAAGGTAATCAGGTTCAGACCGGGGACACAAATTATGGACCTCGGCACGGGAGGAGGCTTTCCGGGAATCCCGCTTGCCATCCTTTTCCCCGAAGTACAATTCCATCTGGTGGACAGCATCGGAAAGAAAGTACGCGTAGCCTCCGAAATAGCCAACAGCATCGGGCTGAAAAACGTCACCTTCCGCCATGCCCGCGCAGAAGAGGAAAAAGGGAAGTTCGACTTTGTGGTGAGCCGTGCCGTGATGCCACTGACAGACCTACTGAAGATTATCCGCAAGAACATCTCCTCCAAACAGCAGAATGCATTGCCCAACGGACTGATTTGCCTCAAGGGGGGCGAATTGGGAAACGAAACCATGCCCGTCAAGAACAAGACCACGTTGTGGGACTTGAAGGAGTTCTTTGAAGAGGAGTTCTTCGAGACAAAGAAAGTAGTATATGTAGGGGGATAAATCTAAATACATAATATGAAAATAAAGAGATTCGAATTTAATATGTTCCCGGAGAACTGTTATGTGCTTTGGGACGAAACCAATGAAGCGGTCGTCATTGACCCGGGCTGTTTTTATGAGGAAGAAAAGCAGACCTTGAAAAACTTCATCATCAAGAATGGGCTGAATGTGAAACATCTGCTGAATACCCATCTGCATCTGGACCATATCTTCGGCAATCCTTTCATGCTGAAAGAGTTCGGTCTGAAGGCCGAAGCCAACCAGGCCGATGAGTTCTGGATTGACGAAGCGCCGAAACAAAGCCGCATGTTCGGCTTCCAACTGCAGGAAGCCCCCGTGCCCCTGGGCACTTATCTGCACGATGGAGACATCATCACCTTCGGCAATACGGAACTGGAAGCCATCCATGTGCCGGGACACTCGCCGGGCAGCCTGGTGTACTATTGCGCGGCAGACCACTGCATGTTTTCGGGGGATGTGCTGTTTCAAGGCAGCATCGGCCGTGCCGACCTTGCCGGCGGCAACTTCGACGAACTTATAGAGCATATTTGCAGCCGTCTGTTCATCCTGCCCAACGACACGATTGTCTATCCCGGACACGGAGCACCGACTACCATAGGAATAGAGAAAGCGGAGAATCCGTTCTTCCGGTAAATATACAGCAAACTTTTAAATCATTACAGCCATGAAAAACGACCTATTGGCCTACCGCCACATCGGCATCAGCGAAAAAGACGAGGAGAAGATGCTCCAAAAAATAGGAGTGAAAAGCCTGGACGAGCTGATTGATAAAACCATTCCTGCCAACATCCGCCTGAAAGAACCGCTGGCTCTGCCCAAGACAATGACGGAGTATGAATTCGGACAGCACATTGCAGGACTGGCTGCCAAAAACAAACTTTACACAACCTATATCGGTATGGGATGGTACAATACCATCACTCCTGCCGTTATCCAACGGAATGTATTCGAGAACCCCGTTTGGTACACTTCCTATACCCCCTATCAGACCGAAGTCTCACAAGGACGCCTGGAAGCTCTGATGAACTTCCAGACTGCCGTATGCGACCTCACCGGCATGCCCCTTGCCAACTGCTCCCTGCTGGACGAAGCGACTGCCGCAGCCGAAGCCGTGACGATGATGTATGCCCTGCGTCCGCGCGACATGCAGAAATCGGGCGCCAACGTGGTATTTGTTGACGAAGCCGTCTTCCCGCAGACGCTGGCAGTAATGACTACCCGTGCCATTCCGCAAGGTATCGAGCTGCGTATAGGAAAATACCATGAAATGGAATTCACACCGGACATCTTCGCCTGCGTACTGCAATATCCCAACGCCGCCGGCAACGTGGAAGATTATCGCGCCTTCGTGGAAAAAGCCCATGCAGCCAACTGCAAAGTGGCCGTTGCCGCCGACATTCTGAGCCTTGCCCTGCTCACCCCTCCGGGAGAATGGGGGGCCGACATCGTCTTCGGAACCACACAACGGCTCGGTACACCGATGTTCTACGGCGGACCGTCGGCAGCCTACTTTGCCACCCGCGACGAGTACAAGCGCAATATGCCGGGACGCATCATTGGCTGGTCGAAAGACAAATACGGCAAGCTGTGCTACCGCATGGCGCTGCAAACCCGCGAGCAACATATCAAGCGTGAAAAGGCGACTTCCAACATCTGTACCGCGCAGGCACTGCTGGCTACAATGGCAGGATTCTATGCCGTATATCACGGTCCGGAAGGCATCCGCACCATTGCAGAACGCATCCACAGCATTGCCGTATTCCTGGAAGAAAGTATCAACAGACTGGGGTACAAGCAGGTCAATGCACAATATTTCGACACGCTCCGCTTTGCACTGCCCGACACCATTTCGGCACAGCAGATACGTACCATCGCTCTAAGCAAGGAAGTGAACCTGCGTTATTTCAAGAACGGGGACGTAGGCATGAGCATTGACGAAACTACGGACATAGCCGCCGTCAATGTACTGCTCTCCATCTTTGCCATTGCCGCCGGAAGGGATTGGGAAAAGGCAAGCGACGTACCCATGGCAAGCAGCATCAGCGCGGAGATGAAACGCCAAAGCACCTATCTGACACACGAAGTATTCAACAAATACCATACGGAAACGGAGATGATGCGCTACATCAAGCGTCTCGACCGCAAGGACATCTCACTGGCACACTCCATGATTTCCCTCGGCTCGTGCACCATGAAGCTGAACGCTGCCGCAGAGATGCTGCCGCTCAGCCGTCCGGAATTCATGAACATGCATCCCCTGGTGCCCGAAGACCAGGCCGAAGGTTACCGCGAACTGATAAGCAACCTCAGTGAAGAACTGAAGATAATTACCGGCTTTGCCGGCGTCAGCCTGCAACCCAACTCCGGTGCGGCAGGCGAATATGCAGGACTCCGCGTCATCCGCGCCTATCTGGAAAGTATAGGACAAGGGCACCGCAATAAAATACTGATACCTGCATCCGCACACGGCACCAACCCGGCATCCGCCATCCAGGCAGGCTTTACCACCGTGACCTGCGCCTGCGACGCACAAGGCAATGTGGATATGGCTGACCTGCGTGCCAAAGCGGAAGAAAACAAGGCGGACCTCGCCGCCCTAATGATCACCTACCCTTCCACACACGGTATCTTTGAAACGGAAATTGTGGAAATCTGCCACATCATACACGCCTGCGGTGCGCAGGTATATATGGACGGCGCCAATATGAATGCCCAAGTAGGCTTGACGAATCCCGGCTTTATCGGTGCGGATGTCTGCCATTTGAATCTGCACAAAACGTTCGCCTCTCCTCACGGTGGCGGCGGACCGGGCGTAGGTCCCATCTGCGTGGCAGAGCATCTGGTTCCGTTCCTTCCGGGACACAAATTGTTCGGCAATGCCGCCAACCAGGTGTCCGGAGCTCCTTTCGGCAGTGCAGGTATCCTCCCCATTACTTACGGCTATATCCGCATGATGGGAACAGAAGGGCTGACACGGGCCACAAAGATAGCCATCCTCAGCGCCAACTACCTGGCAGCCTGCCTCAAGGATACATACGGCATCGTTTACCGCGGTGCTACCGGCTTCGTAGGACACGAAATGATATTGGAATGCCGTAAGGTGCACGAAGAGACGGGCATCAGCGAAAACGACATCGCCAAGCGTCTGATGGACTACGGCTATCATGCCCCTACCCTCTCCTTCCCGGTACACGGCACGCTGATGATTGAACCGACGGAAAGCGAAAGCCTTGCCGAACTGGACAACTTTGTCCACGTGATGCTGACCATTTGGGACGAGATTCAAGAGGTAAAGAACGGCGAAGCCGACAAGACGGACAACGTGCTGGTGAATGCCCCACATCCCGAATACGAAGTGGTAGCCGACACGTGGGAGCACAGCTATACCCGCCAAAAGGCAGCCTACCCGATAGAAAGCGTGCGCGAAAACAAGTTCTGGGTGAACGTGGCACGTGTAGACAACACGTTGGGAGACCGTAAACTGTTGCCCACATGCTATGGATGCTTCGACTGATGAAAAGAAAGCGTAACGGACTATTTTATAGTAAAAAAGAAGAAACCATCAATTCCATCTCCCATGGCATCGGCATTGCCATGGGAGTAATTGTAAGTGCACTATTCCTGATAAAATGCTACCAGGCGCAGAATCTTTGGGCAGCATGCGGCGTATGGCTCTATCTGTTCGGTATGGGAGGCTCCTATCTTGCCTCCACACTCTACCACTCCCTGAAACATCATAATCCGTGGAAACGACGCTTGCGGCATTGGGACCATGCAGCCATCTATTGGCACATTGCAGGCAGTTATTCCCCCATCATACTCATTGCATTGAGAGAGGACGGCGGTTGGGGCTGGGGACTTTTCGGCTTCGTCTGGCTATGCGCCATCATCGGTACTGTTGTCAGCTTCCGCAAGATGGAGGAGCACAGTTACGTGGAAACAGTATGCTACATCCTGATGGGGCTGTCCGTACTGGTAGTATTCAAGCAGCTTTTCGCCTTCTCCCCCACAGCCTGCTACTGGATTATTGCCGAAGGAGTATGCTACATCACGGGAGCTGCTTTCTACTCCTTGCGCAAGGCACGGTACATGCATTCGATTTTCCATTTCTTTGTATTGGGCGGTTCAGCCTGCCACATGGTGGCTGTATGGGA
>ENA-ORTV01001707-ORTV01001707.1-human-gut-metagenome-genome-assembly--contig:-NODE-1707-length-23072-cov-4.320502_pt1 | contig 23072 bp, 26 predicted proteins | sample MGYA00241915_ERZ509194 | MGnify/ENA primary metagenome ERZ509194 (study PRJEB26280, sample SAMEA2338810) | human gut metagenome | biome: human gut; feature: human-associated habitat; material: faeces... | reverse complement strand
TCATTTTGCTAACCAGTTCATATTTTGCGGTAATGCTCGAAATGTCTGTTGCATCAATAGTAACTGATTTTCCTGCTTTGTCATAACTTGTTTTTGTACCTAACTGAGCAATTACGTTTAACATAATTTCTACATCAGTTAAATCAGGCACATTATAAATCTTTGTTTCACCTTTAGCTAAAATAGCGGCAGCCATAAGTTTTAGTACTGAATTTTTAGCTCCGCCTATTGAAACCTCACCTCTTAAAGGGGTACCACCTTTTATATAAAATTTATCAGTCAATTTTCTTACCTTCAAATAAAAATAATATTTACCTAACATAATCATAATACAATCAGATTTTATTGGTGTAAATAAGTTAAATAATGTAAAGAAATAGAAGAATAATTTTTTCAAATTATAAAAAAAATATTTGTTCACGTTTTAGAAAGATTGTAAAAGGAGATTGTAAAAAAATTATGATAAGCCCCGTAAATTTTACTGGAATTAAAAATGCAGGTTATGCAAGAGCATATACTCAACTTGACGGCAATAACAGTACAAGAACCGTTATTAATATGCAGCTGACAGATGATGAAAATAAAGATTTATCTGAGTATAAAAAATTAATAAAGGGAAATCCGTCTTTAGAAAACAAGGTTAATAAAGATTTTCTCAATATAGAAATGGAAACTATTGATATTGGCGAAACTTTCTTAACCCGTGCAAAAATGAACGGTGAAATTATTACACCTGTACCTGAACAAATGCCGTTACTCAATTTTATGAGTAATATTGTAAAAAGAATAGCAAATTTTAAAGCAAAAGATTTTAAAAGTGATGAAGATTTTCATTACACAAATGAAGCTAAATTGGGACTTTTCTACAATGTGCCGCTGGAATATTTTATGGACGGTTCAGCAGGCAGGTTGGATTTACTCGAAGGGACAGATTTGGCAGAAAAATTTGATTTATACATGAATGACCCAAACATAGAACTTTCAGAAGAAGATGAAGAAAAACTCTTTGACGCGGAAGACGGTATTTGCGAAGTACTTCATAATCCTCAATATGTAAAAAACGGAGCTTTATATATGGGGGCAGTTTTAAGGGGCTACAATAATATAAAAACGTATTCCTAATTATTAAAAAATAATAAATTTTTCTTGTTAATTTATCTTGATAAATTATAATAATATTATTAAGAGGTAGAGAAAATGTCACACAAGCATCATAATAACAATCCGTTTAAAAATCCGGAAAACTTAGACGAAAACATAAATTCTGAAAACCAGCCGCAGGAGGAACACACACCTGCCGAAGATAAGAATGAAGCAAATAATGAACTTCAGGAAAAATATGATACATTAAACCAGCAGTATTTAAGACTTGCTGCAGATTTTGATAATTATCGCAAAAGACAGGCTCACGAAAGAGAAGATCTTTTAAAATACGGTGCTGAAAATGCATTGAAAAAAATGATAGAAGTTTTAGACAATTTTGAACGTGGAGAAAAAGCTCTTGAAAACGTTGAAGATTGCCAAACAGTAAAAGACAGCTTTAATTTGGTTCATAAACAGGTTATGGATGTACTCACAAAACTCGGATTAGAAGCAATCGATACAGAAGGAAAAGAATTTGATCCGAATTTCCACGATGCGGTTATGCAGACACCGACATCAGAACATCCTGAACACACAATTATTAATGAATTACAAAAGGGATATAAAATGGGTGACAAGGTTTTAAGACCTGCACTCGTAAACGTTGCAACAGCTGAATAATTTCGGCTGCTGCTTTTTAGTATGCAAAGAATAGGGAAGAATTAATATAAATGACTGATTACTACGAAATACTTGAGGTTTCGAGAGAAGCGAGCAAGGAAGAAATAAAAGCAGCTTTCAGAAAAAAAGCAAGGACATTACACCCCGATGTAAACAAAGCTCCCGATGCAGAGGAGAAATTTAAAGAGCTTGGAAAAGCTTATGAAACATTGATGGATGATAACAAACGCGCAACTTATGACCGTTATGGCGAAGACGGGCTTCAAAATGCAGGTTTTGATACAGGCGGTCCGTTTGCAGGCGGTTTTGGCGATTTGAACGATATATTTAACTCATTTTTCGGCGGTATGGGCGGTTTCGGCTTTGGCGGAAGACCTGACCCGAATGCTCCTGTTGAAGGCGATGATTTAAGACTTGATATTGAAGTTGATTTTGAACAGGCTGTTTTTGGCACTGATAAAGAAATTAAATTTGACCACCTTGAAACTTGTACTTCTTGCGGCGGCACAGGTGCAGAAAAAGGCTCACAACCTGTAACCTGCCCGACTTGTCACGGTTCAGGTCAGGTTCAGCAAGTCACAAGAACTCCTTTGGGTTCATTTGCACAAATTGTTACCTGCCCTGATTGTCACGGCAAAGGCAAGAAAATTTCAAATCCTTGCAAAGCTTGTAAAGGACACGGTAAAATCGAAAAAGAAAAGAAAATTAATATTAAAATTCCAGCAGGCGTTGACAATATGTCTAAAATCCGTGTTTCAGGTGAAGGCGATGCGGGTACAAACGGCGGACGTGCAGGAGATTTATTTGTAGTGCTTCATGTGAAGCCTTCCGAATACTTCAAACGTGACGGAAACGATGTGTATTCAAGACTTGATATTTCACCTGCTCAAGCAGCTCTTGGAGATGACGTTGTTGTTAAAACGCTTGACGGCGAACAAAAAATTACGGTTCATGCAGGTGTTCAGAGTGGCAACTCTATAAAAATTAAAAATGCAGGCGTTCCGTTTATCTCAAGACCTTCTCAAAGAGGCGACCATATTGTTGTTGTTTCTGTTAAAACACCTGTAAAACTTTCAGATGAAGAAAAAACACTTTACAGAAAATTATATGAAATTCAAAATAACAAAAAAGAAAAAGCTCAACAATCATCTATAATGGATAAAGTTAAGGGAGTATTTAATAATGCGTAAATCATTAATTTGTTTGGGAATATTGCTTTCGCTGTCTGCACCTGTGTTTGCAGCTCAAATTCCTGATAATGTAAGAAATTTTGTAAGTAATGATTACCCCAAAACGAATTTCAGATTTGACGGAGTTATTATACTTCCCGACAACACGCTTTATCTTCCTTTATTTCCTGCAAGAATAGTTAATACCGACAAGCTGGAGATAAAAGCAACATATCCTGCCAACAAAACTTTAGCGTCAAAACCTAATGTTGTGATTTTCAATAACGATTTTGTACTGTTAAAAGTTTTGACAGATACTCACGGTAACAAAACTATTTATAAAATGGCTAACCCTCCCGTTGAACTTCGTTCAGGGCTTCTCCCGCAAGATATGCTGGTGCCTAAAGGGCTTATTATTCCTGAAAACCTTAAAGGCATAATAGGAAACCTTGAAATTAAAACAGTTGATGATCCCGGAATCAGAGTTGAAAACGTTACACCTAAAGTAGAAAAAATTTCAGGTTCAACTTTAAAAACATTATCTCAAATTCCTCAATTAAAATACAAGAATTTCTATGTATCATCACCTTATTCAAAAAACATTCAGGTTTTAAATATCGGGGCTAAAACTCCGGAATATTCTCTGGCGCAGAACAATATTCCTATATCAATGAAAGCTTATGAAGATTTTCTACTCGTAACCTCTTATGATAAACCTTCAATTGATGTTATTTCTCTTGCTGATGACTCTATAATCAAACAGATTTATACAAAAACACAGCCTGATGAAATTTTGATTGATAAAAACAAAAGAATAGCATACGTTTCAAGTGCTGAAGACTCAAGCATTTATATGGTTAACCTTGAAACAATGACTTTAACCAAACAAATCAGAATAAGCGGAATGTGTGAAAAACTTACATTAAGCGATGACGGTTCAAAACTTTTTTATTATGACAAAAAGACACGTGAAATATGGGCGATTGAACTTGATAACAATTATTTGCTGAAAGAAATCGGAAAATTCCCGAATGTTTCAAAAATTCTTTATACAAATAACAAAATTTATTTAACAAGCAGGACCAAAAACAGGCTTGCCATAATCGACTACGATACAATAGGCTTGATAGGCGAAACAGAAGTTTGCGAAAAACCTATTGATATGCTTGCATTCCATGACAGAATTTATGTTTTGGGAGCAGGCGACAATTCAATTCAGGTGATTGATGCAAAAACAGATATGATAACCGATTCTATTTACTTAAATACCAACGGTTTTTCAACAAAAATTTATCATATTGAAGGTACAAATATTGCCTTGATTACTGACACAAAAGCTTCATTGTATACAGTTTTTGATTTGGGAACAAACAAAGTTTTAAAATCAATTCCTATTGATATTCCTGCAAGTTCAATAGTTGCAACAGAAAAGGTTAAAAAGATAAACAAATAGTATGAAAAAATATTTTGATGACACAACAGAAGAAGTCTTAAACAATTTAGAAGAAACACAAAAACAATTTTGGAATATCTCAAGGGTTACGGCAGAATTTTTATACACATTTATAAAAGCAGAAAAAGCTAAGAATATTCTTGAAGTAGGAACCTCAAACGGCTATTCGGGTGTTTGGCTCGGAAAAGCCGCAAAAGAAACAGGCGGACATCTAACAACAATAGAATTTTGGGATAAGAGATTGGATATTGCAAAAGAAAACTTTAAAATCTGCAAAGTTGACGATGCAATAACTACGCTAAAGGGTTCAGCTTGTGAGCTTCTGGAAGAATTACCAGAAGATTATGTAATAGATTTGGCATTTGTGGATGCAAACAAATCAGAATATATCAAATATTTTGAACTTATAGACAAACATTTAAAAAAAGGCGGAATAATAGCTTGTGACAATGTATTGTCGCATGAGGCAAAATGTAAACCTTTTATAGATGCAATCAATGCTCATCCTGATTATGAAAACGTTGTGCTTCCGCTTCCTGCAGGCTTGTCACTGGGCAGAAAAATTAAGGGTTGAATAAATAAAAAAATATGTTATAATTAAAATATAGGGAAAAGACCTTAAGAGGTCGTCACTCTTAAAGTCTTTCTTCATTCCCTAAATGAAAAGCGAAATAATTTGTAAAAGATGTCCTAGCAGCAATAGGACATTTTTTATTATCTCTTTTTTCATATTATCACCTCCTTCCAACCAATTTCTTCAAAATTAGCGTGTGTTGAGGAGTGATAAGGGAACTTACCCAACCATTAGTATATAATCAAAATGCATAAAACGCAATATTATTAAAACTCTATTTTCTTTCGATAGTGATTTTGTAACCTAAATGGTCAAAGATATATTGAGCTTCGTTAAAAGTAATTGTTCCCTTTTTCATTTTTAGAGAAATATTACTCACACCAGTTTTTATAGCTTGTTTCTTATTAAGTTCATTCATAACTTTAATAAGAGAGGTGCCTTCTCTTGCTATATATGATTTTATCTCAGCTTTAATATCTAACATAATCAACATTGTACAGTATATCTTCATGTTGACAATTATTATTATATAACATATAATTATACCAAATAACATTTAGTATAACTAAACAAACATTAAGGAAATACTGTGACGAACAAAGAAGAAGTAATAAAAATTTCCGAAAATATCAAAGAAAAACTTACCAATATCAGATGGCTTTTTGAATGTCTTTCTAAAGCAAGCATTAATGGTATGGACAGCAAAAGCATAGGACTTGCTATGAGGTGCTTTCAAGTATTATTAGATGATATAGAAAATGATATTTCACTTATTCAACAATACTTAATTCAAAAACAAACTGTGCTATAATACTCCTATGAAGATTTTAGGCATAGACCCGGGAATGGCAATAGTAGGGTATTCCGTTATTGAATATGACGGAAAAGACTCTGTGCTTTTGCATTCAGGCTCAATCCAAACCCAAAAGGGAACACGTGAATCCGCAAGACTTTTAGAGATTTTTGAGGATATGAATATTATTGTTGACAAGTACAAACCGGATACTGCTGCAATTGAAAAACTTTTCTTCTTTAGAAACCAGACAACTGTTATGCCTGTTGCCCATGCCAGAGGCGTAATTCTTACTGTGCTTGAAAAATTTAACATACCAATTTATGAATACACGCCAATGGAGGTTAAACAGGTTTTAACGGGTTACGGACGCGCTGATAAAAAAGAAGTGGAGCAAATGGTTAAATTGTCACTCGGAGTAGAAAACCTCCCTAAACTTGATGATACGGTAGACTCTATTGCAATTGCAATTTGTCATACAAGGTCGGTTGTGTTAAAATAAAATTTATGAATATTGATTACATACTTTTAAGACAAATATCTATCTTGAGCGTATTTTTCGGAGCTTTGCTCGGTGTAATTACTCTTATCCCGTTTATCGGTACATTTTCATTTATATTTTTAATATGCTTTATTGCACCTTTAGTTATATGGATATTAATAAAATATGAATGCCTGTCACTGACTTCAATTAAAGACAGTATTATCACGGGTGCGCTGTCAGGTTTTATTTCATATATGGGATTTTCGATTATTTTTATCCCTGCTTCGATTTTATTAATGAAATTTTTCCACATTGCATCTAATTACGGCATAGGATTGATGCTGAACGATGCTAATGCATTTATTCTAATAGTTTTATCCGTATTTATGGGAGTTTTAAGCGCTACTGTTAACGCTTTTACAGGATTTTTAACTTTTTATGTAATTGATTTTATTAAAAACTACAAATAAGAAAAGGAAAAATAAATGGCAGAATTTCATTCAAAAATTAAAACAATAGAATGGGTTGATAACTACTCAAAAATGGTGGATCAGACAATACTTCCCGAACACTTTGAATATGTAAATATTACAACAGGTCAGGGAATGTATGATGCGATTAAAACAATGATAGTAAGAGGAGCTCCGGCTATCGGGGTTGCAGGCGCACATGGGGTTGTGCTTTACGCTCAGGAGCTTGCAAAAGAAAACCTTTCAAGAGATGAGTTTATCAAAAAATTGAATGAAAAAGCTGATTATATGGCATCATCCCGCCCCACAGCCGTTAATCTTATGTGGGCTGTGAAAAAACAAAAAGATATTCTTAATTCATCAACCTCCGATATTTCAGGGATTGTAGAAGAACTTAAACAAAACGGGATTAAGCTTGAAAACGAAGATATTGAAATAAACAAAAAAATTGGTGACTACGGCGCAGAAGTTGTTCCAAAAGGCGCAACTATCCTCACACACTGTAACGCAGGCGCGCTTGCGACCGTAGCTTACGGCACGGCACTCGGGGTTGTGCGTTCTGCTTTTGCAAACGACCCGACAATTCAGGTTTTTGCAGACGAAACAAGACCTCGCCAGCAGGGCGCAAGAATTACTACCCTTGAACTTACAATGGACGGAATCCCAACTACACTTATTACTGACGGAATGTGTTCATACTTTATGAAAAAAGGTATGATTGATATGGTAGTTGTGGGCGCGGACAGAATTGCAGCAAACGGTGATACTGCTAACAAAATCGGCACTTACACAGTTGCAATCGCAGCAAAATATCATAATGTACCTTTTTACATTGCAGCACCTTTGTCAACTATTGATACAAGTATTAAAACAGGCGATGAAATTGTTATTGAAGAACGCTCAAGGGAAGAAGTTACACATATTAACGGAAAAATTATCTGCGCACCTGAAGTTAACATAATTAATCCTGGATTTGATGTAACCCCTCATGAATTAATTGCAGGTATAATCACAGAAAAAGGTATTCTAAGACCTGATTATACAAAATCAATTGCAGAAGCGTTTAGCTAACCTGTTTACAGGTTTTTCAAAAATATAAAATGATATAACACCAAATACTACTGCAATAAGAACCTCAGAAAAATATATGTAATAAGGGTGAGCTTGTATATGGTGAACATTGTGCTTCATAATCGAATTACAAACTGAGCCTGCCAACGGATGCATTACGTAAATTGCATAAGAACTTTGCCCCAACCATCCTGAAACCTTATTATCCAAGAACTTTGACAGAATACCTTTTTGAATGATAAACAGGTAAAACATTATACTAAATAAGAATACAATCACAAAAGAACTTTTACCCAATACTTTATCACTAAATATGGAATAATACATTATTACCCCGAACAAACCCAACTCCAATATGCTGAATACACATTTAGATAAGTTGGAAGTACATTCTTCAAGAAATTTTCTCTCTTTAAGCATAGACAAAAAGTACCCAATTCCCATGCCATATAAACCGCGTAAAATCCCTATATTGAACAATAAAGCAGTATTGGTTACATGTCCGCCAAATCCATAATTATTATTGTTCAAAAATATCCCAAGTGAGCATACTGTAATAACCCATATAATCAGATTAACATATTTTTTCTCAAATATTTTTGAAATATAAAAATAGAAAATACTAACCCAAAACAACACAGATACAAACCACGACACACCACAGCCATCACCTCCTGTTAAAGGTCCAAAACCACAGCAATCCAGCAGGAATAAACGTAATATATTTCCGTCATAACTGAATTTAAAATGAAATATCGCTCCAAATATAGCAGAAAGAACAACATAAACCCATATTAGTGGAGCAAGCCTAAAAAACCTGTGCTTAATAAAATCAAAAGTATCTTGTTTAAGATTAATTGTTTGAAATAAAAAATATCCCGCCATTATAAAAAAAAATTCAACACATATATTACAATGCTTAATTCCCTTTAAAAAATCTGCTGTAAAATCAATATTTTGAAATAATCTAAAATGGAACATAACAATCAAAACAGCAAAAACAAAGCGTAAAAGTTCTATATTGTTTTTGCGTACCTTTGCTGACATTATAAGTTCCAACGCCTCTTTAGTCTAACATTGTTCAAAATAACACAATTTTAATCCTAAGTCAAGCATATAAATGCTTCTATATGGGATTACAATTATGCTTCAATAGTTCCATAATATTGATATGACAGAATTTCAACAACAATTTTCAAAACGCTTAAGAGAAATTAGAATTGCTTCCGGAATATCACAGGAAGAATTTGCAGAAGCCGTTGGAGTAGCTCCGAAAACAGTAAGCTATTGGGAAAACGGACATAATGCAATATCATTCAATAAGCTTCCCGTTATGGCAAATGCATTGGGAATACCTATTTACAAGTTATTTGTTTTTACAGATTCCCTTACAAAAAACGATAATCAGGATATTATTGAATTCTTATCTTCGATGACAGAAAAAGAACGCAATACAGTTTTAGCAGTAATTAAAGCGATTTTGATGTTAAAATAACTAAAACATTTTTGAACGAACAGCTTTAACTTCGGCAATTGTTTTCGGATAGTCGCCGTTTGTTAATTTTCCAACAGCCTTATATAGCCTTAATATAGCCTGTTCAATGTTTTTGTGGTTCATAGAAACCATATCGCATGCCATTTCCTCATTAGACAGTGCAAGCCTTGTCATATCACGAAAACCGCTTGACGCAATTTCGAGTGCAAGAGGATTGTCTTTAGCAGCAAGCATTAAAGCCTGAGCGATTACCATAGGCATGTGAGAAATCATTGCAGCGGCTTCATCATGCTTTTCAGGAGTTGTAAATACCGGCTTTGCACCCAAGTACTCTATAATTTCTATCAGTTTAGAATTTTTTTCACCTGTAATCACCCAGCGTGCACCTTTAAAAAGTCCCTCAAAAGAGTTTTCATAACCTTTATGCTCTGTGCCAGCCATTGGATGCGACGGAATAAAATTGTAAGGTCTTTTCTTCTCTGATACAAATTGTTTTAAACTGCAAACATCTGTAACAATAGTTTCAGCAGGTAAAACATTTTCCAATTCATCCAAGACTTTCAGGGTTTTATTCATCGCTGTGCAGACAAAAACCACATCTCTGTCTTTAACCACATCATAACTTTTATAAATATTTTCACCGCTCTGTGAATTTGAAACAGCTATTACGTCATAATCCTTTAAGGACTTAAACAATGAGCCGCCTATTAAACCTAACCCGATAATTCCTATTTTCATAAAACTATTATATCATAATTTATGATAAAATAATGATATGTTTAACATAATCGCACCGAAAAATGATGAAAACTATGCTTTGTTCGAACATTACCTGACAAAGTCGTTTTCGTTTGCAGTAACGGGTTTGACTACACTTTTACGGCTTTTGTTAATCCAAAAAATCCAAAAGATAACAGAAAAGAAAGTCCTTGTAATAACCGCAACCGAACAAAACGCACTTAGATATCAAAACGATTTAAAAAAAGCATTTGGTGTAAACGCTGATTTAATACCTTTTCAGAACATTTCTATGTATGAAAGCGTTTCGCCTAACAGATACGATTATGCAGAACAGGTAAGGGTTTTGACAGAAAAACCAGAAGTTGTAATTGCTCCTGTTAAGGCGCTTCTTGAAAAATTCCCGAAACAGAAATTTTATGAAGAAAATTCTGTTACCGTAAAAGTCGGGGATGAAATAGATTTGAAAATACTTATTCAGCAGTTCGTGGATTTGGGATACAAACGCTCTACTATGGTATCTGATATTGGAGAATTCAGTGTTCGCGGCGATATAATAGACTTCTTTTCTCTTGATAAGAATGCAGTCAGAATTGAGCTTTGGGGCGACGAAATTGTTGATATAAGATATTTTAACAACGAAAGCCAAAAATCCATTGAAAAAATCAAATCCGCAAAAATTATGCCGATGTACAAATTCACTTTGAAAAACGGTGTTCCTGATGAAATAAAAAAAGAAGATGAAGAAGGATATTTTGAGGGGATAGAGGTTTATCAAAATTATTTTAACACTGATTTGGCAAGCATTTTGGATTATTTCAAAGATTATATTATAGTTCTTGATGAAACATCCGAGCTTTATTCAAAATACGAATTTGTGGACAAAAACTTTGAAGAACAGCTTCAGGAAAATTTAAAACTCGGCTTGAATGTTGATTTAAAAGGTAGAAACCACATACCTTTTGAGGATTTTATCCAAAAAATGGCAGGTTTTGTAAAAGTCGGGTTAAACAACTTTATTGACAGCGAAATGGACGACATAATCGAGTTCAACTCACAGCCTGTACAAAATTTTGGCGCAAAACTTGATGACATTGCAGGTTACATCAATTCAAAACACGATTACAGAATTATAATAGCAACCGATTATCCCGAACGGGTAAAAGAAATCCTTAATGAGCGGGAAATTTTTGATGTCGAATACAACGAAAGCCTCTCATCCGCAGGCGCAATCCTTGAGGATTTCAAGACTGTAATCCTTACGGACAGAGAACTTTTCAACAAAAGGACAAAAGAAGTAACATCTTCAAAACGCTCCTATTACAAAGAAAAACCCGAATATATAGAAAACATTAACGACATAAAAGAGGGTGAATACGTTGTTCACAGCGTACACGGTGTAGGGGTTTACAAAGGTCTTTCACAGCAGGAAATCGACGGACAGCTTAAGGATTATCTGACAATAGAATACGCAAATAAAGACAGGCTTCATATTCCCGCAGAACAGATTAACCAGCTTGTAAGATATCGCGGCTCGGGCTCTATAAAACCTAAGCTCTCCAGAATGGGCGGAAAAGACTGGGAAAACACCAAAACACGTGTTAAAAAAGAGGTTGAACAGGTTGCTTACGATTTGCTCCGCCTTTATGCAAAACGCAAAATGCAGACAGGTATCCAGTTCCTCCCTGATACAACATGGCAGGTTGAGATGGAGGAAGCTTTTGAGTACACTGAAACACCTGATCAAATGAAAGCAATCACTGACGTTAAAGCTGACATGGAATGCGAAAAACCTATGGACAGACTTATTTGCGGTGATGTAGGGTTTGGCAAAACCGAAGTAGCAATGCGCGGAATATTTAAAGCCGTAACCTCAGGAAAACAGGTTACAGTGGTTGTTCCGACAACAATTCTTGCATTACAGCATTTTCAAACAATTTCAGAACGCTTTAAACCTTTTGGGGTAAATGTTGAACTGATGTCGCGTTTCCGCTCACAAAAAGAACAAAAAGAAACAATAAAACACCTTGCAACAGGTGAGTGCGATGTTGTAATAGGCACTCACAGGCTTTTGCAGGAGGGAATTGTATTTAAGGATTTGGGGCTTCTTGTAATCGATGAGGAGCACAGATTTGGTGTACGCCACAAAGAAAAGCTGAAACAATTGCGTGAAAACATTGATATCATAACAATGTCTGCAACTCCTATCCCGAGAACACTTTATATGTCGCTTTCAGGCATTAAAGATATGACAATCATCAATACTCCGCCTAAAAACAGACTTCCGATTAAAACATTTGTAGGCGAATGGAATGAAAATATGGTTAAAAATGCGATTACTCATGAACTCGATAGGGAAGGTCAGGTATTTTATCTTTACAACCGCGTTGAAACCATTGATGAATTTAGAATGCAGCTTCAAAAACTCGTTCCAAATGCCAGAATTGCAATCGGTCACGGACAAATGGATGAAAAAACACTTGAAAAAGTTATCGTTGATTTTGCAAATCAGGAATATGATATTCTGCTTGCCACAACAATTATTGAAAACGGAATAGACATTCCGAATGCAAATACAATGATAATTCATAACGCTGACAAATTTGGTCTTGCACAGCTTTATCAGCTGAGAGGGCGTGTGGGACGTTCGCAAAGACAGGCTTACTGCTACTGTTTCTATACAAAATCAAAAGAGATTACCAAAGAAGCAATGCAAAGACTGAAAGCTATTAAAGAATTTACAACGCTCGGAAGCGGTTATCAAATCGCAATGCGTGATGTTGAAATCAGAGGTGTCGGAAACATCTTAGGCACAAAACAGCACGGACACATGGTGAATGTCGGGTTTGATACATACTGCCAGCTTTTGGAAGAAACCGTTCAGGAGCTTCAAGGTCAGGTTGTTGACAAAACCAATCCGACAATTGTAGATATCAACGTAACAGCATACATTCCTGATGAGTGGGTGGGTTCTGCCGACCAGAAAATGATTGAATATAAACGGTTAGCGGATGTAAAATCAGAAGTTGAGCTGGATTATATTACAGAGGAGTGGAAAGACCGCTTTGCCAAACCGCCCGAAAGCGTTGAAAACCTTATAAAACTTATTAAATTAAGACTTGCGGCAACAGAAGTCAAAATTGCACTTATACGCGAAACCGAAGAAAATATAAGGATTTATACGCCGTATACACAGCCTGAATGGAAAATTATTCAGCATACTCTGCCTTCTGAAATACTTAAACGAATAAAATTTACAATTGCTCCAAAGTCTTGTCAGGAAGGCAATTCAATCTTGCTTTTAAATAATGCCTATATGAATTTTAATGAAGTATTTAACATTTTGACAGATTTGTTCTATTATATAAATAAAACTAAAAACGATTATACGAAAAAATAAGGAGACATTATGAGAGGGAAAAACAACGGGAGCGCAGCGACTGGCAATGTTCTATTAAATGCATTCAAAATCGACAGAGGTGGTAAAAAGCTACTTGCAACACTGGCAGTATCAGCTGTATTATTTGCCGGATGCGGCTTGAAATCGCAGGAAGCGATTATAAAAGTAAATGATAAGAAAATTACTCAAGCTCAATTTGACAAAATGTTTGACAAACAATCAGGCGGCGGAATGCTTGCAGCTATGGGCATTGATGTTAAAAAAGATAAAAACAGCTTTATCTATCTTTTGATTAAAGAAAGAGTTATCAATGAACTTATTGTAAAAGCTTTGTTAGATGAAGAAATTGCAAAACGCGGCATTGAAGTAACAAACAAAGATGTTGATGATGCAGTTAAAGAAATAATTGACAAACTTGGTTCAAAAGAACAGCTTGACACTTTATTAAAACAAAACGGAATTACTGCTTCTCAATTCAAAAAAGATTTGAAAGAAGAAGTAAAAATGAAAAAATTAGCTAAAGAATTAGGACCTACAAATATTTCCGATGCTGACGCAAAAAAATTCTACAATGAAAATATTAACAAATTCAAACATCCTGACAAAGTAAGAGCATCACACATTTTAATCTCTGCTAACCCTCAGGAAATTGAAGAAATCGTAAAATCCGATGCAAAAAATAAAGGCATTGCAGGTGAAGCTTTAAAAGCAAAAGTTAATGAAGAAATGCAGGCTAAAGAAGCTAAAGCTAACCAGCTTTTAGCAGAAATTAAAAAAGACCCTACACAGTTTGCAAAACTTGCTAAAGAAAACTCTGATGACACAACAACAGCAGTAAAAGGCGGAGATTTAGGCTTCTTTGCATCAAAAGAAATGGTTCCTGAATTTTCAAAAGCAGCTTTTTCTATGAAACCTAACACTGTATCCGATAAAGTAGTTAAAACCCAATACGGATATCATATTATCTACGTAACAGACAGAGCAGCAGCAGGACAGGATCCGTTCGAAAAAGTTAAAAATGATATCAAAGGTTATTTAGAAAATCAAAAACAAATTGAAATGATTGATAACTTAACAGAATCATTAAAGAAAAATGCTAAAATTGAATATCTTAACCCTGAATACAATCCTAAAACAATGAAAGAAGATGTTCAAAAATCATTCCAAAACAGCGCTGAAGAAGCTAAAAAAGCTAAACAGGCAGCTGAAGAAAGAGCTAAAACAAAGAAAAAATAATGCTAACAAATTATAAAAAAGACCGATTTATAAAATCGGTCTTTTTTTTATAAAAATAAAGTAACTCGTAAGCCGTGTTCTGTTTCTAAATAATCATCTGTCTGGTATTGGAATTACTTCCAATCTCTAGCGATTTTTCTGAAGTTGGCGGACAGCCTTTATAGCCTTCAATTCAATCTTGCATTCGGCAGGGGGTTGCCTAGCCGATATTTCTCAATATCGCTGGTGAAGCTCTTAACTCACCGTTGCACCATCGCCTGTGACATTACTGTCCATCGGCAGTATTTGCATCTATCCAGCCTGTGCAATCCTTTCACTTTCGTTCAGATTACACCTGAAGATGCATTCATTTCTGTGGTCCTATCCACCGGTTCACACCGTCCGGAGTTTCTCCGGCTGCCTGTCCTTGAATGCACGGACTTTCCTCACCTGATTTATATCAAGCGCGATTATTCGATTACTTTATTATAAATTATCTCGAATTGATGTATTAATTGTAGCATACTCAATAGCTTTTGTATCATTAGCGTTGATATTCAGCTTTCCGTTTGCATAAACATCAATTACATAACGGTCAAAATCATCGGAATTACCGTCGCAGGTATTACCTTCACCGTCATCCCCGCCTTCTCTGCAGTTAGGAGCATCGTCACCGTTAACATCAATAATTATATGTCCGATGCCAGAATCCTTATAACTATCTCCAGCATCAGTTTTTGTCCAAGCACCATTAGTACCGCCTAAATCCCATCTTACACCATCAGTAGTGTAAATTATTGAACATATATCATTTGAGCAATCATCTGATCTTGAAACGTTAAGTGCAGTAGCAAACAATCCCATGAATTTTCTGCCGCCTTCATATTCTTCACCTTCGTAAGTAACTTCATTATCATAATCAAATCCCCATGCACAATATAACAAATCAGGATCTGCATCAGGGTTATTTTCAGCCCATTTATCATCACAAGCTTCTCTCATATCAGGATAAAGTCTTGCATCATTAATTAAGTTTGCAACAATCTGCTCAGTTGTATAGAATGTCTTTTTAACCATCATTTTATTTTTATTAGGTCTTGTCTTCATAATAGCAGGGGTAACAACCGCAACAAGGATACCGATTACAGCCAAAGCAACCATTAGTTCTGTAAGCGTAAAACCTTTAAAACTTCTCATAAACATCCTTTCATAATTATTCTATTTTTATAATAACATATATGCCCGCTTTTTTCAATATACAATCGTATTGAGTACTTATGTTATCTGTTCAAATTCACAAATCCGCCATGTAAATATTTATTAACATAGTAGCAAAATAATCCATTCAGACGAGTTAATATACCATGCAATCTGGTACTATAATCACGAGATAGTATAAACACAAACAGAGGGTTAAAGTATGGTCGATAACAGATCAGCCGGATTTTTCGGAATCGGAGGCTCTTTTAACTTTAAAAGCGGAGATATTTCAGGTACAGCTGCCAAAACTCAGGATGACAAAATGGGACAGGGCGGTGAATACTTTTCGCAAAGAAAAAAAGACGACGAAGAAGAATCTAAAGACAGTGAAAAATATACTGACAGAAGTGCGGTTCTCCGTGCTACTTTGAACTCTCTTGCAATGATGAATGTTGCAAATGTGATTAACGAACGCAAAAAAGCTCTTTCTCAAAAAGAGAATGAAGAAGAAAATTCTCAAAGGCATAAAAACCAACAGCAAGAACAAAAAGACAAACGCGAAAATGCCGAAAAAGAATTAGAAGAAGAATTTTATAATATTGCTAAAGAACTAAAAGAAGACAAATAGAAATACATGCTGTTATGCAGCAGCAGTTTCTTCTTGCTCTTTTTCTTTCTTAATAAATAAGAATTCGCCTTTATATGAAGGAGCAGAACCGTTTTTATCTTTACCTGCGCCTAAGCTTATAATGCTGTTAAATTTTGGGGCTGCTTCAGTTTTTGAAGTATTTCCGACACCCTCATTCAATGCAACGGTAATCTTGCCCTCAACATTTTTTTGAACATTTTGTGCTGCTTTTGTATTTAAGTATTGAATAGATTGCAAAACTTCCTGATTTAATTGGATTTGTAAACCTGAATTGTTCATAGCGATTTGACGCGCAACTTTTGTATCAAGGTTGCCTTTGTACAAATCCAAACCCATATCAGCAGATTTGAAAATATTATTAGATGATGATGAAGTCTTATATTGGCTGTTTTTTTCCGCAGCACGTTTTAAGATTTCATTTGAAACTTCTTTTAAAGTTGTTGTATCAATCCCTAATTTGTATTGTGCATTGTAAACACTCATAGCCATATTTTCAAATCCCTTTTTTAAAATTTTCCTTATTATGTTAATCGGCTTAAACAATCATAAACTTTAGGATTTTAAAGCTTGTCGTTACATTACTTTACAAAATAATGAAATTCAGGCAATTATTGCAAAAGAATATACTTTATATATATAGCGGATTTCTGTACGGACGATACGAGCAAAGCGAGTTAGTCCGGATAGCGAGAAATTTGAGCCGTTAGCACTAATGTGCGGAAGGCGAAACATTTCGAGCGTGGAAGAAATCCAAGGCAAAGTAATAAAACGAGAGAATATTATGGGTTTAGACAACGCTATTTATGCACTTAGTAACGCTAATGCACTCATGGGCAGTGCACTTGGTTATGTTGATGCCAAAAACAGAGGCGCCAATACAGGAGATGCCTTAATGGGATTTGGCTTTAATGTTATGAACGGAGCTATAAGAAACGAAGCAGCAAAAGATATTCGTGACAGAAGCGGAAGTTATCTGGGATATGCTGTCAACTCGGCTGCAGGATACGGTACGCCTGAAGCTAATTACAGAGGCACAATGGGGCTTATCGGAGCTTCAATGCTAACTTCTCCGTTTGGAATATTCGGATGCGGATACAGTCCTTATATGATGCCTTCCATGATTTACGGAGGCGGTATGGGAATGTGGGGCGGAAGCTTCTTCGGAGGCGGATGCGGATGCAATAATGCATTTATGTTCGGAGGACCGACATTATTTGGACCGCGCGGGTTCTGGTGTTAATTTTCTTCCATTAATTTAATTTTGTTTGAAACATCATCGAGAATTTTTTCGGTGGTGTTTTTGTTTAGAAGAATTTGCTGAACAGCAGTGTTTACTATTGTATTAATCTCTTTTTGGTTACGTTCGGATTTGATTGCAGGTTTTATCTTATAAAGCTGTTTTGCACTGATTACACGAGCTTTTGCAGACAGGTCATCCTGGTCGTAATCCGTGTAAAATTTATCATTCAAAGTTTTTTTATTAACTGCAAGAACATTTGTAAGTTTCGCAAGTTCAAGCTGATTTTTATCATTGGTCAAAAAAAGTGCAAACTTCAAAGCCTGTTCTCTATGTTTTGCGCGTTCAGGGATTACAAAGTTCATCAAGGAAAAGTCGTTTTGTCCGAGTTTTCCTGTAATTTGAGGTGCAACATCCGTATTTTTATATGTTGAGGGTGCGTTTTCCTTAATCATTGTCAGAAAATTTGCACCTGCCTGAAAGAAAACTATTTTTTCAGCCATGTACTTTTCCAAAGCTTCTCTGTGGGTTTGCGTTATGGACTCTTTTGGTATTAAATCCTTTTCATATAAATTTTTAAAGTAATCAAATATTTCAGCTGATTCATACGAATTTATGTTTTCTGATGTTACACCGTATTTATTAAGAACTTTCAGCATAGTATCGTTTTCAGTAATATTTGGAAGCATCACATATGCATTAGTTTTTTGTTTGATAATCGGTGCAATTTTTCCCATTTCTTCATAAGTCTTTGGAACATTTACACCTGCCTTAGCTACAAGCTCTTTGTTATAAATTGTCACCGCAGAAGTTGCATACCACGGAAGTGAATAAAGCTTTCCGTTATATTTGAGTGCATCAATGATTTCAGGATTAAACTGCGAAGTATATTCTTCATTAATCTCGTACAGAGCCCCGCGCTGTGCCAAAAGTGCTGAAAAATCAGGATTTAAGTTTATTAAATCAGGCGGATTGTCACTCAAAACAGAAGCCAGTGTTCTTTTTTCGCCCTCTGAGAACGGAACATCAATCCATTTAATCTTAATTTCAGGATTTTCCTTTTCAAATTCAGAGATTACCCCAGTGATATACGGCGCAAAATCGTTCATTTGCAAAGTCCAAAAAACAACTTCATTTGCAGGTGAATTTGACGGTTTTAGAAATGCAGCCAATAATATTATTACAAATATAGCAATTAGAACCTTTACATATTTCATGCTACAATTATACTATGAATAATTTATTTACGGAACTCGAAAATCAGAATAAGCAAATACCTCTCGCAGAGATACTCCGCCCTAAAACCCTCGAAGATTTTTTAGGACAGAGTAATGTTGTTTCGCCTAACAGTCCTATTTTAAATCTTTTAAAAACAAACAGACTGTTTTCACTGATTTTTTGGGGCACACCGGGATGCGGAAAAACCACGCTTGCAAGACTTATTGCTACAAAAACAAATGCAAACTTTATTGAGATTTCCGCAGTAACCTCAGGTGTAAAAGAGATTAAAGAATCTGTTGAAAGTGCCAAAAATGCTCTCAGAAGCGGCACAAAAACTATTTTATTTATTGATGAAATCCACCGCTATTCAAAAACACAACAGGATGCGCTTTTGCCTCATATTGAAAACGGGACACTATTCTTAATCGGTTCTACCACAGAAAATCCGTCTTTTCAGGTAGTTCCGGCACTTTTGTCTAGGGTTCAGGTCGTAAGATTAAACTCTATTGATGATGAGAGCATGGATAAGATTATTAAAAAAGGTTTTGCATACCTTGCTAAAAATTATCTTCCAATGGATTGCGAAACAGGCGCAATAGATTTTATCATAAACCTTGCAAGAGGAGATGCAAGATACGCGCTGAATGTAGTTGAAAACGCTTATTTTGCAAGTGATTTAAAAGACAACAGAAGAAATTTGACCGTAAAAATTATCGAAGAAATCTGTCAAAAACGCAACACAAGATATTCTCAACAGGAGCATTATGACTGCGCTTCGGCATTTCAAAAAAGTTTACGCGGTTCTGATGCAGATGCTGCAATATATTACCTTGCAAAAATGATTGCGGCAGGCGAAGACCCGAGATTTATAGCCCGAAGATTAATAACCTGTTCCGCAGAAGACGTCGGAAACGCCGATCCAAACGCCTTAAATGTTGCAATTAATGCATACAAAGCCGTCGAACTTTTAGGGCTTCCCGAAGGAAGAATACCGCTTGCTCAAGCAGTAATTTACGTTGCACGCGCACCAAAATCCAATGAAACAGTCTGTGCAATTGATGCAGCTTTGCATGACATTGAAACAGGAAAAGATTTTCCACCTCCAATGCATTTGCGTGATGCACATTATAAAGATGCAAAAAATTACGGCTTTGGAATAGGCTATGTATACTCGCACGATGCGCCTGATGTTCATCAGCAGTTCCTGCCCGATGAACTTGTTAACAGAAAATATACAAAATAATGCATATTGAAATTATTCAGCCAAAGTGTTATAATATTATAAAAGAAGCATTTATTTCTTCAAGAAGCAAAAAGGAGGCTGAAAATGAATGATTTAAGAGCATTAAGGGTTGCCCCCCCCCCGACAAGCGGTGCTACGCACGTAGCCATTTGAGCTTGACCTGCCACATTGGGGCTTTAAAAGATTTTAAGGGATTGTTTCAAGGATTTACTCTCGCCGAAGTCTTAGTAACACTCGGCATCATCGGTGTTGTTTCTGCAATGACGGTTCCGTCTTTGATGCAGAATTATCAAAGGCAATCTTATGTTACACAACTGCACAAAGTCTACAACGAACTTTCACAGGCTGCTGTTCAATATCAAACTGAAAGAAATGCAATTAATCTGAAAGAGGCAGGATTAACCTCGCAAACAGCAGCAGAAAGCTTTATTGAAGAGCACTTTAAAGTTGTGCAAAAATGCGGCTCTGATAGAACTCCTTGTTTTCCTGAGACGGGAGTTTATAAAAAACTTTCAGGTGCAACAGTTACAGCATGGTATACCCCGAGAACCAACTATGTAATAGCAAGCGGCGCCTCAATTGGTATAAGTTACAGAGCAAACGGCGATGTACTATGTGAATTTTATGTTGATGTAAACGGCAAAAAAGGTCCTAATATTGTTGGCAGAGATTTATTTCCAATCTTTTTATATAACAACGGTTTAATTGATGACAATGACTTTTCTTCAGACAACACAGCGCCAATGACTGAGGAAGAACGCAACACTAATTATGCAGTTTGTACAAACAATTTAGGAAGTCAATGGCACGGATGTTTCGGTAAAATCTTAAATGACAACTGGCAAATGACGTACTAAAAAATAAAAAAGACTGATTGAAATAATCAGTCTTTTTTTAATATATAAGTTATGATAATTATTCTTTCGGTTCAACAGGAATAGTTAACTTTTGACCGATTGCAAGTTTGTTCGGATTTGTCATGTTGTTAGTTTTAAGGACCAAAGCTTCCTTATCCTTACTGTATGAGCCGTAAAATCTGATTAAAATACTTTCCATTGTATCACCGCTTTGAACAGTATATTGTTCGTTAGCAGCTGCTTGTTCTTCAACTTTTTCGGGAGATGAAGGAATAAAATTCAAGCTCAATTTTTCTTTTTTAACAGAAACCGGAGCTGATGCAACCTGTTCTTCAACAGAGCTTATACTGTTAGCGGAAAAGCTTATTAATACAGTCAGAATAAGCATTACCACAGCACCTGCAATAAATCCTGTTGCAAGGTAAATACTAGGTGATTTATCATTGCGCTGGTTAACTTTAAAGCTTTGCCATAAAACATCCAGCTCTTTTTCTTTATTAGGTCTTACATATACATTTGGAGAGTTATCATAGGCATCTTGTTTGTACTTAGATAAAGCTTCCAGTACAGCCATTTTCTCCTTAGATAAGTTTGATCTTCTGATAGTTGAGCTTTTCATTTTTCCATACCCTAATAATAAATTGTTCTTTGATATTTGAAATATACCATAAGGTAAATTTTAATTCAAGTCCTTATATAACTATTACACTTAAAGTATTTTAACATGTTGCTTGATTTTTCTAATTTTTAATATATGATGATAATACACAAACTAGCTAGAAAAGGAAATTAGAATTATGTCAAAAAAATGTGATGTATGCGGTAAAGCACCGATTAAAGCAGCGAAATTAACATTCTCGCATAAACAAATTGTTCATACTCAAGAACCTAACTTGCAATCAGTTAAAGTTAATATGAACGGTACAGTTAAAAGAATTAAAGTTTGCACTTCTTGCTTAAGAGCAGGAAAAGTTCAAAAAGCTATATAGTGCTTTGGCGTAAAGACTTATAAAAAAAGAGAACCTTTAAAGGTTCTCTTTTTTTTGCTTTTTTATTCAACTGATTTTTTAAATTTTTGATAATCAAATACAAATTGGAATTTTAACTTATCAGCATTTTTATTGTTTACCTTAGGGAATTTTGCAAACGGCGCTGTCTTTTGCACAGCACTTAAAATCGATCTGTCGGTTGGTTCATCACCTGAAGATTTTGCAAAGTCATAGCCGTAAAATCCGCCGTCTTTTCCGATTGTAATTATAATAATTGCCTGTGAATTTTTACCGGATTTTGGAGGATTCCAGTTTTCGTTTAATTCGCAACCGAGCTGAGAAACATACTCTTTTAGATTTTGTGCGGTAGATTCTCTTTGCTGAATAGAAGGCTGAACCACATATGCAACATTTTTGATTTCATCCTCAGAAGGAGCTGCATTTTCTCTCAAAGCTGGTTTTTGTTCAGCAACTTCTTCACCTTTATCCACAGCAGCCTTTTCATTAAAATCTTGTTCTGCCTGTTCGATTTCCTGAACTTCATTTGATGCTATTTTTTCATCAGACTGAACATTTGTTCCCGATATAACAAAATTGTGAACACTTGCAAGGAAAGAGTCTTCCGTTACAGGTTTCATAAACACGCGCGGATTTGCAAAAACAGCTTTTGGTCTGTATGTATCATTGCTGTAATCATTAACGTAAATAACTCCGATATAATTCATAGATGCATCTGATCTGATATATGCAACACGTTCAGGAGTCTTACCGTCTGTGAATTTGATTGCGTAAAGGTATTCCTGATTATCAGTTTTTTTAATTGAGTCTAAGTCAATATATAGACTTAAGTTAGGATTGTTTGTTTCAACAAATTGCCAGTCAGCAGCTTGAGCAGAAACCATAGACATCATAAATGCCAATAACACTAAAATTTTCTTCTTCATCTCAATATCCTTTTTTTATTAATTAAATAAAAAACAAAAACATAAAGCAAGTCTTACGCACTATACCTTTTGAATGATTTTTCAATGTTTTTCGATATAGTGTTTT
>ENA-ORTV01001669-ORTV01001669.1-human-gut-metagenome-genome-assembly--contig:-NODE-1669-length-23446-cov-5.122055_pt1 | contig 23446 bp, 20 predicted proteins | sample MGYA00241915_ERZ509194 | MGnify/ENA primary metagenome ERZ509194 (study PRJEB26280, sample SAMEA2338810) | human gut metagenome | biome: human gut; feature: human-associated habitat; material: faeces... | reverse complement strand
CAATGCTCAACTTCTCATGCGCCGCAAAAGAAACTCCCGATGTCTGTTCCCCGTCACGCAGGGTGGTATCCATTATTTCTATCATAATTGTTCATATATAACGCTACTTTTAGCTTGATCCAAAAGCAACAAACTAACGTCTCCTTTCAAATGCTTCAATCTTTTCCTTATTGGAAAGCAGATAATCGATGTCATCGAGGCCATTCACAAGGCAGTCTTTTTTGTAGGCGTTGATATCGAAGTGCTCGCTCTTACCCGTAGCCTTATTGGTGATGGTTTGGGCAGGCAGGTTGACTTCGACTTCTGTTTTCGGATCGGCAAAAATCGAGTCGAAAAGCTCGGCCAAAAAAGGTTCGCTAACCACCACAGGGAGAACAAAGTTATTCAGTTCATTGTTTTTGTGGATATCCGCAAAAAAACTAGACACAACTACACGAAACCCATAATCGGCAATCGCCCAAGCTGCATGTTCGCGACTGGAACCCGAGCCGAAGTTTTTCCCCGCCACCAGTATCTGTCCGCCGTAGGTCGGATCATTCAAGACAAACGATTCTATTTTATTTCCCTGCTTGTCGTACCGCCAGTCGCGGAACAAGTTTTCACCAAACCCTTTTTTGTCGGTTGCTTTCAGGAAACGGGCAGGAATGATCTGGTCCGTGTCCACATTCTCTAAAGGAAGGGGAACGCAGGTTGATGTAATGATATTGAATTTCTGTTTCATGAATGTTAAAATTTATGATTTATGATTTCAGAAAAACGTTCTCGGATCGGTAATTTCCCCAGTCACGGCTGCCGCCGCAGCTACTAGCGGTCCAGCCAGAATCGTACGGGCCCCCGGTCCCTGACGTCCTTCAAAGTTACGGTTGCTTGTCGAAACTGCATATTTTCCTGCCGGGATCTTATCGTCGTTCATTGCCAGACAAGCCGAGCATCCCGGTTGACGTAACTGGAAACCGGCTTCTTCGAATATCTTGTCTAACCCTTCTTCACGGATCTGCGCATCTACCAGCCAGGAGCCGGGAACCAGCCAGGCGACTACATGGTCGGCTTTCTTCCGTCCCTTAACAATGGAAGCAAAAGCACGAAAGTCCTCGATACGACCATTGGTACAAGAGCCTAAGAACACATAGTCGATCTTCTTGCCCAACAAGGATTCACCCGGTTCGAACCCCATATACTCCATCGATTTCATAAAAGAAGCTTTCTCCACATCGTTCATACCCTCGACAGTCGGGATATGTTCGGTGACTCCCATTCCCATACCCGGATTGGTACCATACGTCACCATCGGTTCGATATCGGCAGCATCAAACAGAATCTCTTTGTCAAACACAGCATCATCGCCACTTTTCAAAGTCTTCCAATAAGCAACCGCCTTATCCCATTCTTCGCCGGCAGGAGCATTTTCACGTCCCTTAAGATAAGCGAATGTCGTTTCGTCAGGAGCGATCATACCACCACGCGCTCCCATTTCAATAGACAGGTTGCACAAAGTCAAACGCCCCTCCATCGTCAAGCTACGGATCGCCGCACCAGCATACTCGATGAAATATCCGGTTGCACCGCTGGTCGTCACTTTCGACATGATATAAAGGGCGACATCCTTTGCTGTCACCCCTTTCCCTAGATTACCTTCCACACAGATACGCATGGTTTTCGGCTTTGCCTGCAAAATGCACTGGGAAGCCATAACCATTTCCACTTCACTGGTTCCGATACCGAAAGCGACCGCACCGACTGCTCCATGAGTAGAAGTATGCGAATCACCGCAAACGATCGTCATCCCCGGCAAGGTCAGTCCACGTTCCGGGCCTACCACATGAATAATACCATTCCTCTCATCCATCATTCCATAATGAGTCAAACCAAATTCGGCTGCATTCTTTGCCAGCGTATCGACTTGATTCTTCGAAACAGGATCTTCGATCGGTTTATCCTGATCGTGTGTCGGCGTGTTATGATCCGGCATACAATAGATACGTTCCGGACGAAACGGCTTCAAACCACGTCGACGCATACTGGCAAAAGCCTGTGGACTAGTCACTTCATGACAGTACAACCTATCGATGTAAAGTTGTGTGGGCCCCTCTTCGATCATCGTCACTACGTGGGAATCCCAAATCTTGTCAAATAATGTATTCATAATTATCAATTCACTTCACAAATTTATTAATTGCATCGATAAATGCCTCTACAGAAGCAGCTATAATATCGGTATTGGCAGCAAAACCATAATAACGGTTTCCTTCGTACTCAACCTGCATATGTACTTTCCCCATATCGTCACTGCCTTTATTAATCGCTTGAATCAAAAACTCCTGAATCGTCATCGTACGGTGGATAATAGATTTCACCGCCTTGATAGCAGCATCAACAGGACCGTTGCCAGAAGCGGCGGCCTCAAACCTCTCACCAGCTATATTCAGGCAGATGCTGGCCACAGACTGCAAACCGACACCGGAGGTCACCTGTAAATATTCTAACTTGATACGATGCATGGCCGTGCGGTCTTTGCCAGCAAGCATCAAGATATCGTCGTCGTTGATATCTTTCTTACGGTCAGCCAGTTTCAAGAATTCTTCATAAACCTTATCTAGTTTTTCCTGAGACAATTCGACGCCCAATACCTGTAAACGGTGTTTCAATGCCGCACGTCCGCTACGGGCAGTCAGCACGATTGCATTATCGTCGATTCCTACATCTTTCGGATCGATGATTTCATAACTTTCACGATTCTTCAAAACGCCATCCTGATGGATGCCGGAAGAATGAGCGAACGCGTTACGTCCGACGATCGCCTTATTCGGCTGGATAGGCATGTTCATCAGGCTGGACACCATACGGCTGACTCCGTAAATCTTTGTCGTATTGATATTGGTAATAATGCCACGTTCTTTGTGACTCTTGAAAATCATCGCGATTTCTTCCAAGGATGTATTACCGGCACGTTCACCTATACCGTTCATGGTGACTTCCACCTGACGTGCACCATTCAAGACACCCTGCACAGTATTGGCGGTAGCCATCCCCAAATCATTATGACAGTGGGTAGAAATGATAGCATTCTCGATACCGTCTACATGATCCATCAGATATTTGATTTTCGCCCCATATTCGTCCGGCAGGCAATAACCGGTCGTATCAGGGATATTGACAACTGTCGCGCCAGCTTTGATGACCGCTTCTACCACACGTGCCAGATATTCGTTGTCAGTACGTCCGGCATCTTCGCAATAAAATTCGACGTCTTCCACATATCTCTTGGCATATTTGGCAGCAGCGACAGCCCGTTCCAAAATATCTTCCTGATTCGAATTGAACTTATACCTGATATGATAATCGGACGTTCCAATACCTGTATGAATACGTCCGTGCTTTGCATATTTCAGTGCTTCGGCAGCCACATCAATATCTTTTTCTACCGCACGGGTAAGCGCACAGATTGTAGGCCACGTTACGGCTTTCGATATTTCAACAACGCTATTGAAATCTCCCGGACTCGATACGGGGAAACCGGCTTCTATCACGTCTACTCCCAGTTCTTCCAGAGCTTTGGCTACCTGAATCTTTTCAATACTATTCAACTGGCAACCCGGCACTTGTTCACCGTCACGCAATGTCGTGTCGAAAATAAATAATCTGTCTGACATAGTTCTTATCGTCTTAAATTTATTAATATCTTTTCTGAATGAAAAAAGCCTCTCTCACAAGGAAGCGAGAAAGGCTTTTTCATATCTTAATGCCCTGTAAAGCATACACAGTCTCACTTCCTATTCCGTTCCCAGAGTAGAATAATATTTAGAGAAATAATGAGACTATTTAGCATTACCTGTTTCATATTGTCTTTTCAACCGTTTTTGTTTGAACGCTGCAAAGATACGGTCTTTTTCCAAACATCCAAATATAATTTAAAGTTTTTATCACTATTTTCTTATAAAATAAAAGACAAATACATCTAAATTCTTCAATTCATAACCAACAATCTACTTATCATTTTTCAAGGCTTCTTTATGGAGAATTGATCCACCACTTTCCCGTCCACATCTACGACCTGTATTTTTAGTTCTTTCGGATCGGCAGCCGCTTTCAAAATAGCCGTATTGGAATTGACGATAATCGGGAACGGTGTACGATCCGTTGCATCCTGATGGATGAAACGGTGGAGGTGACCACACAACATAACGTCCGGCTTGGCATCGCGTAGCAAAGGCATGAACTTCTGCTCCACTTCCAAGTTTCCATGCCATCCGCCGATCGGTGGGATATGGGCTACAATAATTTTAAACGGCGCGTCCTTATATTCTTTGCTATCCAATACTCGGCGCAACCATTCGGCCTGTTCTGTCCGGTATTCGTCGTAGACTGTTATACCGGCATATTCAATATCGGAATCCGGCTTGTCCTCTCCCGTATCCAAAACGACAAAACAGATCGGACCTTGCCGGAATGTATAGTAGATATTCTCTTCTTTTGGAGAGAAATAACGTTGGAACTCGGTTGCAAAAGCGCCACGTGTTTCGTGGTTGCCTCTTGTATAATACATCGGAATTTCAGAGGCAAACAGCTTGGTCGCCGTATCCATAAAACCGTCGAAGATATGATTTTCCTCATTGAAGACCGACACCATATCACCGTTAAAAAGAAAAAAGTCCGTCTTTTTCAAATCACACTTGGAAACTAGGTTCGTCAACAGGTCATTTTTGCCATGTATATCGTTCACCATCGCAAATGAGACAGAATTATCCGCAGGATCGCTCGTCTTGAACACCAACGGCTTTTTGGAGTAAACATCAGTCGAGGCATAGTTCCCATAGATGATCTTATGTCCGACATGGCTCAGTACTTCCTGTACGAAGACACGATAACGGTAGTTCGTACCCGGTTTAAGCCCTTTGATCTTCACGGTATGGATCGTAGATGTATTTTTTACTCCGTTACGGGCATCATAATATTTGGGACGTTCGGTAGCATAAAAGTTCGTATCGTCATCCGGCGCCAGCTCCACCCAACCGACAGAAGGTTTATCCGACAACCACACGATCGTCACTTCATCAGGCCCTAGATTCTGCAAATAAGGACCATGCACCAACCGAATCTTCGACTCTACTGCTCCTGCTAGACAAACAGACAGCCACAATAACATTACTAAAATTTGGAATTTCTTCATGATATAATATTTAAGTAATTAAATTCGAATTTATAGCTACGAAGATATCGATTACTATTCAAAAATTTCTTATCAAAATGATACATTTTCATTAAAAAAAGTGACAATTCATACCGAATTGCCACTTTCTTTATGCACTCAAATAAAAAATGCGATGTCTATCAATTGTTTTCCGGGCGCAATTTACGAACGACTGCACCTGCACGCCACATTTCGCTTTCGCGCAATGCTGCCAGTTCTTTTTCCAAACCTTCACGATAATCCGGCTTACTGTTCGTATCGATAGAACGCTGCGCTTCGTTACCGCAGGCGACCTCCCGGTATAATTTTTCAAATACAGGCTTAACGGCATCGTGGAACGGCCCCATCCAGTCTAAAGCGCCACGCTGTGCAGTAGTCGAACAGTTTGCATACATCCAGTCCATTCCGTTTTCAGCAAACAGCGGCATCAAAGACTGAGTCAGCTCTTCGACTGTTTCGTTGAATGCTTCGGAAGGTTCGTGGCCGTTTTCACGCAATGTTTCGTATTGAGCCAACAATAAACCTTGGATAGCCCCCATCAAAGTTCCACGTTCACCAGTCAGATCGGAATAAACTTCCTTCTTGAATGTCGTTTCGAACAGATAGCCTGAACCAACGCCGATACCCAAAGCGATCACACGATCCCATGCTCTACCGGTTGCATCCTGGAAAATTGCATAGCTTGAATTCAAGCCACGTCCCTGCAGGAACATACGACGCAAAGAAGTACCAGAACCTTTCGGTGCGACTAGAATCACGTCAACATCAGCAGGAGGGATAATATTGGTACGTTCCTTGTAAGTGATAGCAAAACCATGAGAGAAATACAGCGCTTTCCCCGGAGTCAGATATTTTTTGATACGCGGCCAGCATTCGATCTGAGCGGCGTCGGAAAGCAACACCTGTATGATAGTTGCTCTTTCGCAAGCTTCTTCAATACCGAACAGTGTTTCACCCGGTACCCAGCCGTCGGCAACAGCTTTGTCATAGGTTTTACCAGGGCGCTGTCCTACGATAACGTTGAAACCATTATCACGCAAGTTCAAGCTCTGTCCAGGACCTTGAACACCGTAACCGATAACTGCAATCACTTCATCTTTCAATACTTCTCTTGCCTTTTCCAACGGAAATTCTTCGCGGGTTACTACGTTTTCGTCAACACCGCCAAAATTCATTACTGCCATTTTTTCTACTATTAAATGTAATGTGTTAATAAAATAATTCTTTTGTCAGGACAGTTCGCAAACCATCCGCCCATACCATGTTTGTTCAATGCCACATAACAGCAGCACGGCAAATCGCTTTACCTTCATTACAGATCGCCATATCATATTTTCCGTTATCAGCCTCCCTCTTGTACAACATGAGTTTCATCCCATATTTGCCTTCAGACTGGTAGGCGATTTCGAAACGTTTGATATCTTTTGTCTTGAACAGGTCAAGATCAAACAGGTCTAGAAGATGTTCCATATACTTGATACTGTTCAGGTGGCCGTTGATATCAAGGTCGCTGTACTTAATGAAATAAGGAACCCCTTCCGTCTCATTCTCCACAGCCGCAATCTTTCCCGGCTTTTCTATCGGGCAGGGGCGATCCGTGACATAAGCGCTCAACCTGGCGATATCCAACAAGGTCGGCCGGCGTGTTTCCACATCGATAGCCGCCCAAATAGAACGGGCGTAACCGAATGTCTTACCGTTGCCATCCACCAGCTCGAAACAACGGCTGGTAAAGAGACGGCCGACTTCATCCACCCAGGTATAAAGAGTTATAGGTTCGGACATGGCTGGATATTCGATCATTTCGATCGCCAGACGGGAAAGAACCCAAGCCGTATGCCGTTCTGACATATCGTTGAAACCGAATCCGCGTTCAGCAGCATGGCTGGATGCGACATGTATCAGATAGTTTCCGATCATCGGTATCGTTACACGTCCACGAAAATCCAACAGGTACGGTTCCGTGACGAAATGAAATTCCCCTATTTTGCTTTTATCTTTATCCATGATTCTTTTCTGTTGGGGCAGTTCGCAAACCACCCGTACGTTATTTTTTTTCCTGCAACTTACGTTCCATTTCGGCCAACATATCGCTCAAACGCTCGACACGGCTTTTTGTGATCGCAACGCGACCGGAACGGATGAACTGCAAGACACCGATCGTTTCGCTCAACTCCCTGAAAAGGGCTTGCGTCTCATCGTAATGACCACTCTTTTCGAGAACGACACACGTTTCGTTCATTTCCAGAATACGGGCGTTATATTTGCGAATCAGATCCTCGACCGTCCCCATCTTGATAAACAACTCGGTGCTCAGCTTATAAAGGGCGATCTCCTGGAAAACCAGATCTTCATCCGTATTATAGTAAGCCTTCAAGATATCCACCCGTTTGTCGATCTGCTTCACAACCTTGTCGATCATATCTTCATCGGCAAATGTCGTGATCGTAAATTTATGTATACCCTGTATGGCGGAAGGTGAAACGGAAAGCGTCTCGATGTTCAACTGCCGACGCGTAAAGATAATCGTAATCTGGTTCAGAAGACCTACTGTATTCTCTGAAAAGATAATAACGGTATATAATTTTTTTGTTGTCATAGCTTCACCTCCTTACTTATCTCCTAATATCATGTTCGTTACGCTTCCTCCGGCAGGCACCATCGGATATACCATACCACACGTTTCCACATTGGCGACCAACACAAACGCTCCGTTATGGTTCAACATCTCGGCAATAGCCTCATCCAGTTCCTCCCGTTTTTCAACGGTACGGCCAGCGATACCGTACGCTTTCGCGATCGCCACGAAATCCGGGTTCTCCATAATCGTATTCGAATAACGTTCGTGGAAGAACAACTCCTGCCACTGACGTACCATTCCTAAGAAATTATTATTGAGGATGATGATTTTCACATCCAGTTTTTCCTGCATAATGGTTCCCAACTCCTGAATTGTCATCTGCATCCCACCGTCACCGGTAAAGAAGCAGACCGTACGGTCAGGTGCACCGAACTTGGCTCCCATAGCAGCGGGAAGGCCAAAGCCCATCGTCCCCAGACCACCTGAAGTAACCACGCTACGAGTGCGTTTATATTTGAAATAGCGGACACCCATCATCTGGTTCTGTCCGACATCCGTAACTAAAACAGCATCGTTTCCGGTCGCCTCGGACACTTTTCGAACGACTTCACCCATTTTCAAAGATCCGTTCATCGGATACAACTCCTTCTCGATCACCTTTTCATACTCTTCCTGTGCATCCGGCTCAAACTCAGCATTCCACTCCGGACGTTTCCGTTCTTCCAACAACGCAGTTATCATCGGAATGGTATGTTTGGCATTTCCGAGAACCTTCACATCGACCGGTACATTCTTCCCGATCTCCGAGTTGTCGATATCCAAATGGATCACTTTCGCCTGCTTGGCGTATGTCTTCAAATCGCCTGTAACACGATCGTCGAAACGCATACCGATGGCGATCAACACGTCACATTCATTGGTCTTCCTGTTCGGACCGACATTGCCGTGCATACCCAACATACCCTTATTCAAAGGAAAATCGGAAGGCAACGCCGATAGACCGAGAACAGTCGAACCGGCAGGAATGTCATTCTTCAGCAGGAATGCTTTCAGCTCCTCTTCAGCACCTCCCAACAAAACCCCCTGTCCGACCAGGCAGAACGGTTTCTCCGCTTTATTGATCAACGCGGCAGCCGCTTTAATCCGATCCTGGTTGATATCCGGTTCCGGCTGATAGCTGCGGATATAGTCTACTTTCTTATATTCATACTCCACAAATCCGATCTGAGCATCCTTTGCCAAATCGAGTACAACAGGCCCCGGCCGTCCGGTAGAAGCGATATAAAAAGCACGTGAAACAGCCCACGCTATCTCTTCCGGCTTGCGAATCTGGTACGCCCATTTGGTGATCGGTTGCGTAATGCCGATCACATCGACTTCCTGGAAAGCATCTGTCCCAAGCAATGGAGAAGGGACCTGTCCGGCTATGACCACCATAGGAGTGCTGTCCATCAGTGCATCGGCAATGCCGGTGATGGTATTTGTTGCGCCGGGTCCTGAAGTAACCAACGTCACCCCTACTTTACCGGATACACGGGCATACCCTTGTGCAGCATGCGTCGCCCCTTGTTCATGACGCACCAATACATGCTTCAATTTATCCCTGTAATCGTACAAACTATCGTAAATAGGAATCGCTTGCCCGCCGGGATAACCGAAAATCGTATCTACTCCTTCAGCTATCAGTGACTTCAGCAAAGCTTCCGAACCGGTTATCTTCTGTTTCTCCATATCTCTTTATCTTAGTCTTGTGTTTAATCTTCTACTACTCTCACTCCACCCTTATCGGCCGAACTGACCATCTTACCGTAAGCTCTCAAGGCTTTTGAGACGACACGCTGGCGATGAGGCGGCGTAAAGGCTTTTGTGCCGCGGGCTTCTTCCGCTTTACGGCGTTCTGCCAACTCTTCATCGCTTACCTTCACATTAATCGTACGTTCAGGGATATCAATCTCGATTATATCGCCGTCTTTCACCAGTCCAATCGCTCCTCCTGCCGCAGCTTCGGGAGAAATATGACCGATAGAAAGACCGGAAGTACCGCCACTGAAACGACCGTCTGTGATCAGCGCGCACTCCTTGCCTAAATGGCGGCTTTTTATATAAGAAGTAGGATAAAGCATTTCCTGCATACCCGGACCACCCTTCGGTCCTTCGTGTGTGATCACCACCACATCGCCCGAGACGACTTTTCCACCGAGGATGCCTTCGCAAGCCGCATCCTGCGAATCGAACACTTTCGCCGGACCGGCAAACTTCCAGATGCTTTCATCCACACCGGCCGTCTTGACCACACAACCGTCCAGCGCGATATTTCCTTTCAGGACAGCCAGGCCGCCATCTTTGGAATAAGCATGCTCGATATCACGGATACATCCGGCGGCACGATCGGTATCCAGTTCCTTATAATAGGTTTCCTGCGATCCCATCCGAATGCTGAAACGATGGGCGGGAGCGCTCTTGTATTTCTTGACAGCCTCGTCCGTCACATTCGGCGAGGTGATAGCAAATTTATCCACGGCTTCGGCAAGCGTCATTCCGTCCACACGCTTCACATTTCCGTCTACCAAGCCGCTTTTCAGCAGCTCGTTCATGATTCCCATGATACCACCGGCACGGTTCACATCCTGGACGTGGTAGGTATGCGTGTTGGGAGCAACCTTGCAGAGGCAAGGAGTCTTGCGGGAGAGCATATCGATATCGTCCATCGTGAAGTCCGCCTCAGCTTCCTGCGCGATGGCGAGCAAGTGGAGAACCGTATTGGTGGAACCACCCATTGCAATATCCAATGACATGGCATTCAGGAAAGCCTGACGGGTAGCGATACTGCGGGGAAGAACAGACTCATCACCGTCACGATAGTATTTATAGGCATTTTCTACAATCTGCCGGGCAGCATCGCGGAACAGCTGTGTACGGCCCACATGCGTAGCGACAATCGTACCGTTGCCCGGAAGAGCCAGGCCGATCGCTTCGTTCAGGCAGTTCATCGAGTTGGCCGTAAACATACCGGAACAACAACCGCATCCCGGACAGGCATTCCGTTCCACCTGCGCGATCCGTTCATCGCTGACCGAAGTGTCGGCCGATTCGATCATGGCATCGATCAAATCCAGATGGCGGTTATCCAGCTCACCGGCTTCCATCGGACCGCCGGAGACAAAGATAGTCGGAATATTGAGCCGCATGGATGCCATTAGCATCCCCGGAGTGATCTTGTCGCAATTGCTAATGCAAACCATTGCATCGGCTTTGTGGGCATTCACCATATACTCGACGCTGTCCGCAATAATATCACGTGAAGGAAGCGAATAGAGCATTCCGTCGTGTCCCATAGCGATACCATCGTCAATGGCAATCGTATTGAATTCGGCAGCAAAGCAACCCAACTTTTCAATCTCCGCTTTTACCTGCTGCCCGATCTCATGCAGATGGACATGGCCGGGTACAAACTGGGTAAATGAATTCACAATGGCTATAATCGGTTTACCGAACTGCTCTTCTTTCAGACCGTTGGCACGCCACAAAGCGCGAGCCCCGGCCATGCGTCTGCCCTCTGTGCTGTATGAACTTCTTAACGGATTCTTCATCATATTATTTGTTGTTTTCGAACGGCTCACGAACCGCCCCTATTTTCTTATCCTAAATATTATTATATTAAAAAAGCCCTTCTCTGTATGGAGAAAGGCTTAAGAAATATCTTTATACGACTTCACAATTTCTTGCACACCTTTCTCCTTACCTGCTAATGACTAGAAGGACCACCACGAGAATAATATGCAATACATTGTTCATCATCTTTTCTTACGTCTTTATTATTGTTTGACGCTGCAAATGTAGAACAATAATTCATACCTCCAAAGAAATTAAAAGAAAAATATCAATTTATCTTACATTTCTCAAGCAAAGAAACAAGATAGGCTTGCAGTTTAACACATCCTTCCAATCTTCCATTATCAAATCCGAAATACCTGTCTGGATTGTTTCCGCCTAACTTTTCATATGAAAGAATATGCGAGTAGGCTTCACCATCGTCTTGCTATATATTAAAATAAAAGCAGATCTTTAAGGTGAAGGCAGGCATTCGGACTGGCTTCACCTTAAAGATCTGCTTTCACCCTGTCTCGTACAGATTTAATTATAACTTCTTACGTTTTTGCCCAAGGCCGAAAGCCTTTTTGCCTAATGGCAAAAGCCTTTTCGACCTTGGGCAAAAAGATATTCGACGTAGGTCAAAAGCTCTATGGCTTTATAGCCTGACGATAAAAGTATGGCAGTTGCCACTCTATGATACTTTTCGTACCCGACTCATTTACAAGTGTCAGTTATTTACATTTATAGACACCTATAACAGGATTTTTAATACACAGTCAATCTATTTCAGGACGAGACAAAATTAAAAGTCCGGTTGTGTAACTACCCAAATGTCGGAATCGAAACAGTTTCTAAATATAATTCGTATCTTTGACCCCGATCAACAGACTGAACTTATAGAGATAATGAAACAATACAACTTTGACGAGATCATCGAACGTCGTGGAACCAATTGTGTCAAGTACGATCTTCTAAAGAAAGACTTCGGTAACGAGAACCTTGTTCCACTTTGGGTAGCCGACATGGATTTCCGGACACCAGACTTTATTGTCAACGCAATCAAGAAGCGTCTGGAGCATGAGATTTTCGGGTACACATTCGACTCGGATTCCTATTATAACAGTATCATCGAGTGGGTACATTATAAACATAACTGGAAAATCCAACGCGAATGGCTTAGTTATATTCCCGGCATCGTAAAGGGAATCGGCTTCGTTTTGCAATGCTTCACCAAACCTGGTGACAAAGTAATTATCCAGCCACCGGTCTACCATCCTTTCCGCATCGTTCCGGAAAACATGCACCGTGAGGTTGTCTACAACCCGCTCAAAACAGTAGACGACATTTACGAGATGGATTTCGAGAATCTTGAATCGGTCATCGATGAGCATTGCAAAGTCCTGATCCTTTGCAACCCTCATAATCCAGGCGGTGTCGTCTGGAAAAAAGACACACTGGTCAAGTTGGCCGAGGTTTGTGCCAAACACAATATACTCGTTATCTCCGATGAAATACATGCAGAGATGGCTTATCCGCAATATACGCATCATCCGTTTGCAACGGTTTCGGAGACAGCCGCCAATTGCAGCATTACTTTCATGGCTCCGAGCAAGACTTTCAACATTGCCGGAATCGTCACCTCCTACTCGATCATTCCCAATGCGGAAATACGAGAAAAATTCTATTCCTTCATGGAAGCAGGAGAATTCAATGCCGGGACGGTCTTTGCCTATACGGCAACAGAAGCGGCTTATACATACGGAGCCGAATGGTTGCAACAGATGCGGATGTATATCACTGAGAATGTCCGCTTCGTAGATGAATATTGCAAATCCAAACTCCCGAAGATCAAAGTCTATCCCCCTCAGGCATCTTTCCTTGTATGGTTGGATTGCCGTGACCTGAAACTAAGCCAGCCTGAACTGGTAAGCTTGTTCCAAGATAAAGCCGGCCTGTTGCTGAACGACGGAAGCATGTTCGGTCCCGGAGGTGAAGGGCATATGCGTTTGAATATCGGCTGTCCGCGTTCCGTCCTGTCTTCCGCACTGGATGCTTTGAAAAAAGCGATAGATAAGAAATAAAGCCGTTTGCCTATTTAATTATCCAGAGATTGGGCAGACAAGTCGGAAATTATGCGTAAATTTGTTGCCATTTTATTTATCATAAATACAATTACAAATGAAAATTACAGCAAATAAGTTCGTTGCAGTTACTTACGATCTGAATGTAGGCGAAGGCGAAGAACGCGAATTGATGGAAAGAGCAACAGCTGAAACACCTCTGAAATTCATCTTTGGTACAGGCGCTATGCTCCCCGCTTTTGAAGACGCTCTGAAAGGACTGGAAGTAGGCGACAAATTTAATTTTTCCATAACTCCGGCTGATGCATACGGCGAATATGTGGAGGAACACGTACTGGATCTTCCGAAGAATATTTTCGAGGTAGACGGCAAGTTCGACTCGGAAATGATCAAAGAAGGCAACACGGTACCGATGATGGATTCGAACGGCAACCGCATGAACGGTTCTGTCTTGGAAGTAAAAGAAGATGTTGTCGTTATGGACTTCAACCATCCGCTGGCTGGCGAAACATTGCATTTCAATGGTGAAGTTATCGATGTACACGAACCGACAGCTGAAGAAATCGCAGCCCTCACAGCTCCGGCAGGTGGATGCGGTTGTGGATGTGACGACTGCGGAAGCGGTTGTGGCGACCATAACCACGAAGGTGGATGCGGATGTGGCGGATGCCATTAAAGAATTGACAATTGACAATTTTAGCAAGGGTGAATACATTTGGAAACATATACAGGCTGACCTCTTTCGGAGAGTCGCACGGTCCCGGAATCGGAGGCGTAATAGACGGATGCCCTGCCGGTATCGAACTAGATACGGCATTTATCCAAAGTGAACTGAACCGCCGTAAACCGGGACAGTCCAAAATCACAACCCCACGCAAGGAAGACGACGAAGTACAGTTCCTTTCCGGTATTTACGAAGGAAAAACGACAGGGACTCCGATCGGTTTCATCATCTGGAACAAGAACCAGCACTCGGCGGACTACGATAATATGAAGAATGTTTATCGTCCTTCCCATGCAGATTACACCTACCAGACCAAATACGGAATCCGCGACCCGCGCGGAGGTGGACGTTCGTCTGCACGTGAAACGATCGCCCGTTGCGTAGCCGGAGCAATTGCCAAACTGGTTCTTCGCCAGAAAGGTATCCGGATACAAGCATTTACCTCACAGGTCGGGAACATCAAACTTAACGGTTCATACACGGATTACGACTTGGACAAGGCGGAAGATACGGCCGTACGTTGTCCGGATCCGGCGACCGCCGAAAAAATGGAGGCTTTGATCGCCGAAGTGAAATCCAAAGGAGATACGATCGGCGGCGTCATCACCTGCGTAGCACAGGGAGTTCCCATTGGTCTGGGCGAACCGGTATTCGGAAAGTTGCATGCGGCATTGGGACATGCGATGTTGACAATCAATGCCGTAAAAGGGTTCGAATACGGTGACGGTTTCGAAGCGGCCTTATATCGTGGCTCGGAACGGAACGACCGTTTCTTCAACGACAACGGACACATCAACACCCATACGAATCATTCCGGTGGCATACAGGGAGGTATCTCGAACGGTCAGGATATTTATTTCCGTGTCGCTTTTAAATCGGTTGCCACTATCCTGATGGAACAGGAAACCGTCAATATGGAAGGTGAAGACACGATCCTGAAAGCCCGCGGACGCCATGATCCGTGTGTTTTACCTCGAGCTGTCCCTATCGTCGAATCAATGGCAGCAATGACACTGTTGGATTTTCTGCTTATGCAGAAAATCCGAAATTGAGAATTGACAATTGACAATTAAATGTATCAGACAATTATCAGATTGTATTTTTAATTGTCAATTGCCAATTATTCATGGTGATAGGGTTCATTATTCAGAATTGTCATCGCCCTATAGAGCTGCTCGATAAAGATCAGGCGGATCATCTGGTGGGAGAAAGTCATTTTGCTTAAGGATATTTTCTCGGCGGCGGCTTTATAAACAGCATCGCTGAAACCATACGGGCCACCGACAACAAAAACCAGGCGCTTCGGGACTGTATGCGTCTTTCTTTCTATATAGGTGGAAAACTGCACCGATGTAAATTCTTTTCCTTTTTCATCCAACAAAACCAAATAGTCACCCGGCTGTAATGCTTTCAGAATCAAATCTCCTTCCTTCTCTTTTTGTTGGGATTCGGAAAGATTTTTGACGTTCTTAATATCAGGAATCACTTCCATTTCAAAAGGGATATAATGGACTAGGCGGTTCTTATACTCATTGATCGCTTCCACAAAATAGCCGGCATCCGTCTTGCCGATCACAATCAGCGCAATTTTCATTCGTTTACATTTTAGAGATTGAGGACGCTAAATTACAGGAAAAAATACATACCTTTGCACGATAATACTCACAAAAAGAGGAGAAAGCTTATGAAACGATTATTTCTGACGTTGGCATTGGTTCTCTCGGTTCTGAGCGTAATGGCTGCCGATATACATCCTATATCAAATGCTTTTAAAGGAGGCAACGCCTCGTCGCTCAGCGGATCAATGGACAAGGAAGTCGATATGGCCCTACCGGGTTCATCCAAAAAGTGCAACGCAAACGACGCTGTTTCAATGCTGAACACCTTCTTCGGAGGGAACAAGCCGACAGGATTTACAGTCGTCCACCATGCTGATAAAAAAGAAAATGGCTTCTTTGTTGCCAAACTGCCTACTTCATCCGGTGAATATCGCGTAAACGTGACATACCGTGCAGAAGGAAACAAAGCGATAATACAGTCTATCAGAATTGAATAAAAAGATCTTACAAACAATAACATGAACGTACAAGAAACAAAAGAACAACTGATTGCAGAACTGATCCGCCTGGCATTCGCAGAAGATATAGGTGATGGCGACCATACGACTTTATGTTGTATTCCGGCTACGGAAATGGGTAAGAGCCAGCTGATCGTGAAAGAAGACGGCGTATTGGCCGGGGTCGAAATGGCTGAACGTATTTTCCACACATTCGATCCGGATCTGAAAATGACGACATTCATCCACGACGGAGCCGAAGTGAAGAAAGGCGATATCGCTTTCGTAGTCGAAGGTAAGGTACAGTCTTTGCTGCAAACGGAACGCCTGATGCTCAATGTCATGCAACGCATGAGTGGTATTGCAACCACGACACGCAAATATGTCAAGGCTCTGGAAGGAACGAAAACACGCGTGCTAGATACGCGTAAGACGACTCCGGGCCTGCGCATGGTCGAGAAAGAAGCGGTTAAAATCGGTGGCGGTGTCAACCATCGTATCGGGTTGTTCGATATGATTTTGCTGAAGGACAACCATGTGGACTTTGCCGGCGGTATCGAAGCGGCCATCACACGCTGCCATCAGTATCTGAAAGAGAAAAACAAGGATTTGAAGATTGAAATCGAGGTTCGTAACTTCGACGAGTTACAGGAAGCAATGCGTGTCGGCGGTATCGACCGTATCATGCTGGACAACTTCAATATCGAGAATACGAAGAAAGCCGTCGAAATGGTTGCCGGACGTTACGAGCTGGAATCTTCAGGTGGCATCACATTCGCTACGCTTCGCGATTATGCCGAATGCGGTGTGGATTATATCTCAGTCGGAGCCCTGACACACTCTGTCAAGGGGCTGGATATGAGCTTTAAGGCTTGCTAAAAAACTTTAGTTGGGGGGGGGCGAGCGACCTCGCCCCTACGAAATACGCGTTACGACGTCACCCCGTAATTGGTATTGCTGATTGCTCTCCGGGCATGTGGCGATACCTTTTTCATTGAAGGAGAGGCGATGCCCGTATTCGCTCACCCAACCGATCCGGCGGGAAGGATTGCCGACAACCAAAGCGTATGGCGGAATATCTTTAGTGACCACGGCCCCTGCGCCGATCATAGCATATTCGCCGATCGTATGACCGCAAACGATCGTTGCGTTCGCACCGATAGAAGCACCTTTGCCGACATACGTTTTCAAATATTGGTCTTTACGGGAAACGGCACTGCGGGGATTGACCACATTTGTAAAAACGCAGCTGGGTCCTAAAAAAACGTCATCCCCGCAAGTCACGCCGGTATAAACGGAAACATTGTTCTGCACCTTCACATTATCTCCTAAGACGACCTGCGGAGAAATCACGACATTCTGTCCGATATTGCAATTCCGACCGATTGAGCATCCCGGCATAATATGGGAAAAATGCCAGATGCGTGTACCGTCGCCGATCATGCATCCGGGATCGATAACGACTGTTTCATGTGCCTTATAAGTTTCCATTTACTTATATATTAAGAAGATTGTCGGTTTCTTGCTCAAATCAGGAACCTTTCCGGCCCATTCTTTAACAGGACGCGTATGGATATATTCATCTTCGCAAGTGATATTCGAAGCAATACACAATTTGGTCGAAGGACGGCACGTACGGATCAACTCCTCCGCCAATTTATTATTGCGGTAAGGCGTTTCGATGAACAACTGCGTCTGGTTCTCCGAATAAATGCGCCCTTCCAGCTTCTTGATCGCATTCGTACGCTGTGAAGCATCGATCGGCAGATAGCCATGAAAAGCAAAGCTCTGCCCGTTAAAACCGGAACCCATCACCGACATCAGGATCGAAGAAGGGCCGACCAGCGGAACCACCTTGTAACCTTTACGCTGTGCAATAGCCACCACATCTGCCCCCGGATCGGCAACCGCCGGGCAGCCGGCCTCCGAGATCACACCGACCGACTCGCCTTCCGCCAAAGGAGCCAGATAAGCGGCAACGGCTTCGGCCGACGTATGCTTGTTCAATTCATAAAAGACAAGATCGTCAATCACGATCGAAGGCTCTGTCTTTTTCAGGAAACGGCGTGCCGTACGTACATTTTCGACAATGAAATGACGGATGGAAAGGATAACCTCCCGGTTGTATTCGGGAAGGACCCGGCGATGTTCGACGTCGCCAAGCGTGACGTCGTGGTGGAAATGTTCGCCAACCTTCCCGAAGGGTTCAAGGACATCGACGTGCTGCTGAACAACGCGGGCAGCTCCATCGGCCAGAACCCCGCTCAAGCGGGCAACATGGACGACTGGGACGAAATGATCGCCACCAACATCAACGGATTGCTGTACTGCACCCGCTGCGTCCTGCCCGGCATGATAGAACGCGGCTCCGGCCACATCGTCAACATCGGCTCCGTCGCTGGCAACCGCGCATTCAAGTGCGGCAACGTGTACGGTGCCACCAAGGCTTTCGTGAACCACTTCAGCCGGATGCTCCGCTGCGACCTTCTGGGCACTCCCGTCCGCGTGACCAACATCAAGCCAGGCCATCTGCACACCGAATTTCTGGCCGTGCGTTTCAAGGGCGACCTGAAGACTTCGGAAGCCGCTTACGAAAACTTGGATCCCCTGACCCCTGAAAACATCGCCGAATCCGTGTGGTGGTCTGGGAACCTGCCCGCCCATATGGACGTGTGCGACATGGAGCTCATGCCCATGTGCCAGTCCGACGGCGGCTGGAGCTTCTGCCATAAGAGCTGACCGAGCGTGTGCGGGCTCCTGTCGCGGGGGCCCGTTTTCATAGACCTGCCGCCGCTGTTCCGAAAGCGGTCGCGAAGACCATCAGGATATGCGTTATGATGACCGCCGAGGAGTACATCCAGTCCCTCCGTGATCTGCGCCCCCGCAGAGTTTATGCCTTTGGCGAGAAGATCGAGGATTGCGTCGGCCACCCCTTGATCCGTCCTTCCATCAACTGCTGCGCCATGACCTACAAGCTGGCCGAGATGCCCGAATACCGCGAGCTGATGGTGACGTCCTCCAGCTTTACCGGCAAGCCCGTGAACCGCTTCTGCCATCTGCACCAGTCCACGGCCGATCTGGTGAACAAGGTGAAGATGCAGCGGCTTTGCGGGAGCATGACCGGCGCCTGCTTCCAGCGCTGCGTGGGCATGGACGCCCTCAACGCCGTGTTCAGCACTACCTACGAGATCGATGCCCGCCACGGCACCGAATACCACCGGCGTTTCGTGGAATTCGTCAAAGAATGGCAGGAAAAGGACTGGACTGTGGACGGCGCCATGACCGACCCCAAGGGCAACCGGGGCCTCGCGCCCCACGCCCAGGAGGACCCGGACATGTTCCTGCGCGTGGTGGAACGCCGCGAGGGCGGCATCGTGGTGCGCGGCGCCAAGATGCACCAGACCGGCGCCCTCAATTCCCATCAGATCCTCGTCATGCCCACGCAGACCATGCGCGAGGAAGACCGGGACTATGCCGTGGCCTTCTCCGTCCCCGCCGACGACCCCAGTATCCTCTACATCTATGGCCGTCAGGCCAGCGACACCCGCAAGCTGGAAGCCAGCAAGGTGGACGTGGGCAACGCGAATTACGGCGGCCAGGAAGTCATCATCATTTTTGAAGACACCTTCGTTCCCTACAAGAACGTGTACATGCTGGGCGAGATCGACTTCACCGGCATGTTGGTGGAACGTTTCGCTGGCTATCACCGCCAGTCCTACGGCGGCTGCAAGGTCGGAAACGGCGACGTGCTCATCGGCGCGTCCCAGACGGCCGCCGAATGCAACGGCTGCGCCAAGGCGTCCCACATCAAGGACAAGATCATCGAGATGATCCATCTGAACGAGACGCTGTTCTCCTGCGGCATCGCCTGTTCCTGTGAAGGCTCCCCCACACGGGCCGGCAACTACCAGATCGACATGCTCCTCGCCAACGTGTGCAAGCAGAACGTCACCCGCCTGCCTTACGAGATCGCCCGCCTCGCGCAGGACATCGCCGGGGGGCTCATGGTGACCATGCCTTCCGATGCCGATTTCACGTCCGACGAAGTGGGCGAATGGTGCCGCAAACTCATGGTGGGCGATGCCCGGTATTCCGTGGAAGACCGCCAGCGCATCCTCCGCCTCATCGAGGCCATGACCATCGGTTCCGTGGCGGTGGGCTACCTCACCGAATCCATGCACGGCGCAGGTTCGCCGCAGGCCCAGCGCATCATGATCGGCCGTCAGGCCAACATGGAAGTGAAGAAGGCCCTTGCACGCCGCCTGTGCGGCATCGATCCCGACGGCCTGTTCTGATTTGAAAACGCCTGCCGCGGCTTTCGGGGCCTTGGCAGGCCACTGCTTGAAGCGAGGGAAGGGGGTTATGTACGAGAACATCCTTTTTGAGAAAAAGGACGGCGTGGCTTACCTCACGCTGAACCGTCCCGATCGGCTGAACGCGCTGAAAAGCGCCGTACTGAAGGAACTTGACGACGCCCTTGCCGCGATCGACGGCGATGCCGAGATCCGCGTCCTCGTCGTCAGGGGGGCCGGAGAGAAGGCCCTTGCCGCCGGAGCGGACATCACGGAGATGCAGTCCATGGAAGCGGAAGCCGGTATGGCCTTCGGTGCCTTTGGGCAAAAGGTATTCGCCAAGATAGAGGCCCTGCGCCAGCCCGTCATCGCCATGATCCCGGGCTTTGCCCTTGGCGGCGGCTGTGAACTGGCCCTTGCCTGCGATATCCGCATCGCATCCGAAAAGGCCCGCTTCGGCCAGCCCGAAGTCGGCCTCGGCATCACGGCCGGATTCGGCGGCACCCAGCGCCTGCCCCGTCTGGTGGGCAGGGGCGCGGCCTCCCTGCTGCTCTTCTCGGGCAACATGATCGATGCCGCAGAGGCCCTGCGCATCGGCCTCGTCGATAAGATCGTCCCCCACGATGCCCTTGCCGCTGAAGTTTCCGCGCTGGCGGAAGGCATCGCCCGTCAGGCTCGCTGTGCCGTCCAGCAGACCAAACGCTGCATACGTCATGGCCTCGAATCCGGCCTCGAATCCGGCCTCTCGTACGAAGCGCAGGCGTTCGGCCTCTGTTTCTCCACGAAGGAGCAGAAGGACAGGATGCGCGCCTTCGTCAATCGCCGCCGCTGATCGGGTTCCGCTGTGCAACCCTCGGAGGATGGACTGAATGGAAGCAACGCTCTGGCAACGCCTTGATGAGATCATTACGAGGACCGTGAGGCCTATGGCCGAGCGCTGTGATGAGGAAAGCCTTTTCTGCGGGGAGTCTGTCCGAGCCTTGGCCGACGCCGGATTCATGGGGCTTCCCTATCCTCCCAAGCTGGGCGGACGCGGCTCCAGCTATGAATCGTATGTCCGCTGTGTGGAACGCCTGTCCAAGGCCTGCCCTTCCGTGGGCGTCACCTATGCGACGCATGTGGGCCTCGCCTGCCATCCGCTCCATGCCTTCGGCTCGCCCATGCAGAAGGAAAGCTTCCTTCGTCCCATGCTCCGCGGCGACAAGCTGGGGGCCTTCGCGCTCACGGAGCCCGAGGCCGGGTCGGACGTGGGGGCCATCGCCACCACGGCGGAGCTGGACGGCGGCTTCTACGTCATCAACGGACACAAGATATTCATCACCAATGCCGGCAGGGCCGATATCTATATCCTCTTTGCCCGTACCGGCGGGCAGGGCACGGAAGGCCTGAGCGCCTTCGTGGTGTGCAGTGACGACGCCGGCCTGCTCATCTCCGCCCCTCAGCGCAAGATGGGCATCCGCGGCGCCCAGACCTGCGAACTCTTTTTGCGCAACCTCTGCATCCCCGCCGACCGTCTCATCGGCAGGCCCGGCGACGGGTTCCGCATCGCCATGGAAACGCTGGACGGCGGGCGGCTGGGCATCGCCGCACAGGCGGTGGGCATAGCGGATGCCGCGTTCGACGAGGCGTGCGTGCGGCTCAAGGAACGCCGCCAGTTCGGCCGCGCCTTGGAGCACTTCCAAGGGCTGCGCTGGAAGGCCGCGGACATGTGGGCGAAGGTGGAAGCCGCCCGCCAGCTCACCCTGTATGCGGCCCGCCTGCGCGACGGGGGGAAAAGGTTCCGCGCGGAAGCTTCGGCGGCCAAGCTCGTGGCATCGGAAGCGGCCGTGTGGTGCGCTTCGGAAGCCGTGCAGATATGCGGCGGCAGCGGCTATTTACAAGGATCTGTTGCGGAACGCTTGTACCGCGATGCCAAGATCACCCAGATCTATGAGGGAACGAGCGAAGTCCAGCGCATGGTCATCGCGTCCGGCGTCCTCGGGTGATGGAAACGGGACAGGTCAACGAACGGTTTCATGCCGAAAAGGAGATGGTTATGGAGACCCTTTTTGTGATAGGTGCAGGGACCATGGGCGGCGGCATCGCTCAGGTGGCCGCGCTGAACGGTTTCACCGTGTATCTCTACGATATAAAGCAGGAATTCGTCGACAAAGGTCTGAAGGGCATCGTCGGCGCCTGGGACAAGCTCGTGGCCCGGGGCAAGATGGCCGCCGAAGACCGCGATGCGGCCCTCCCCCGCATCATCGGCACGTTGGACATGCAGGATGCCGCCAAGGCCGACGTGGTCATCGAGGCCGCCGTGGAGGATCTGGACGTCAAGCGTTCCATTTTCTCGAAGCTGGACGGCATCGTTTCCCCCGGCTGCATCCTCGCCACCAATACGTCCAGCCTGAGCATCACCGCCGTGGCCTCCGCCGTGGGCAGCCCCGACAAGGTGGTGGGCCTGCATTTCTTCAATCCCGTGCCCCGCATGGCCCTCATCGAGATCATCCGCGGCGCCGCCACTTCCGACGAAACCTACGAAGCCGCCAAGGCGCTTTCCGAACGGCTGGGCAAAACGGCGGTCACCGTGAATGAATACCCCGGTTTCGTGGTCAACCGCATCCTCATCCCCATGATCAACGAGGCGGTCTTCATGTTGCAGGAAGGCGTGGCCTCCGCTGAGGGCATCGATACCGCCATGAAGCTCGGAGCCAATCACCCTATGGGCCCGCTGGCTCTGGCCGACCTCATCGGCCTCGACGTGTGCCTCGCCATCATGGAGCTGCTCCGCGACGAGATGGGCGAGGGCAAGTATCGTCCCGCCCCCTTGCTTCGCAAGCTGGTCCGTGCGGGCAGGCTGGGCCGCAAGAGCGGAGAAGGGTTCTTCCGCTACTAAGCCGTCGGGAACATATCGCTCGCAAAGAGCGCAGCATCGGGCGAAAGCCCTT
>ENA-ORTV01001666-ORTV01001666.1-human-gut-metagenome-genome-assembly--contig:-NODE-1666-length-23479-cov-4.241889_pt1 | contig 23479 bp, 19 predicted proteins | sample MGYA00241915_ERZ509194 | MGnify/ENA primary metagenome ERZ509194 (study PRJEB26280, sample SAMEA2338810) | human gut metagenome | biome: human gut; feature: human-associated habitat; material: faeces... | reverse complement strand
ATTGTCGGAAAAACGAAGTTTTTCGACAGTCTCAGGGCGCTCCCTGTTCGGGAGCGCCCTTTCGCTTATTTACTTGCAGAACTCGCTGCGGACTTCCATGTATCTGACGATCTCCTCGACCACGCCCTCAAAGCCGAGCACGCCGCTGTTGATCGAGAGGTCATAGTTTCTCGCATCGTACCAGTCGTGGCCCGTGTGGTGCTTGTAGTAGCGCGCACGGTAGTCGTCGATCTCGCTGATCTTCTTTCTGACCTCGTTTTCGGGCAGGGAATCGATCTTCATCGCCTGCTCGACGCAGAACTCCGGGTCTGCATGGACGAACACGCGCACGACATCCGGTCGGTTCCTGAGGATGTAGTCCGCGCAGCGACCGATGAGCACGCACGGGCCCTGATCGGCGAGCCGTTCGATGATCTTGACCTGATAGGAGAACAGCGCCTCGTCCCTGAGGTAGGATTTCGAGGAATCGTTCGGCACCGGTATATCGCCGCGGTAACGGGCGCGCAGACGCGCGATGAAATCGCTCTTGAGGCGCTCGTCGGAGAACAGCATCGCGTTTACGCCGCTGTCCTCGGAGGCCATGGTGATGATCTCACGGTTGTAAAACGGGATGCTGAGCCGCTCCGCCAGCATCTTGCCTACCGTCTTGCCGCCCGAGCCGTACTGCCGGGCGATCGTAATGATATAAGGCTTCATAAAACCAACCCTCTTTTCCAAATTACTCGCCGAGATAAGCCTTCTTGATCGAGTCGTCGTTCAGCAGATCGGAGGCTCTGCCGGTCTTGACTACCCTGCCGGTCTCGAGAACGTAGCCACGGTCCGCGATGGACAGCGCCTTCTTCGCGTTCTGCTCGACCAGAAGCACGGTCGTGCCCGCCTTGGAAACGTCCTCGATGATCTTGAAGATCTCGCCGACGAACAGCGGGGACAGACCCATCGACGGCTCGTCGAGCAGCAGGATGCGCGGCTTGCTCATCAGCGCGCGGCCCATCGCGAGCATCTGCTGCTCGCCGCCGGACAGCGTGCCGGCCGCCTGATTTTTGCGCTCCTCCAGGCGCGGGAAGCGCTCGTAGACCATTTTCAGCGACTCGGGAATCTCGCCTGCCGGGCGGGTATATGCGCCCATGCGCAGGTTTTCCGCAACCGTCAGACCGGCGAACACGCGGCGACCCTCGGGAACGTGGCTCATGCCGAGGCGCACGATGGCGTGGCCCGGCTTGCGGGTGATGTCCTTTCCCTCGAAGGTGACCGTGCCGCCCTTCGACGGCAGCAGGCCGGTGATGGTGTGCAGCGTGGTGGTCTTGCCGGCGCCGTTCGCGCCGATGAGCGCGACGACCTCGCCCTCGTTTACCTCGAAGGAAACGTCACGCAGCGCATGAATCAGGCCGTAGTAAACGTTGATGTCCTTGACTTCGAGCATTGCCATAAGCTTGTTTCCTCCTCTCTTATTCGCCCAGATAAGCCTTGACGACTTCCGGATTGCTCAGAACTTCCTTCGGCGTGCCCTCCGCGAGCAGACGGCCGAAGTTGAGTACATACAGATATTCGCAGATACCCGAGACCAGCTTCATGTCGTGCTCGATGAGCAGGACGGTGACGCCGAAGCGCTTGCGGACGACTTCGATGGTCTCCATCAGCTCCTCGGTCTCGTTCGGGTTCATGCCGGCTGCCGGCTCGTCGAGCAGCAGCAGCTTGGGCTCGGTCGCGAGCGCGCGCGCGATCTCGAGCTTGCGCTGCTTGCCGTAGGGCAGGTTGGCCGCGCGGTAGTCCGCGACGCTCTCCAGACCGAACACGCTCAGCAGCTCCATCGCCTTCTCGTCCATCTGCTTCTCCTTTTTGCGGTAGGAGCCGAGGTGGAACATGCTTTCCGCGAACGAGTAGGTGATCTGGTTGTGCAGACCGGTCTTTACGTTGTCCAGAACGCTCAGTTCGGAGAACAGGCGGATGTTCTGGAAGGTGCGGGCAACGCCCATTTTGCAGATCTCGTGCGGCTTCTTGCCGATGAGGTTCTGTCCGTCCAGACGGATGCCGCCGTCAGTCGGGCGGTATACGCCGGTCAGCATATTGAAGACGGTGGTCTTGCCGGCACCGTTCGGGCCGATGAGACCGACCAGACCGCCCTTTTCGATCTTCATGCTCAGCTCGTCAACGGCGCGAAGGCCGCCGAACGAAATGCCGAGCGAGGTTACTTCGAGCATAGCCATGAGTTACGCGCCCTCCTTTCCGGACTTCTCCGCTCTCTCGAGCTTTTCCATCTGCTTCATGCCGCGCTTTTCGAGCATGCGCTTTTTGAGCGAGGAGTTGTTGAACAGCATCATCGCGATCAGCAGGATCGCGTAGATGAGCATACGGTAGTTGCTCAGGCCGCGCAGCAGCTCAGGCAGCAGCGTGAGCAGCGCCGCCGCGATGATCGAGCCCCAGATGTTGCCGAGGCCGCCCAGAACGACGAATACGAGCACGAGGATGGAGGTGTTGAAGTCGAACTTCGCCGCGGTTACGGTCGAGAAGTTCATCGCGTACAGCGTGCCTGCCATGCCGGCGAAGGCCGCGGAAACGACGAAGGCGAGCAGCTTGTAGTGCGTGACCGAGATACCGATGGAGTCGGCCGCGATCTTGTTGTCGCGGACCGCCATGACTGCGCGGCCGGTGCGGCTATTGATAAAGTTCAGCACGAAGAACAGGGTCACGAGGATGAGAACGACGCCCGAGGTGAACGTCGAGATCTTGGCAACGCCCGATACGCCGATCGGTCCGTTGATGATCATCTTGCCGCCGTCACCGAGCTGAAATTTCTGCTCGACCAGGCTGAAATGCAGGCCGTCCGCATCCCTGCCGAGGTACATGACGTTGACGATGTTCTTGATGATCTCGCCGAAGGCGAGAGTAACGATGGCGAGGTAGTCGCCCTTGAGGCGGAGCACCGGCACGCCGACGATGACACCGGCGAGCGCCGCGAAGGCCGCGCCGACGATCATGGCGACAGCCAGACGCAGCGGCGCGAGCGGGATGGCATCCGCAAGGCAGGTCGTGGTGACGATGCCGGCGAACGCGCCGACCGACATGAAGCCGGCGTGGCCGAGCGACAGCTCGCCGAGGATACCGACGGTCATGTTGAGCGAGATCGCCATGACGACATACGCGCAGATCGGCACGAGCAGGCCCTTGATCTGACTCGAGATCATGCCGCCCGCGATGAGCGCCTGTACGATGATGAATGCAGCGATGACGATACCGAACGAAAGCAGGGTATCGCGTCCGCGTCTGGACGCCGCATAGGATTTTAACTTGTTCATATCCGATGCCTCCCCCTTAAACCTTTTCGCTCACGTGCTTGCCGAGCAGGCCGTCCGGCTTGACGAGCAGCACCACGATCAGCACGCCGAACACGATCGCGTCGGACAGCTGGGTGGAAATGTACGCCTTGGCGAAGATCTCAATGATGCCGAGCAGCACGCCGCCGACGAACGCGCCCGGGATCGAACCGATGCCGCCGAATACGGCTGCGGTGAAGGCCTTGATGCCGGGCAGGGAGCCGGTCGTCGGCATCAGGGTCGGGTAGGCGGAGCAGAGCAGCACGCCTGCGATCGCCGCGAGGCCCGAGCCGATGGCGAAGGTGATGGAAATGGTCGTGTTGACGTTAATGCCCATCAGCTGCGCCGCGCCCTTGTCCTCGGATACCGCGCGCATCGCGGTGCCGACCTTGCTCTTGCCGGTGAACAGCATGAGCGCGACCATGATGACGACGCAGGCGAACACGGTGACGAGTGTCACGCGGGAAATCTGGAGCTGACCGCCGAACAGGCTGATCGCGCCGCCGGTGACGACCGAGCTGAAGCTCTTGGGGTTGGAGGTCCAGATCAGCAGCGCCGCATTCTGGAGGAAGTAGGAAACGCCGATGGCCGTGATCAGAACGGCGAGCGACGGAGCCGCGCGCAGCGGCTTGTAGGCCAGTCTTTCGATCGCCATGCCGAGCACCGTGCAGACGATGATCGCGAGCACGACACCCATCCATGCCGGCCAGCCGAGATAGGTCGTCGCGCAGAAGCACATATAGCCGCCTACCATGATGACATCGCCGTGGGCAAAGTTCAGCATTTTCGCAATGCCGTAAACCATCGTATAGCCCAGTGCGATGATCGCGTAGATGCTGCCCAGACTGATGCCGCTGATCAAATGGTTCAAAAAGCTCATGTTTGGAACACCTCAAATCATATTTCTCTCAAAAATTGCTTATGAAATGGGGCGGTGGCTCGGCGAGCCGCGTCAAGCCGTCGCCCCACCCCATAAAAAACAGATGGAATGCAGAAGAATAGGCGGAAAGGAGGGCTTGCAAAACAGCCCTCCTTCACTCGCCTTTGAGCAATCCGCTATGAAATATATTTCAGTGGATTATACGTTTACGTACTTGCCGTCCTTGATTACAGCAACGGTCGGGTCCTTGGTGACAGCGCCCTCGGTGCTCCAGGTTGTGCTGGTACCGGTCAGGCCGTCGAAGGTCATGGAGGTAAACTGCTCGATCATCTTGTCGCACAGGTCCTCAGCGGACATATCCGGAGTAGCGCCCGCGTTCTCGAGAGCCTGCTTGTAAGCGTATACGCAGTCGTAAGCGTCAGCTGCGAACTGGTTCGGGGTTTCGCCGAACTGCTCCTGATACTTCTTAACGAAGGAAGCGGTCTTTTCATCGGTGGAGTTTGCGTTGAACGGGGTCATCAGCATCAGGCCCTCAGCCAGAGAGGTATCAAAGCCTTCAAGGGTCAGGATGCCGTCCATGCCGTCTACGCCGAAGAAGGTGGTCTGGAAGCCCATGTCATGCGCCTGCGTCAGGATGAGGGAAGCCGGCTGGTAGTAGATCGGCAGGAACACGAGCTCCGCCCCCTTGCTCTTCGCGTCATTCAGCTGTACGGAGAAATCGTTCGCAGAGGAATCGGTAAAGGTCATGTCGGAAACGACCTCGAGACCCTTGGTCTTTGCCTCTTCTACGAACTTGTCGTGGATACCGGTGGAGTAAACGTCATCGTTCTTCCAGATGATAGCGATCTTGGTGCCGAGCTTCTTCTCTGTGATCTTGTCAGCAGCCAGAGTACCCTGCGCCGGGTCGATGAAGCACATCTGGAACATATTGTCCTTGCCCTCGGTGGTACCGGTGGAGGAAGCGGACGGGGTCAGAGCGAAAATGCGGTCGCTGTAAGTCTCTGCTGCGGTAGCCTCGCACGGCTTGGAGGTTACGGAGCCGAGCGACAGCTGCATGCCCCAGTCCTTCAGGGTGTTGTAGGCGTTGACAGCCTTCTCGGCGTCGCCCTCGTCGTCCTGATAGTTCAGCTCGAACTGAATATCGCCGCCTTCGGCGTTGATCTCGTCAACCGCGATCTGTGCGCCGTTCTTGCAGGCGTTGCCGTAAATTGCGTTTGCGCCGGTCAGCGGGCCGGTGCCGCCGAGCTTGAAGGCTGCGCCGGAAGCGGAGCTGTCGGTCGAGCTGTCTGCGTTGTCGGAGCCGGTGGAAGCGGAAGAGCCGCAGCCGGTCAGCGCCGCAGCCAGCATTGCGCCGGCCAGAAGCATACTGAGTGTCTTTTTCATGGTGATTTCTCCTTTTCATCTCTGGAATGGAGGTTTTCCTATCCATCCCGTCTGATTATTGTGTTTATTATACTACTCTCTCGGCTCACCGGCACGTTTTTTTTTGAGTTTTCAACAATTTCAGATAATCTACCGATTATTAAAAAATCAATTCGTTCATTTTTGTGTTTTCTGCATAAAGACATTTGTCCGTATCGCAAGGAAGGATGCAGTTTCCCCTCCCCGTGCAGTTTATTCTGCGATGTGTCCCGCAGGCGCGTTTTCCTGTCCGTTTCGGAGCTTTTCCTCTGCCAAAGGAAAAACCGGGGACAGGCTCCCCGGTTTTGATGCGTCTGCGCGGCTCTTACTCCTGCGCAAGCTCCCTGCCGAACGGCAGGATGTGCATACGGTATTTCTGCTTGTCGACCAGCAGCGTGCGGTCCGCGATCGGCATGAGGTCTGCGACCTTGTCCGGCGGCGTGCAGATGACCGCCTGAAGCCCCATCCCCCGCAGCAGGCGCACGCTTTCCACGATGCGCTCGCTGTCCATCTTGTTGAACGCCTCGTCGAACACCACGAGCCGCACGGTGTTGCCCAGACTCGAGGTATCGCTGACGCGGTAGAGCTGCGCGAAGGAGGCGAGGACCGAAATATAGAACGGCGTCTGCGTCTCGCCGCCCGATTTCGTGCCCATGGTCTGCGAAAGCAGCTGCTTCGAGCCGTTCTGGTCTGTGGTCTCGAGGTCAAATTTCAGATAGGTGCGGAAATCCGTGAAGCGCTCGATGTTTTCCTGCAGTTCGCTCTGCCTGCGGGCGCTCGGCTGCGTATCGTCCGCCATCGTGATCTGGCTGAACAGCCTGTCGATCAGCGGGCCGTATTTCTCCTGAAACTGCGCGGAGAACAGCGTAATATCGCCCTCCATCAGCTCGGGCGCCATGATCATGTCGTAGTAATCCGCGTAATCCGGACTGCGGTCGACGCGGAACTGATAGCTGTCCGTGCCGAACTGCGCCTGCCGCAGCGCCCGGTTCAGATTTCTTACCTGTACCTGCACCTGCTCGATGCTGCTCTTGAGGCGGGAGAGAAAGTCGTTCTGGAACTGCTCCATCGCGCTCTCGCGCGCCGCCCTGATCTCGCGGCAGCTCGCTCTCCTCGAGCGCACGGCGCTCCGCGTCGAATTCGTCGTTGTCGAGCGCCTCCGCGCGGAACGGGCACGGCGCAAAGCGCTCGGCATACGCGCGGCGCGCCGCGAACAGACGGCTGCGCGCGGTCTCCGTGTCTTTCTCGGCCTGCTCACGGCTCTCGGAAAACGCATGGAGCACATTTTCCGGCTTTTTCAGCCGCGCAAGCTCCATGCGGTAGCGCGGCACGCCGGTTTCATCACGGTACGCCTCGGTGTACTCCCGCTCGAGCAAGGTCTTCATCTCGCTTTGCTCGCGGTACTGTCCGGGCAGGATCTCATCCGTCAGCTGACGGATGCGCTCGTCGAGCTGACCGCGGAGCGAGATCTGCTCCTCCTTCTGCCGGCTCAGCGCATGAATCTCCCCGCTCAGGCGCTCGATCAGCGCTTCCTGCTCCTCGATCCACATCAGATTGATATGCCCGCGCTGCTCCTCGAGCGCCGCATTTTCCTCGCGTATCTCCTCGACGCGCAGGTAATCGCCCTGCCGTTCGGGCACGACCTTCTGCACGAAATACGGCAGCAGGAGCGGCTGCTTCTGCCGGGACAGCACGGAAAAGACCGGCTCCCGGCGTGCAAGCTCGTCCTCGAGCTGCGCTGTTTCCTCCTCGAGACGGCGGATGCGCAGCGTGACCGCGTAGCGGCCGATAAAGGCGTCATCCATCCTCTCGCGGCTGAGCGCACGGGCGACATAACCCTGATACAGCATGCCCTCCGCCGTGATCGCGGTCCTGTACTGCCGCAGCTCGTCGACCGACGCGCAGCACTTCACGCGCCCGAGCAGATAGTCCACATAGGTGCGCGCGAGCGGGTTTTCGGTCTCGACCTTTCCGGCAAGACTGCCGTCCATCGGACGGAGCTTCTCCTTTTCGCGCAGGCTGCCGATGTCGACAAGACCGAAGGCGCGGAATTTCGGGTCGCGCCTGATACTGTCGTAAAGGCGCAGCGCCTGCGGATAATACGCCGGTTCAACAAGGAAATACAGCTTCTGACTGCCGAGATAGCCCTCGACCGCGCCGCGCCATGCCTCGTCCGCGATCTCAAGAACATCTGCGAGGATGTCGACGGCGACCGGCGAGCCGACCTGCTGCGCAAGCTCGCTCTCGAGCCGCGACCGGCACGCCAGCAGGCCGCGCGGATAGTCCTTGACGTTATCGCGCAGACCGGCGAGCACCTTTTTCCTCTTCCCGAGCTGCTCCCGCGCCTCCGTGAGGCGGTCTCCGAGCCGGTGAGAAGCCTCCTGCATGGCGTTCATCAGCGCGTCCGTCGCCTCCTGCGCAACTTCGAACACGCTCTGCGGCTGCGCGAAAATGCTCATTTCGCCGCTCTTCAGCGGCTCATATGCGCCGCGCACCTGCTGCGCCGTCGAGCAGACGGCGTCGAGGGAGCCTTCCTCGTCCCAGCTCAGGACCGTTTCTCCGAGATGCTCCAGACGCAGCGCCTCGCGCTTGATCTCGAGCGCCTCGTTCTCCAGCCTGCGCGTCAGCTTTTCCTGCTCGTCGAGCAGACGGCAGCCTGCCCTGTCCAGCTCCTCAAGCTCCCGGCAGGCATTGCTGCTGTCCTTTTTGCGGATGTATTCCTGCCGCTGCGCCTCCTTCTGCTGCACCTCGGCCGCCAGACGGTCGATCTTCTGCTGCGCCGCCGCGCGTTCCTCGCTGCACGTGCGCTTTTCCTGCTCGCGGCCGTCGATCTGCGCCTGAAGCGTCTCGCTGCGCGACCAGTGCACAAGGAACGACTCGAGCTTCCAGCGCCCGGCTGTGTCCCGCATCTCCCCGTACAGCTTCGCGATCTCGTTCAGCGCGGCGAGCTTTTCCTCCTGCCGCTGCGCCATCTGCTCATGACGCTTGTAGTCGCGGATATTCTGCTGCATCGCCTCGATGTCCGGCTTGTCCGGAACATCGCAGATATTCTCGGTGATAAACTGCTGGATATCGACGATCGGGCGGAAGGAGACCGCCTTTTTCAGCATGCGGAACACCTGCTCGGTATGTACATTCCAGCGCGAGAGCAGATTGCGGCGGTATTCCCACTGGGTCTCGCAGACCTCCGCCCGGCGGCAGTTCTCCTTGAGAAAGCGGCGCAGGCTCGGCAGGTCGATGGCCTCCCCGTTCTCGATGAAGCAGTTTTCCGGCAGCGTGCCGGTGTAGATGAAGAAATGGTCGCGGCGGCTGCCGTCGCGGCGGCAGTCGAACATGACGCCGCACACAAAGCTGCTGCGCTCCGCATCATCATAAAACTCGCAGGCGATATAACTCGAAAAATCCTTTCCGCGGCGCGAGCGCGGATTGTTCTCGTCCATGTCGGCGCGCAGATAGCCGTCCAGCGTGCGCTGCGAGCGCTCGTTCGCGGCGAGATTGAAGTTCCGCGCGTTGGTCTCGCCGAGGAGCACGATCTGGAGCGCGTCGATGACGGTGGACTTGCCGGCGCCGTTCCTGCCGGTCAGAAAGTTCACGTCCCCTACCTCGATCAGCTCCCTGTCGAAATACAGCCAGTTAATCAGCAGTATTTTCTTCAGCTTCTTCATCGGCATTCTCCTCCTTTCTCAGCACAGCCGCCGCCTCGTGCAGTCTCTCCGCGGAAACGGCGGTCAGAATGGTCGGCAGAATGGCAAAGCGGCAGTCCGCCTGATTGTATCTGCCTTCGATGCGCTGAATGACGGAGTGGTTCTCGAACACGAGCATCGCGCGCCTGAATTCATCCATGTTCGGCTTTGCCGGGAGGATGGCGTAGTCGGTCACGACCTTTTCGAGCACCTCGCGCACGGTGCACAGCGCGTCCTGCTCCAGCCCCAGACGTTCCTGACTTTCGTCGTACAGCATGCGCAGCGCGAGCAGGATGGCGGTCTCTCTCTTGGAGAGGATGAGGCGGTTTGCCTCGTCCGTATTGATGACGTAAAAGCAGCCGTTCGCCTCGTCGTGCCGCAGATCCCAGTCGAGCAGACTGAGATAATCGCGCACGGCCTCAAAATGGATGGACAGAAAGGTATAGTCCGGGTTGTTCAGGCGTTCCCTGCCCGGGCGGTACAGCGTGCGCACGACAAAGGTGCGGCTGAGCAGCTGATTGCAGACCGACTTGAACTGCTGAAGCTCCTTCGCGGTCGCGCTGCTTATAAAATCCAGATTCATTTCTCGTTCTCCTTCCGGCTGAACTGCACCTTTGGAATGGAATATCCGTTTTCACAGACCGAGCCGCCGAGCTCCTCGACCTGATACGCCGCCCGCCTCGAGCCGCCGGACAGCACGGCGAGCAGGCTCATCACATAGTCCCTGTCATTCTCGAGCGGAATGTCCGTCGACAGGCAGGTATCCCGGTCTCCCAGCCAGCCCTGCACGCAGGCGGCGACGGCGGCGCGGCCGTATTCCGAGTGCAGCAGCGCGGCCGCCTGCGCGGCGGAGGCGGCGTCGGTTTCGTTCTCCTCGATCAGCACCGCAGCGGCTCTCGACCGCTTTCCCGGGCGTTTCCGGTACCACAGGCTCTTTTCCGACAGATACGACTGCTCATACAGCTGAAACACCGGCCGCAGCCTGTCGGTCAGGCCGTCCGCCCTGCGGCTGTGCGAGAGCGCGGTCAGCACGGCGTCGAGGTCGCCGCGAACGTTCTGCTCCCGGCTCGTGAGGTTTTCGATCTTCTGCGTCGCGGCGCGGGTATAGCGGCGCACCTGTGCGTCGATCTCATCGAGATAGTCGTGCTCCAGATCGTCATAGCACTCCTGCACCCAGAATATCCGGCGCAGGATGTCCGCGCGGCAGTCCTCCATCGTGCCGCCGCGCCGCTCCTGCTGCGCCGCCCTCGCCATGGCGGCGAGCTGCTCGTCGTCCTCCGCCCAGCGCATGAGCACCGTGCGGATGGGCACGCGGTATTTCGGCACGGAGTCCTTGATCTTGAGCGGACGGATGTACGCCTCGATGACCTTCTGACCGAAATCATCGAAATAGGACGAAAGCACCTCGCCGACGTCGTGCAGCTCGAGCTGCATCTGAAAATAGTGCTTTACGTTGTGATAGACCAGCCGGAGCAGGCGGATGAGCGCCTGCGTATTGTCGAAGGCCGTATAGACCGCCGCCATCTTCTCATAGGCAGAGCCGGTCTCGTCCGCGACCCGGAGCGCGGAATAGGTGCCGAACACATAGGAAAAGCCGCGCGCCGGCCTGTCATCGCGCAGCTCATGGAACAGCTCGAGCAGACGGCTCGCGTAGCCCGGCACGGTGATGTACTCCCGGAAATCCGGGCCGCGCTCCTTCTCGAACCAGCCCTTCGCACACAGCTTGCGGATGAGAAAGCGCGCGCGTCCGGAAATATCGCGCAGCTCGTTTTCGTCGATGTCCTCGCCCTCGAAGGTCGCGTCCGCGAGCTGCTGCTCCAGGCGGCTGCGCAGCATGGAGTACAGCTCGTCCTCGGGCAGCCTGAGCTTTTGCCGGTATGCCATGCAGAGCACATCGAGCGCGTCCGCGTACAGCGCCCGGTTCGGGGACGCGAGCGGCGAGAACAGCTCGTCCGGCACGGCTTCAAAAAATTTCATAAACGGTATCCTCCTGCGGAAGGAGCCCTTCCGCTCGTTTTTCGTCTGATACAATTATACGGTTTCCGCGCAGATTTTACAATGTGCAGCTTGTCGGAAAAGTCCCTTTCCACGCAAAGGCAGTCCGGTCTCCACCGCCAGGGCGCACAGGGACGAGGTCGCGCTGTACGATATCCTGCTGAGCTGCCGCAGAGCGCCCTCGGCGGGCGCATCAGAAAAACGAAAGCGGCCCGCCGTCCGCGTTTTGCAGACAGCAGGCCGTTTCCGGAGGAGCATCCGCGTCAAAGTCCGGCCTCGGAGGCCGCGAGCGCGTCCATCTCCTCCTGAAGATAACGGAAGAACAGCGCAGCGTGATAGCCGTCCGCAACGGCGTGCGCGATCGACAGCGCGACCGGCATTCTGACCGCGCCGCCGCTCTCCTCATATCTTCCCATCACGATAATGGGAAAGAAGGCCGGTTCGCTGCTGCCCGTCACGCGGCTGCCGCAGCCGGTGAACGAGACCCATGGCGTGCAGGACACGCAGTAGAAGTTCGCCGGCTGACCCGGCTTCGCCTTGATGCCGTGATTGCCGCCGAAGGTCTGCATATCCGCCGTGACCGCGCGGTAGAACGTGCCGAAATCGTCGGAGAAATCCGTCCAGCAGTCGGAAAACGTGCAGTCATCCGCGTGAAAGATCGTGTAGTTGGGAACGACCCGGTCCCAGACGCACAGCTCGCCGTCCGCATTCCGGAACATGCGGAAATTCTCGATGCGGCCGAGCGTCCGGGTGACGCAGTAGATCGCCGCAGGGTAAAAGCGGTATCCGTTCGCGCGGCAGAAACCGAGCAGATTTTTCACGTTTACGGGTGCGGTCATATTGAATTCGACCTTGAGCGTCTGACTGTAATAGCGGTAGTGCTCACGGCGCGGCCAGGTTGCCATGTCGATTTTTGTGTAGTGCTCCATTTTCGGCTGTATCTCCTTTTGTACTGCGGCAGATCGGATGGATATTATACTCTCATCATACCGCAAACACGCGGAAACGCAAGCGTTTTTTGCGGCGGATCTCCCGAAGGACAGAAAAACGCCGTTTCCCGGCTGTCTCCTGCGCAATGTGGAGAACGATTGAAAAAGGGCGCACTGTCGTGCTATAATAACAGCAGAATATCCCGAAGGAGGAAGTTTGATGATTGAGGTAAATGCGATGGGCGAGGCATGCCCGATCCCGGTCGTAAAAACACTGCACGCACTGCAGGAGCTGAACGGCGCCGGCACGGTGCAGACGCTCGTGGACAACGAGATCGCGGTGCAGAATCTGACGCGCCTTGCGGAGAGCAAGGGCTGCGCCATCCGGACCGAAAAGCGCGGCGAAAAGGAGTTCTGCGTGACCATCACGACCGAGGGCGCGGTCGCAGAGAGCGGAGACGAGGAAATTTCCTGCACCGTACCGGCCGCGCAGAAAAAGACCGTCGTTGTCATTTCCGCCGACCACATGGGCGAGGGCGACGACGAGCTGGGCCGCATCCTGCTCAAGGGCTTCCTGTTCGCGCTCACCCAGCAGGAAAAGCTGCCGTCGACCCTCCTGTTCTACAACGGCGGCGCGCGCGTTACCTGCGAGGGCTCGCCGTCGCTCGAGGATCTGAAAAATCTCGCCGCGCTCGGCGTCGAGATCCTGACCTGCGGCACCTGCCTGAGCCACTACGGCCTGACCGACCGGCTTCAGGTCGGCGGCGTTACCAACATGTACGTTATCACCGAAAAGCAGATGCAGGCCGATCTGGTCCTTCGTCCGTGATGCGGCGCAGAAGGCCGGTGCTCGTGATCGCGTTTTCCTCGACCGAGCAGGCGCTTGCCGCAGAGGCGCTGTTTACGAACAGCGGCCTGCCCGGGCGCATGATCCCCATCCCGTCGCAGGTCAGCGCCGGCTGCGGTCTCGCATGGAAGGCGGAGGTCGACGAAAGGCCGCAGCTCCTTGCGGCTCTGGCACAGGCAGGCTGCGGCTACGAAACGGACGCGGTCGTCCAAATGTACGGCTGACAAATGGAGACAGACATGATCTATCTGGATAATGCGGCGACAACGCTGCACAAGCCGCCGGAGGTTGCCGAGGCGGTGAAAAACGCGATACTGACCGCCGGGAATGCCGCGCGGGGCGCGCACGGCGCGTCGCTGTCTGCGTCGCGCATGGTATTCGAGACGCGGAGCAGACTGGCGGAGCTGTTCGGCTGTCCGCGCGCCGACCATGTCGTTTTCACGGCAAACTCGACTGAGGCGCTGAATATCACGGTCTACGGACTGATTTCGGCGGGCGATCACGTCATTTCGACCGATCTCGAGCATAATTCCGTACTGCGCCCGCTGTACGATATGCAGACGCGCGGTGCGGCGGTCGATTTTGTCCGCGCGGATCGCCGCGGAAACATCCGATACGAGGACATGGAGGCGCTGTTCCGCCCGAACACAAAGGCGGTCGTCTGCACTCACGCCTCCAATCTGACCGGAAATATGCTCGATATTGCCCGGATCGGCGCAATGGCGCACGCGCATGGTGCGCTTCTGGTAATCGACGCCTCGCAGACCGCCGGGGCAGCACTGATCGATATGCAGAAAATGGGCATTGATGTGCTCTGCTTTACCGGCCACAAGGGTCTGATGGGGCCGCAGGGCACCGGCGGCCTGTGCATCCGGCCGGGCGTGGAGCTGCGGCCGCTGCTGCGCGGCGGCACGGGCGTGCACTCCTACGACCGGGAACAGCCGAAGGAATATCCGGCGCGGCTCGAAGCCGGAACGCTCAACGGTCACGGCCTTACCGGACTGCACGCGGCGCTCGATTTTATCCTGCGGCAGGGCGCGGAGTCCATCGGCGCACGGGAGCGGCAGCTGATGCGCCGGTTTTACGAGGGCGTTCGCAGCATTCCCGGCGTGACGGTCTACGGCGACTTCACCGCGCCGGAGCGCGCTGCGATCGTGACGCTCAACATCCGGGATTACGACTCGGCCGAGATCGCGGATATTCTGGCCGAGGACTACGGCATCGCGACACGGGCCGGAGCGCACTGTGCGCCGCGTATGCACGAGGCGCTCGGCACGGTACAGCAGGGCGCGGTGCGGTTCAGCTTTTCCTTTTTTAATACGGAGGAGGAAGCGGACGCCGCCGTTTCCGCCGTCCGGGAGCTTGCCGAGGAATAAAGCGCAAACCGTGGGCGTGCACCTCGGTTTTCGAACGTCCGTGTTCTGCGAAGGCAAAACACGGATTGTCGGAAGAACGAAGTTTATCGACAATCTCAAAGCCCCCGTTCTCGTGAACGGGGGCTTTGCTGTATCAAACAGAAAAGTGAACTATGCTCCGGTTGCTGTTTTCCTTATCGATCCGCGCAGACAGGATGCAGATCATCCCGAATACGAGATTATCTGTTTTTCCGGGCGTGGCCGATCAGGTCGCAGACAGCGGCTACGATCATGCCGTTGATGGAGGCGATGCCCCAGGGCACAACATTTGCAACCACGGCGCCCAGGATGACGCCTGCGACCGCATACCAGTTGACCGTCTCGGTGACTTCGACGTCCCGGTACTTCTCGCGGTCCATGAAGAAGCTCATGACGAGGATGATGCCGACCGGGGGCAGCGTGCAGTTCAGAATATTCAGCCAGCCGCAGAAGTTCCAGTACAGCCAGACGGCGAGCGCCGTGCCGACGATGCCGGAGATGAGAACCATCGGCTTTTTCTTCTGACCGAAGATGTTCGCGAGACCCAGACCGGCCGAGTAGAGCGCGTTGTCGTTGGTCGTCCAGATATTGAGGCCGAGCACCAGAATAGCCAGATAGAACAGACCGAGGTTGATCATGACCTCAAAAATGTCGTTGCCGCCGACGTAGACCGAGGAGATCGCGCCGAAGAAGAACATCAGCGAGTTGCCGATGAAGAAGGCGATGACGGTCGTGATGGCGCCGATCCTGCCATTTCGCGCAAAACGGGAGAAATTCGGGGTCGCCGTGCCGCCGGAGACAAACGCGCCGATGACCAGACCCGCGCCGCCGATGACGGTCAGCGTGCCGCTGGATTTCGCGAACTGGTCGATGATCGTGCCGTCGCCGCGCGAGACCGCCATGACCATGGCGATCGTGCCGAGAATGGCGACGAGCGGAACCGCGATGTAGCTGATGAGCGTCAGCGACTTGATGCCGAAGTACGCCGAAGCAGTCATGCACGCGCCGACGATGATGACGAGCGCCCATTCCGCCGCGGTGCTGCCGCCGAGCAGCTCGTTTGCGACCGGAATGGCGAACATGGCGATGCCGACGCCGAACCAGCCGATCTGCGTGAAGGAGATCATCGCCGAGGGCAGATACGAGCCCTTGCTGCCGAAGGCCTTGCGCGCGAGCAGGTCGAGGCTCATGCCGGTCTCCGCGCCGACGTAGCCGAGCAGGCCGGTGTACAGGCTGAGGATGAGGCCGCCGATGATGAGCGAGACGAGGAAGCCGCCGAAATCCAGACCATCGGCCAGCTCCTGACCGACCCACATGCTCGCCGAGAAAAAGGTGAAGCCGAGCATGATCATGAACATGGTCACGATGCCGCGGCGCGCGTACTGCGGCACCGCCGCCTCCGCAAAATCGATATCTACCGTCGTTTGTTCTTTTTTCATTGATTACCGTCCAATCTTTTGCTGTGAATCTGTTACAGGATGTACTTTTTGAGCGTCGAGGTGAACTCCTCGATGCGCTGAAGGGCGATCTGCTCGAGCGAGATGCCGCGCAGGCTCTCGACGAAGCCGCGCTCCTGCTGATACAGCCAGCGCGTCAGCTTTTCATCGAGTTTTCCGTAGTGGCAGTCCCTGACCCAGTCCTCGTAGGAGATCGGCAGAGCGTGGCCGAGCTTTTCCTCGAGCAGCGCCTGCTTGTCGATCTTATCCGCACGCTCGAGAATGCCGTTCCAGAATTCGAGCACCTCGTCGATGTGCTCATGGATCTCGTAGCGGCGCGCGCCGCCGTCATAGATCGTGCACTTTTCGAACAGCGGGTTCTGCATGGAAAGTGTCTCGCGGCGGAATGCCGGGGCGATGATGCCGCCCTTCCAGTAGAAGTCGATGAGCGCGCGATTGATGCCGGAAACGCCCTTGTCGCCCTCCTCGTAGCAGCTGAACACGCCCTCGTAGTACACGGTGATGAAACCCTCGAAGTCCGGCCAGTAGGTGCGGATCTCGCGGGTCAGTTTTTCGAGGATCTCGATGCCCTGCGTGCCGCCGATGGTGAACAGCACGATGTTGCGCAGCTGCGCGCCCTGTCTGCGGTAGTAGTCGGTGACGTAGCGCAGGCACTGCACGAGCGTTTCGCCCGAGGCGATGATGTCGCCGATCATGAGCGTGCTGTTGGGCACCATGGTCAGCTTGCAGTATTTGATGTCGAGCGACATCTCGTCGTTCTCGCCGAACACGCGCTCGCTGGACATAAAGCTGATGTCGTGTACGCGGATGTGCTCCTTGTAGCAGCTCTCCTCGAGCGGATAGTTGAGCGCGCCGCGCAGGATGGAGAGAATGTTGGCGGACGTAATCTTCTTCTGCTCCTTGAGGTAGTACATCATCTGCGAGGTCGCGGTGACGAGCGAGGCATAGACCTCGTAGCCGACGACCTCGGGATGGTTCATCAGCTTGCGCGTCTCCGCCTCGGAAACGATGTAGTACTCGTTGAGAAAGCTGCCGCCCTCGAGGCGGTAGCAGTCCACGCCCTGGTCGCAGAATTCCGGGACAATGTGGACGTCGTTCCAGTTTTCGATCATTTCATTTTCCTCCCACAAAAAAGGACCGGCTGCCGTTTTGAGGGCAGGGGGTCCTTGGTCATACAGGTCTGTTCGGGGAAACGGGCGGGTGTCCGCATGATGTGTATTCGTGCCGCATATCCGTGCGCCTCCCTTTTTTCGACTACTTTATTATACGGGACAGAGCGTGCGGTTGTCAATAAGACAGAGAAGGATTGAAAGAAAAACGAGCAGATGAAAAATCTGCTCGTTTTTGTGATATCTGGAATGGTTGAAGCGGAGATTATTCCGCAGAAGCTACCGCAGAAACAAGCTCGCCGTCCTTGATGGTAATGGTCAGGTCAGGATACTTCGTTGCGGTGATAACGACAACATTGGTGTTGCTGGTTACAAGATTAGCGCCAAGTTTGAGCATGCCGTCGGTAGCATTAGATACGCAGAAGGCAGAGCTATCGAAAGCATTACCCGACGGATAATTGGTTCCGTTAACAGAAACGCCAGTAATTGCATTCATATAAGCATCATTTCCCATGCCGAAGGTGATGTCAATGCCACCTGTCCAGTTAGTTTCGATTTTTGTCGGCAACGGAGCAGCACCAGCCTTGTTCGGGGTCTTGACCGTGACGGTTGCATCGTTGTAACCATCAGCAATCAGCGTAAGTTCATACTGCGTGCCCGGGGTCAGACTGGAGAGAATGAATGCGGTTTCGTCCTCTACCTTCTTAACGGAGGCGGCATCGCCGTCTTTTACCTTGATTTTGGAAAGTGCCTTCCACCAGTTGGCATCGAGACCGGAATAGGAGCTGGACAGCGTGATTTTGTAGCTGTCGTCATCCTGCTCCGCAATAGCGGCAGAGATTGACGAAGGAGCTTTCTTTTTAATAGTAAAGGTGACAGTCGCATCCTTATAACCGGTTGCGGAAATAGTCAGCGTATAGGTATTGCCCTCAACTGCGTTGGAAAGCGTTACAGTGTTGGTGGAATAGCCCTTCCGTGCTCTTGCAGTTTCGTCATCAACGGTAATCGTCTGAACCTTCTCCCACCACTGGCTGAGGTCATCAGTGGAAGTCAGAGTAACGTTATAATAGCCGTAGGAGGATTTAGCGGTAGCAGAGAGTACAGGTGCAGGCTGTTCTTCGGGCTCGGCCTGCTTCGTGACGGTGATTTCCTTGTTCTCGTAGCCGTCTGCGGAAATGGTAACAATGTTCTCGCCGGTCTGGAAAGCGCCGCCGCCGAGAACCAGCTGAGTGTCACTGTAAGAACCGATTTTGAACTCGTAATTGGTCGAAGTTTTGCTCGGATGGGTGCTGTAATCATTGTCAGCAATCTTGCTGTACTGCGTACCCCGAACAGAAATCGTCTGGACTTTAGACTTCCACTCACCAATCTGCTTGTCCGTGGTCGTGTTGTTTACTTCGTCCTTTACGCCCTGAATAGAGACGGTAAACACGCCATCCTTCTCGCTCGAGGTTACTTTCATCTCCGGCACAGCCTTAACCTCAACCGTGCCGGGCATCGTAAACGCTGCTGTCAGCGCATCGTCATAATACTCTGCCGCAATCTTTACGGTGTACGCGCCCGGCTTGACGTTGTGCAGGGTGAGGCTCTTGTTATCCTCCGCGACCACGTAGTAAACCGCATCGCTGCTCTCGACACCCTTGGCGTAAACCGCGTCATCCTTGCCGTTCGAGGTCAGCGTGACCGATTTCAGCCGGCTGAGGAAGTCGCCTTCCGAGTTCTTGACCGAAATCGCAACGATGCCGGTTTTCTCATCTGTCGAATGTTCGAGCTCGAGGCCAGTCTCGTTGATCTTGCCGTAAGTAAACTCGACCGTCTGCGTCTTATAGCCGTTCGATACGATCTTGAGTGCGTTCTCGCCGACATGCAGCAGGTCCTTGCTGAGGGTGATGACGTTGCCCTCGATGGAGTAATACTTCTTGTCCAGCTCGCGCCAGTCGCCGTTAGGATAAAGCGCGGAGATTTTGCCGAGGTAGTCCGTGCCGTTTTCGAAGGTCAGCACAGCGTCACTGCCCTGCTGATTGCCGGAAACGGTCGGTACGATGTAATCCAGTCGGCCGGATACGGCGCTGTCCTGAATGTCGCCGAGCAGACCGTCCTCAAGGACTGCCTTTGTGGCGTGCGGCGGGTAAACGCCTGCCTTAGCGGTCTTGACGAACTCGGAGAACGGAACCCAGAGCGCCTTGTTCGTCGCGTCGATGTAGTCCGTGCCGTCATAATACATGGTATCGCCCTTGTTGAATACCGAGTCGAGCGTGGATGCGCTGTAATGCCAGTATTCGAGGACGGCGGCGGAGTCCGCGGTATCGCGGCCGAGCTTGTTCAGCACGCAGGCATTCGCGACAAGGTCGCTGTCGAACAGGAAATCGGTCGAGATGGCGTAGCCGCCCGAGCTGTCGCTGCTGCCGCTGCCCGAGGAGGTGCTGCCGGTTGCGCGGCTGACGGCGTCATAGGTGACTGCCTTGAGCTGAGCGGGCTGCGCGCCCTCCTTGACGTTGAAGGTGCAGGAGAAGGTCTTAAAGCCGTTCGCCTGAATGGTCAGCGTGTACTCGCCCTGATACTTCAGATGGTCGCTCGCGCCGCTTTCAGCATTGGTGTCGTTGTACAGCACGAACAGATCCTGGCTGAGCAGGTAATAGTCGGTGATCTTTTCAAGCGTGGTGGTCTTGCCGGTCGGGTCGGTCAACGTGACTTTTTCGATCGGGTCGGTGATGCCATAGACCAGATCGCTGACGGCAAAGTGCAGGTTCTTGCCCGAGGTCGGCGGCTCCTTGATCCTGAGCTTCGGCGTGTCATGATTCTGCACGTGGATGGACGCGAGTGCGGAGGACTTGACGCCCTGTGCGTTCGCGGAGATCACGCGGACGAAATAGCGGCCGTTCGAGCGGAAATTGCTCTGACCGAACGGAATGGTCAGCGTTGCGACCGTGCTGCCGTTGTGCTTGTCAAAGCCCTTGGTGAACTGAAGGTTGCGATTCCATGTGTTCTTTTCCTGATCGTATGCGACCAGCTGCACCGCGCCTTCCGTGTTATCCTCGTTGAAGGCCGCAATGCTGTCGAACCACGCCTTTTCTTCCGCGGTATTGTAGTTAAACATGATAACCACGCTGCCCTCGCCCTTCTCGTCCAGAACGAGCGGCTCGGAATAGCTCGGGTGCTCGCTTCGGACAGCAGAGGTGCCGAAGGTCGTCTTGGCGGGCAGGACGCGGACGCTGCCTGCGTCGTCGTAGTTGGTCAGGTAATAATCCCACATGGCGAGCGGGCCGTGCTTGATGAAGTAGTCCGGCAGGTAGTCCTCGCCGGTGTAGACGGCGTTCGCCTGCGCCGTGCCGAGAGAGATCGTCTGGGTCCTGCCGCCGGAGGTCAGCGTGACCGAGCCCGGATTTGCCGTCAGCGGCAGCTTGGAGACCGCGCCGTCATCCGTTACCTTGGAGACCGCCGCCGTCACATCCGCGCCGTCGACCGTTACAGTGGTGGCGTCCGCCTTGAAGCCGTCCTTGAACGAAAGCGCAAGGTAAGCACCGGCATCGGTGGTGACGACCTTGGCGTCCGCAATCTCGGCGTTTACGTTCTGGTCGTTATTCGAGGACGAGTCGCCGCCATTGGACGAGCCGCCATTCGAGGAACCGCCCGAGGACGAACCGCCGCCCGAGGACGAGCCGCCGGAGGACGAGCCGCCCGAAGTCTGGGAAACCGTCTCGGTCTTGCCTGCCGCAACGGTCTTGCTGCCTGCCTGCACGCCGGAAACGTCCTCGGACGCCGAAACGCGGGTGCCGGAAGTGGAAACGCTCACGTTATCGGCGTTCGCCCTGACCTCACCGACCTTGCCGGCGCCGGTGATCTTCGCGTTCTCTGCGTTTACCGTGATGGAGCCGACAGACGCGCCGCTCTGCACGGTAACGGCAGCCGCGCCTGCGACCGTGATGCTGTCCGCCGCGCCTGCGATCGAAACGTCGCTGTGCACAATGATGCCCCTGCCTGCGCTCGTGTTCCCGAAGGTCACGCCGTCCGCGCCGCCGCGGATCAGGATGCGTCCGGTGACGGTGACGTTCGTCAGGTCAGCCTGTGCTGCGCCGTCTGCGAGGATGAGGTCGCCGTTGATGGTCTTGCCGGCGAGAGACGCGCCGCTGCTGCGCACGATGACGTTGCCGTCTACGGTATCGGACAGGCCGTTATCCGCGAACGTGCTCGCCATGCCGCTGATGACCTTGGCGAATTCCGCACGGGTGATGCTGCTCCGGGGATTGAGTTTGCCGTTCGCGCCGTTGACGAAGCCGCTGTCGATCAGCGCGGAGACCGCGCTCTTTGCCCACGGGGAAACGCTGCCGCCGTCGGTGTAGTCCGACAGAGCGGAAGCGTCGCCGTCCAGACCGAAGGCGCGCGCCAGTACGGCAAAGGCTTCCTCACGAGTGATGGGAGACTCCGGGTTCAGCTTTCCGTTCGCGCCCTGGAACGCGCCCATCGCGACAGAGACCGCCATATCATTGTGGTACCATGCGTCCGGCCGGACATCGGTAAATCCGGAGAGGTCAGCGGCTTTGTCCGCGCCGAAGGCGCGGTTTACGATCGCCGCGAGCTGGGCGCGCGTCAGCAGACCGTTTCCATCGATCTCGCCGTTTGAGCCGTTCAGCAGACCGTTCTGGACGGCGCTGCGCAGACCGGCGGCGGACCAGTCGGTCGGGAAATCGTGAAAATCCTCGGGGGACGCGGCGAATGCGTTCGGTACGAGCATCGCGCCGGCCAGCAGCAGAGCGAGGGTTTGTTTCTTCTTCAAGGGTCATATCCTCCTTATCGGTTGCGGTTACCTAAGGCTAACCGTTTCAGCAAAAAATGTCCTTTCCCGTCGGAAAGGATGGAAGGCAGTACCGCATGCCTGCGCAGAAGCGCTCTGCGGGCAGATCATGCGGTTGAAGTTAACGCGCGCTAACTCAAAGTGCTAATAAGATACCATATGTCCTTTGCGTTGTCAACTCCTGTATTTTACAGCAGTCAACAGACCTGTCACGCAAACGACACACAAAGTACAAAATTTGCGGCAAGCAAGTTAGATTACGCTAACTTGCTTGCCGCACAATGCCGATAAAAATTTTTCGTCCGGTTCAGTCCTCATCATCCGGCTCATCCTGACGGCGGCGTTCGTCCGCGCCGCGCAGCCGGTACAGCAGCACGGTCACGCAGACGCCGAGCAGAAAGGCGAACAGCCCCACCAGAATGCAGCCGAGCGCCCCGTTTTCCGCGATCAGACTGGCCGTGCCCGACGCATGGCTGACGCCGCCGCTCGAGACATTTTCCATCAGCATGGGCATGAGCGCGCCGATGCCGGTGACGAGCAGCAGACAGGCCGCCATGCAGACTGCGTTCAGACGGCGGCGCCGTCTCGCGCGCATTTCGCGCCGGAGCGCCGCAGTTCTCTCATGCACCAGACGGGCGCGTTCCCTATTCGTCCGCATATACAAATCCCTCCCGTTCGAGAATGGTTTTCAGATTCTGCTTGCCGCGATAGACCAGACTGGTGATCTGCTGCTCGGTCTTTCGCATAACCGAGGCCGCCTCGCGATAGGACATGCTCTCGAAATATACGAGATAGAGCGCTTCGCGGTATTCCGCTTTGAGCTGCTCGAGCGCGGCGTAGAGATGGCTCCTGCGCTCGCTTTGGATGAGCGCGGCATCGCTCAGCAGCTCACTCTGCGGCTCAAAGTCCAGATCGTCCATGTGCAGAAAGGGGATGCGGTGCTTTCGGCTGTGCCGCAGGGCAAGATTTCGGGCGGTTTTGTACAGATACGCCTTGAAGCTGCCGGTTCCGGTGATCGGGCGCTCCTTTGCGAAGATCAGCGAAAACGCCTCGATCATCAGATCCTCCGCCTCGTGCGCATCCCGGATGCGCGCATTGATGTACAGCGTCAGCGCGTCGCCGTACCGTTCCACGAGCAGATCGGCGGCCTGCTCCTCGCCGTTCAGATACCGTCGGTATGCGGTCTCGTCCGAGATCATGCCGGCCGCCCCCCTTCCGCGTTTTTTCTACCCGTTATTATACAGGAACCGGCAGCGCATTACAAGAAGGACAGATATTTCGACCGCTCTTTTGTGTGCTGGCGGCATAACGTTGCGCTCGACATTTTCTGCATATCAGGTATAATGAAAGCAATACAAGAACGGCCAGCCGATTTGATTTTCCTCACCCGTCGGACATACGCAAGGCTCATTCTTCTGCGCCGGCTGACGCTGATGGCGCTGTTCTTCATCCCGAAGTATTTCAATCTCGGCATCGTGCTCTGCCTCGCGTCCATCGTCATCGCGCCGTTCCTGCTCGCCGCGATGTACACCGTATTCTCTCCCATCGGCCTCGGCGGATAAAAGGCTGTCGAGAAACTGCATAAATCAAGGCCCCGCCTGTATGGCGGGGCCTGAGACTGTCGATAAACTATCGTTTTTCCGACAATCTGTGTTTTGACTTCGCAAAACACGGACGTCCG
>ENA-ORTV01001663-ORTV01001663.1-human-gut-metagenome-genome-assembly--contig:-NODE-1663-length-23494-cov-4.125731_pt1 | contig 23494 bp, 24 predicted proteins | sample MGYA00241915_ERZ509194 | MGnify/ENA primary metagenome ERZ509194 (study PRJEB26280, sample SAMEA2338810) | human gut metagenome | biome: human gut; feature: human-associated habitat; material: faeces... | reverse complement strand
CCCGGGGTTCGAATCCCTGTCTCTCCGCTGAAACAAAAACGAAGGACTTCACAAAAGCCTTCAAAAAGTCATTCAAAACACCGTATATCAGCTGATTACGGTGCTTTTTTGTTTTTGCACCCAAACAAGGTGAAGGCCTGAATGTAGGGTTTAGCCTTCAAAGTTCGGTCATTATTTGCTACATTTACTGCTACACTTTGAAGACCCCTCAAAAAAATGTAGCAGTGACCGAAAAATGAAGCCCATTTTGAAGCCTGTAAAATCATTGATTCATAACAGATTATGTAGAACTTTGTAGCCATGTGCTACATTAAATTTGAGTCGTTATGAGAATGATTTTTAAAGTGTCGTACTATGTACGTTCAAACTACGAAAACAAGCAGGGAAAGTCTCCCTTGATGATCCGGATTTTCCTGAATGGTGAAATGCTGAATGTCGGTTCTTCCGGTATCTACATTGACAAGAAGCTATGGAACAATTCCACCAACCGGGTAAAGGGGCGTGGAAGCGAATCCTTGAATCTGAATGCTCAGTTGGACAACATCTCAAATTCGCTGCAGATGATTTTCAAGAAGCATGAATTTGATGAAGACCTGACCCTTGACAAAATCAAGAGTATCTTTTTGGGCAAGAACAAGGTCAAGACTACGTTTGTCGAGTTCTACGACAAGTATCTGGAGGACATCAAGGCGCAGGTTGGTGCAGGTAAAAGCATAGCCTTGTATCACAAATATTCTGCTGCCCGAAGTCATTTTGTGAATTTCCTTCATACCAAATATGGCAGAAAGGATCTGATGCCGGGTGAATTGACGCATCTGATTATCCATGATTTTGAAATATACCTGAAGACAGTGGTTTCCCTGAAGTCAAATTCGGCTACCAAGACTCTCAAATTCTTCAAGACCGTGGTTATCTTTGCCCAGAAGTGCGGTGTGATGACGCACGACCCTTTCTTGAACCACCACTTTCACCTGGAACCGGTGGACCGGGGTTTTCTTACGGATGAAGAAATACAGCGCATCATGCAGAAAGATTTTGAGATACCGAGGCTTGAAATGGTGAGGGACGTTTTTATCTTTTCCTGTTTCTGTGGGCTTGCCTACATCGACGTGGCTCACCTGACGCAGGAAAACATCATCACCCTTGATAACCGTCTGTGGATTATCATCAACCGCCAAAAAACCAATGTGCAGAGTAATATCCCTTTGTTGGAGATACCTCAGATGATTCTTAACAAGTATAAGGGAAAGACTAAAGACAACAGACTGCTTCCAGTCCTGTCAAATCAAAAGATCAATGCTTATCTCAAAGAGATTGCCGACCTTTGTGGAATCAAGAAACGTCTCAGCTACCACCTGGCACGCCACACGTTTGCAACGATGTTGCTCAGTAAGGGGGTCCCCATTGAATCCGTTTCGAAGATGCTGGGACATACTAACATAAAAACAACACAAATCTATGCGCGTATCACCAACAAGAAAATTGAGCAGGATATGATGCAAGTCGCCGACAAGTTTGATGGCTTCAATAGCTGTTTCATCAATTAACCGACTTGTTTCAGTTCAATCTTTACTTCGAGGGAAAAGACCCGCTACACCTTGACCAAGCCGTATCTTCCTATTGGGATGATACGGCTTTTTCCATATTATACCTTTCCTAATTCCACTTTTATCCGTCCGAATGCTGCCGGAATAGACTGCCGGAAATAACCAGCACAAACGCAAGCGTCACCAGCTTCCATATCAAGATGAAAGCTTTCTTTACCAGCCATAATACCAACTGCAGCATTACGCGAATAAGCCAAAGTGCAAACCGTATCAGCAAACCAATAAGAATGCAGACCGGCAATATATATATAAGGAGCAACAGTTCAAACATAGTCATCTATTTTTAGTTATAAAAAATCTCTTTCGAGGTGGATTGTATTACTAAATATACTAAAAATCAATGAGATACACAAGGATTTGTCTACATTTTATTCGTACCTACACAGGCTTTTTCAACTCCATTTTCTGTATTTTATGACCATGAACTCTGTGCTTGTCAAGCATTGTCACCCTGCAACTTTGAACACCATGTTGATATGCCCGAAGTTTTGAATATCCAGAATGCGTAGGTTCTACAATACGATTACACCTTATTCTTCTTTTCCCTTCGGGTTCAATACTATAATTGCCAGTGCCATTGTTCCTTTTCCCTTCTATCACAGAACGTATGTTTACAGATTTTCATTGCTAAATACTCTTTTCCTTATGTTGTCATGACTATTTGGATAGGAAGCAAATAAACATAGGTTGAATAAAGACTGATACCATAGCCATATGTCTTCTTGTCTTTCAGCGTATGGTCACATGGCAATATGATTGCATATTCTTCTGTCCACTGATTTGCTGTTCCTCTATCTCTTGTTACATTCATTTTGAAAACTGTGCAACACCAATCAAACAAACGTAGGATGATGCAGCCATGTATAATGACATGCCTCCGACTGCCAAACTTCAAGCCTTGTGTCTGTAGCCACATGAACAACTGTCAGTTTCTACTTCATGCTTCGTTGCACATTTTACCCTGATATGAATGAACAAGGAGTCAACAAACATGAGCTTAGGAAACCTTCAAATGCAAGTCACAAGAATGCTTGATACACAGTTGAATTTAACAGAAAGTTTTCTCACAGAATGATGTTGTGTATTTTTGTGCTTTGCAAAATTTTGCGGTAATTTGGGTCTGAAATCATCCCGGAAGACATCGAACTGCGTTGCATATGGAGCCAAGCAAGTTGTACCCTTGTCATTACAAAACAAGTTTTGTCCTCACAAGGGTAACTTGCCGATTGCTGCGCAACGGAGCGATGTACATCGCTGTTTCGCTTCGCGAAATAGGTGTCCGGGAATCCGAACAACTAAAGTAAAGGCATATGAAGAACCAGCGTACCAAAGTGTTTCAGTTGCGGCTTACAGCGGACGAACTGTTGAGCCTGAAAGAAAAAGCCGTTCCCTACCAGTCCGTGAGCAATTATATTCGCAAAGCTGTAGAAGAATTTACCCATGTGGATGTCAAACAACAGATTGAGATGATGCAGGGCTTGTGTGTATTTTACCGAAAGTTCCAGAACGAACTGTCCTGGGCTGGCAGCAACCTGAATCAGTCGGTCAGACGGGTCAACGAACTGGCGGTTGCCGGACTGCTGTCACCCGGTTATGTGAATGAAGTTTTGCTCCCTTCGATTCAGGATGTACAGAATATCTTGAAAAGGATAAAGGATGACTTGGAAACTTTGAACAACAGAACACGGCTGATTAAGTAAAGGTAAACGGATATTTTGTATTTGGGTGTGATGAATAGACTAACCTGTATCCGGTTTTACAAGCGACCGGGATTTTTTGTCAGTCTGGTCCGCAACCCCAAGTTTCATGAATCAGCAAACAAATAGATAAATCATGATAGCAACCATACTTCCAGGAAGCGCAGACTTCCATGCAGTCGGTTACAACGAACACAAGGTCTATAAAGGAGTGGCTACCCTGCTGGAGATGCAGAACTTCGGTGGACTGGATGCCTCGGAACATCCGACCGCCAAACAGCTGGTGCAATTTCTCCAGTTCTACAGTTCCCAGAACAGCCGGATTCAGAAACCGCAGTTCCATGTAGCCATTTCCTGCAAAGGCCATGAAATGTCGGAACAGCAGTTGCTTGATTTCGCGCACCGGTATCTGCAGGAAATGGGCTATGCCGAACCCGGACAACCCTGGCTCATTTATGCCCATCACGATACAGACAACACACACCTGCACATCGTTACTTCGAGAGTGTCACCCGACGGTCGCAAGATACAGCACGACCATGAACGCAGGCGCTCACAGACTGTCATTGACAAGATACTCGGTATGGACCGGCAGCAGAAAACAGACAAGGACATCGAGGCTGCCAAGCAGTACAGCTTCTCCTCCTTTGCCCAGTTCAAGGCCGTGATGGGAACCATGGGCTATGAAGTCTTCCAGAAAGACGGAAACGTCTTCGTCAAGCAAGGCGGCCGAATCCAAAAGAAACTCCTCCTTACAGAGATTGAAGCTCTGTTCAAGAAAGGTTATCAGGACAAGGCACGCAACCGACAGCTGAGAGCCTACCTGAAGAAATACCGGGACGTATGCGCCAACAAGGAAGAACTGCAGAAGGAAATGAAGAAGAACTTCGGCGTGGATGTGGTCTTCTTCGGCAAGAAAGACAAACCCTATGGCTATATGCTGATAGACCATGCCAACAAGACCGTCATCCATGGTGCCCGGGTTCTAGCCGTAGAAGAGCTGCTCGACTTTTCCACCCCTGAACAGCGTTTTGACCGGATTGAAGCATTCATAGACCAGCTGCTGACCCTCAATCCCAAAATAACTCAGGGAGAAATTTTCCAGAAACTCAAGAAACAGCGTGCCTATATAAAGAAAGGTGTCATCTACTACGATGGCCAAAGCAGACCCTTGCCGCCTTTCATGGCCAAGGCCATTGACCGCAACAATCGCATCAGTTTCATCGAGAAATTCCGTCCGCAGAACGAAGCCGAAGTGGAAATGCTGTGCAAGGTATTCAAGGTGGACCGGCCGGACCTGGTGGACATCTCCACGGAACGTCCTCCCAAGTATGCCGATTCCGTCGGCCGTCTGCATGAAATCTTCAATGATCCCGAAGTGAAGTCCCCCCGCAGCGCCATGTACCAGGAAGGCTTCATCATCCGTCAGGTTGATGATACCTACTATGCCATCAACTTCAAGGAACATATCCTAATCAACCTGAACGAAGAAGGCTTCGATGTGGAACGAGTGAAGAAGAAATCCAAGAAGCAACAACAAAATGGGGTTCCGTTCAAGAAGTCCAAGAAGACGCTCAATCCTGTTAAATCCCTTCAGCGCAAATCGCATCAAGGACTGGGCAAACTCCGGAAAGAAGGTATCGGCAGTCACAGCGCCAACCGCGAATGGGAAGTGGGGAAAAAGACCGACTACGATGATGTGGATGATGGACGTTCATTAAAGATGTAAGGAACTTCTGGTCCTTTGCGGAAGTAGGAAACACTTGCTTACGGGAAAGTAACATTGTTTTGATCATGCAGATAAACGGCTCTTTGTGAAACAGGCTATGGCTATAATCCGTAACCGGACAACCAATGGGGTCCACTATTATTTTGAAAGACTTTCATGGGACTGCCTATTGCAACCTATTCGGGCATATAGACTGAAAAACTCAGGTTTATCTGACTTATTTACCCATGTTTCTGCAATCTCAAGCACATTGATGTTGTGCATTTAGGTTTTCAATATCTCTGCACATATTTTTGCTTGCAAATTTAATTCAAGTAAAAACGACATGATACAGACCCCCGTCATAGTAACCTTTGCCAACCAGAAAGGAGGAGTCGGAAAGACAACTCTTTGTGTGACCTTTGCCAATTACTTGGTAACGAAAGGTGTCCGTCTGGTAATAATCGACTGTGATTTCCAGCACTCGATTATGAAGTGCCGTAAGACGGACCTTAAAAAATATGGAGAGGAACAGGTGCCTTACGAAGTGTGGGCTTATGAGCCGGATGACAAGACGGCCATGACCTCCCTGATTGAAAAGCTGCATAATGATCCGGAGATTGATGTGGTGCTTATGGATTCACCGGGAAGTTTGAAAGCGGAAGGTCTGGTCCCTATGTTTGTCAATTCAGATATCATCGTTGTTCCTTTCCACTATGATCTGGTGACCGTTCCTTCCACAGCCAGTTTCCTGCTTTTTCTTGACAGACTTCGTCAGGTAGTTGGAGACCGTATGAATGCACAGCTCTTCATCATTCCCAACCTCAATGACAACCGGGTAGGAAAGCGCTCTGAACTGATACTTTGGGACAACACACGGGAAACATTTTCTAATTACGGTTATGTAACCGGGAAAATACCGAGGCGGGCTGATATGGAGCGGTTCAGTACAGTGGCTGCACTGGATATGCAGATTCGTTATGTTGGTAATGTTTTCGACAAAATCTATTTCAGCATTTTCGGCAAGGTAACTCCTATGAGGGAGGCAAAGCTTACCGGAATACAACTGACGGATAATCTTAATCTGAAAATAGGCAAGAAAAAAAATCGGAAAGAAGGTGTTACACATATTGCCATGGATGAAGATGGAAATGAAGAAGAACGCGAAGCAGGAGGTCTGTCTGCTGATACAACCGATAAGGAAAAAACGGAATATGAATGACTAGATTAAATTTATCAGTAACCAACAAATAACATAGCGCATGAAAAAAGACATTCCGGAAATTGGTGACTTGACACAAGGCATCAATGATTCTGACATTATCCTGACGCACAAGTTGCCCGAAATGTTGGAAAAATCATCCGGCCTCCAGGATCGGACGAATGGTACAAGTGAGAAGAAAACGGAAACTGACGGAGAACCTATCCATCTTTCTCCCTCAAAGGAGGTGGAAGATTATTGGACAGGATTTCTGAAAAATTTGGAAATTTCCGATGAAAGTAATGTCAAAAGCGAACGACTGGTATGCAGGCTGGACCGGGATCTGGCAGACTCGCTGGATGACTGCAACATCCATAACCGCAGCCGTTCGGATATGGTCAATGCCATTGTCCGTACATTCTTTGATATTTACCTTCTACAGCTTGTGCCGTTTCGCAGAGAAAAGAAATCATTGTTTACAAATTTCAATCAAAAAGATTATGAGAAAGAAAAGGACTAATTGGACAGAGCAGAAGATTGCGGTTCTTATCCAGCTCTATCCCATAGAAACAACCCCGAGAACCGCAGAGGTTTTGGGTATGTGCGAACGTGCTGTAAAAGAAAAGGCCCGCAGCTTGGGGCTGAAGAAAGCGGTCAAAAGCCGTTGGATGGAGCATGCAGATTATGTACGCAATCATTTTGCTCACCGGTCTTATGCTGAGATAGGCAAGGAATTGGGAATTTCACGGGAATATGCCCGGCGCATTGCTGTTAGAATGGGATTGAAGCGTACTGCGTTGGAGGATTTTAAGGTGCTTTCACGAATCCATTCTGATATTATGCGGAGGGAAAGACGCAGGGTTATCTTCGGGCTGAGTCCCATCACCCGCATCAAGGTTGTGTCCAACCGGGCACGGGTAAGACTCCGTTCATGGCTCAAGTCCAAAGGCTACATTGCCGGAGAGGAATACGGTATCCTTTATTATACGGATGACCTTCACCGGATTCAGGAATCAGAGTTGAGAGGAGCCAAACTGGGCTTCCGCTTCCTGCCATATCCGTCAGAGGAAACCATTGTATTGTCAAACCTCCTATAACTACAGCTATGACCTACGGACAAGTAATCTTTATCCTCTTTGTGGTCTTGATAGGCTACTACGGCTTTCTGATATTCATGGACATCCAGCATCTGAAAGCAGCCGAGGCGGCAGCACAGGAGAATCAATCCGAAGAGGAAATAGACATCACGGATGAAGCCCGCTCCTTTCAGCCCCAGCAGGTGATACGGGACGATAAGAAGAAGGAAGAGGAAAAGAAGCAGGAAGAAGCCGGAAATGAAAATGGTTCCAACACGGAGAAACAGCAGGCAACATCTGATGAGAAACCGAATGAGAATGCTTCTTCTGAAAGTGGCGAAGAAGTTCCCGTTTCGGAAGAAACATCTTCAACTGAGAATCCTTCATCCGAAACAGTATCACAGACTCAAACTGCTGAGCCGGATAATACGGATGCCACATCAACTTCTGATGCTACGGATGAAGATGAAATTGAAGACACTTCCAATGCAGATGCCGAAACAGCCCCATCGGAAGCTGAAACTTCGGCCGGATCTAACTTCTCACCGAGCTATCGGGAACCCATCCTGACAGACGGTATCCTGGTGGATGACATCTTCAAAGCCATCGACCAGCTGGCAGAAACCGGTGAATGCGACCTGGGCACCATTATCTATCACTGCGAAAGCATGCGATATGCCGGGTAAATGCACCCGAAACCAACCGGACGACAGTCCACCGTTCCTTTAGCGACCTCTGATACTTGAATGACCTCTGTTTCTTTGACGACCTCTGTTCCTTTGGCGATGAAATCCATTATCAAAGAAAGATACAATGAAACAACTCAATCAACTCGTATGCGGAAACGAAAGCATCTTCCGCTCTATCCAGCGTTCTTCTGAAAAAGCAGTCAACCGCCTTATGGCCTGCAGTGTGGTACAGAAATGCCTCATATTCATCTTTGCCCTTACGGTATCGGTCGGTGAAGCAATGGCAGGCAGCAAGGGAGCCGCAGGTTTTACCAAAGCCACCCAGGAAGTGAGTTCCTACCAGACTCCGGTGTCAAATTTGATGAAAGCGATTGCAGCCGTTATAGTTTTAGTAGGAGCTTTTAACGTTTATTTTAAGATGCAAAACGGCGACCAGGATGTCAAGAAAACTATCATGCTGACGATTGGTGGCTGTATCGCATTTATTGCTCTTTCTGAGGCGCTTCCGCTCTTCTTTAAGTAATCTAACTTGTCAACATATTATCCAGAATTATGACGATGAATCAGGAGGGTTATCCCGTTTTCAAAGGCTTGCAGAAACCGCTGGAATTCATGGGCATACGCGGCCGTTTTCTGACATTGGCAGCAGCGGCTATCGGTGTGTCGTTCGTAGGCTTCATCGGCTTCTCCATCGCTTTGGGAAAGCTTGCCGGGTTCATCGCCATGCTGGTGATGGCATTGGTCGGATTGGTTACCATTTATGTCAAGCAGCGTGGCGGTCTCCACAATAAACGGCGGGCAAAGGGGATCTATGTTTACAAGAATCTCAGACGCAACTCGTAAAATAAAATGAATGATTATGGCACGTACCAAGAAAAGAATATTTGACGGCCTCTATGCACAGCTGGAGGAAACGGACGGCAATGTCGTCCTTTTTTCAGCCAAGGGGGAACCGTCGGTTATTTTCGAGATAACCAATCCCGTGCAGCAGCTCTGTACCGATGCGGAACAGTACATGCTCTTTCAGGATGTGCTCTCCAACGTGGTGCAGACCCTTGGCGAGGGCTATGCCCTGCAGAAACAGGACGTGCTCTGCAAGCAGTCCTACCACCATGAGGTGCCGGAGGATGCGGAGTTCCTGACCAAAAGCTACTTCCGTTACTTTGAGGGAAGAGAATTTACAGAGATACGTACCTACCTTATCATTACGCAGGAGGCACAGCGCAGCCAGTTCGTGCAGTACGACCCGAAGAAATGGCTGGACTTCCATTCCAAGGTTTCCAAGGTGAGCGACATCCTCAAGGAGAAGAACATCAAGCACCGCAAACTCAGTAAAGAGGAAGTCAATGAGTATTGCCACCGCTTCATGGCCTTCCAGTTCCGGCATGGTCCGTTCTCAATGACCAACTTCAAGGCATCGGACGAATATCTGAAAATCGGTGACCGGGTAGTCCGTTCCTATCCGCTGGTGGATATAGACGAGATTAACCTGCCATCCCTGGTGAAGCCCTATACTCAGATGAACATCAACGGCTACGGCATCGCTACGGACCTCTTTTCATTTTTGATAAGTGTGCCCCATGCCGATTGTGTGGTGTTCAACCAGGTGGTACAGATACCGAACCAACGAAAATTGCTGAGAAAACTCCAGGCAAAGGCCAAGCGCCACGGCTCCATGCCTGACCCGAGCAACAAGATTGCCAAGGAGGACATTGAGGAAGTGCTGGACCGCCTGGCGGTGGACAGCACGCAGTTGGTTTATTGCAACTTCAACATCCTGGTGAGCTGCCCGGCAGACAAGGTCACTCCGGTTACTTCCTATCTGGAAACCAAGCTGTATGAGTGCGGCATCATGCCGTCCCGTACCGCCTACAACCAGTTGGAATTGTTTACAGACAGCTTTCCCGGCAACGGCTATGCCTTCAATCTGGACTATGACTTGTTCCTTACTTTATCTGATGCAGCTTTGTGCTTCTTTCTCAAGGAACATCTAAAGGGCTCGGAAGATACTCCCTTGACTACTTACTACACCGATCGCCAGGGGCTGCCGGTGTGTATTGACATCACAGGGAAAGAGGGCAAGGTGAAGATGACGGACAATGCAAACTTCTTCTGCATCGGACCTTCGGGAAGCGGGAAATCATTCCACATGAACAGCGTGGTCAGACAGCTGCTGGAGCAAAAGACGGATGTGGTCATGGTTGATACAGGCGACTCTTATGAAGGTATCTGTGGCTATTATAAAGGTACTTACATATCCTATTCCAAGGAAAAGCCCATCTCCATGAACCCCTTCAAGGTCACAAAGGAAGAGTATGACTTGAACTTCGGGGAGAAGAAAAACTTCCTCAAGTCACTCATCTTCCTCATTTTTAAGGGCAACGACTTCCCAAGTAAGATTGAGGACATGCTCATTAACCAGACCATCGTGGAATACTACGAAGCCTACTTCCATCCCTTTACCAAGTTTACGGAGAAGGAACGTGAGGGACTTCGCCAGAAATTACTCGTAGCCTCCAAGATGGAAGAAGACTACGACAAGTTCTCCCACAGCATGGAAGATATTGATGCCCAAATCAGAGAAGCCGAGATGGACAAGCAGACAGAAAGCAGGGCACTCATGCTTCCTGCAGAAGCCCGGCGACTCAAGCTGCTCCGCCAGTGCCGTTCGCTCTATGCCCTTGCCCAGGATGAAGCTGCCAGCAAAGGCGAAAAGGAACGTGCCCTGCAGATTATCGAAAACTACAAGAAGGAACTCTACAACAACTCCATGCTTATCAAGATAGACAAGCAGATAGACCACATCGAGGAACAGAAACGCAGACTGAAAGTCCGGGAACTGTCCTTCAATTCTTACTACGAGTTTGCCCTGGAACGCATTCCGCAAATCGTGGCACAGGAGAAGATTCAGTTCAACATCCGGGACTTCGCTGCCATCCTGAAGCAGTTCTATCGGGGAGGCGAACTGGAGATGACCCTGAACTCCGATTTGGACGTAAACCTCTTCGATGAGCAGTTCATCGTCTTCGAAATCGACAAGATTAAAGATGACCCCGTGCTTTTTCCGATTGTGGTACTCATCATCATGGACGTGTTCCTGCAGAAGATGCGCATCAAGAAAGGACGCAAGGCACTCATCATCGAGGAAGCATGGAAGGCGATTGCTTCGCCCACCATGGCGGAATACATCAAATATTTGTACAAAACAGTCAGAAAGTTCCATGGCATAGCAGGTGTCGTTACCCAGGAGTTGAATGACGTGATAGATTCGCCCATCGTGAAGGAAGCCATCATCAACAACTCCGACGTGAAGATACTGCTCGACCAAACCAAGTTCAAGGACCGATACGAGGACATTGCCGCCATCCTGGGACTGACACCCATCCAACGGCAGCAGATTTTTACCATCAATGCCCTGAACAACCGGGAAGGACGCAGCTACTTCAAGGAAGTCTGGATATGCCGGGGACAAAACTCGGATGTGTACGGTGTGGAAGAAGCACCGGAATGCTACTGGGCCTACACCACCGAACGCACGGAGAAGGAAGCCCTCAAACTCTATCTGGCCCACTACGGAACGATGCAGGAAGCCATCACGCATATAGAGGCAGACCGCAAACGGGACGGCGGGCATAAGTATCTGGAATTTGCCAGAAAAGTCAATCAACATCAAAAAGTCATGTCATTATGGTCAAGTTAAGATTCCTGTTGATGGCGGTACTGATGATTGCCGCTTCAACGCAAATGTATGCCGGTTGGCGCATAGTTGTGGACAAGAACTGCGTCAAAATCGTGTCGTCCAACCTTGCCGCCCAGAAACTCATCGAGGAACAGCACAATGCCCGGCTGGACACCATCGCCGCCAAACAGCATAAGGTGGAACTCTATTCGGTCAGCATGGCCACGATGAAGGAACTCTACAAGCTGTCGATGCAGAACATCTCCGGTTTCGGCACGGAGAGCCTGTACTACAAGGAAATCGGCAGCTGTGCCCTCGACATCATCCGGAACGTACCGGAACTGATTAAAACGGTCAGCAAGGCCAAGTTCACCAACCAGCTCTACTGCCTGACGGAACTCGGAGGGCTGGTGATGGAAACACAGCAGCTGGTAGGCAATTTCGTGAACATCGTGAACAATGCGAAGATACCCAATCCGCTTAAAGGAGAAGGTACTGCCGAGAAGAAGAGCGACGGCTACAACATGCTCGACCGCTACGAACGGATGTCGCTGGCTAACTCCATCTACACCAACCTGAATGAGATCCGCTACAAGGTGGACGGCATGATGCTCATGGCACAGTATGCCACGCTGAATGACCTCTGCTTTGCCATCGACCCCGAGGGATGGGCCAACGTGATGACCATGCGCAACCAGGTGGACGGACTCGTATCGGACTGGAACGGACTGGTGGCTTCTAACTAAAAGATGAAAAAGCTATGAAACACTGGAAAAAGAAATTGGGCGCAGCCTGCTTGGCACTGTCCCTGATGGTGCCGGGTACGGCCACCGCCGTGGTCATACCTAAGGACCTTCCTACCATTGAAGCCCTGATTGCCCTGCACAAGTGCATCAAGAAGGACGAGGACCAGGCACTGGGCAGAGTGGCCACTAGTTTCGGGGAGCAGTCCATGATAACGAAAGGAGCCAACAAGTTCAATGAGGTGCGGACCACGCTGAACACCAAGATGAGCAATGCCCATTCGTATCTGGTACTGGCCGGAGCCATTTCCTCTACCGCCAATTCGCTCTACATGTTGGTCAAAGAGTACAAGGACTTTACCTCCAACACCTTCAAGCATGTCAAGAAGAAGCCCTTTGTGGGATGGTACTATGCCGATGCCAACGTGGCGATAGCCCGGGAAGTGAAGCACTGCTACAAGCTCTACGCTTCTGTGGCCGCTTCGGGCATCAACCTGATGAAAGCCTCCATGGACGAAAAGCTGAACCTGGTGATGACCCTCAAAGCCACCATCGACAAGGCCCGCTACATCGTGGACAATGCGAACCTCTACTGCTTTCTCATCACCGACTGCGGCTGGAAGCCCGACTACATCAGGGAAATACTTAACTCCAACGTGAAGGACGAGATAGCAAATCGTGTCATCAATCAATGGAACAAAGGATATGCGGTATAGAATTTTATTACTCTGCTTGCTGGGCATGACGATGATTTCCGGTCTTCATGCTCAGCGTCCGACCAAGGACAAGGAAAAGGCCCGGCAGTGGCAGTCCATGGAGAACGGTCCCTGGGACTTCGCACCGGACTGGTACTACTTCTTCCTGCACAAGAAATACTCGGGAGCGGAAATGTACTGGAAGTGGGCAGGATTCCAATCCGGATTCCGGGTGCGCTTCAAGGAGCACAAGTCCAATGTGAAACGCATCATGCCCACCCGGGTGACGGCGGAAGAAACACAGCGCCAGAAAATCAAGAAGGTGGAGGAAGAGCGCCAGAAGATGGAAGAACTCTATCAGGAGGAACTGCTCCGCGAGGCAGACCGCAACGTGGATCTGATGTTCCCTTCCTACAAGGACGAGTTCAACCGGATGCAGGACTGCATCACCGACGGACTGCTCTACTGCATGCAGAAAAGCAAGGGAAAGCTCCAGTACCAGGTGGACGAACTGAGCCGCCAGAATGAAATTCTCTGTGCCGACATCGCCTACATCCACAAGATGGGAGTCGGTTACGGATTGGAGAATGCCAAGCGGCAGAAGGCTTACGAGGAAGCCCGGCAAAAGATGGAGGAACTGGTCAAACGGATCGCCAACCTCTGTGCAGTGGCTTCCACACATTATTGATAAATGATTACAAAGTAAATAATACCAAAGCAGTGATAACAACGATAAATGTAACAGATTATGAACTTATTGCTAGTACCATTAACCATCGGATTGCCTGCCATTGACGAGAGTCTGGACAAGCTGCTGGTCGCCATGGAGACCTTTCCCAATGTGGCGGTGCTGGGTGATGCCATCGGACTGGCACGTATCCTCGGCCTGTTGCTGGCGCTCTGTGTAGGCTCCTACGAATGCTGGATGATGATGCTCGGGCGGCGCGGCATGGACGTGATGAAACTCCTGCGCATCATCGGCATCTCCATCTGTATCTCTTCTTCCTCGTGGATCTGTCAGGCCCTGCAGGTTCCCAGCAAAGGACTGGAAACCGCTACCAAGGCCATGGCAAAAGCCAAGAACAAGGAAGTGGCCGCTTTCGAGTTGAAAGTGGCGCAGAAACAGAGTGAATACCTCGACCGCCTGCGGGAGGTGCAGGACTCCATTTCCACCGCCCAGCAGGTAGCCGCCATCGGACAGGATGCTGCCTGGTGGGACAAGCTCATCTACAACGTGGAGAATCTGGGCAACACCATCAACAACTATGCGCAGCGGGCAGCGGTGGCGGCTGAAACCAAGATGAGCGAATGGATCAACGATGTCATCCGTTTTGTGGGGGAACTGATATTCCAGATGTCCTACTACGGCATTCTGGTGGCGCAGCGCATCTTCATGGCCATCATGATGATTTTCTGTCCCATCATGTTCGCCCTGTCCCTGGCGCCGCCCTGGAACTCGGCCTGGAGCCAGTGGATGTCGAAGTTCCTTTCCCTCTCGCTGTGGGGCTTCGTCACCTATATGTGCATCTACTACATCGACTTCATTCTGCTCTATAACTTGCAGCAGGACCTCATAGCTTACAACCACCTGCTTCATGGTTCGGTAAACTCCTGGGAACAGATCGGTGCACTGGGACTGCAGGGCATCGGTTCCAACTGCATGTACGCCATGGGGATGCTGGTAGGTGCCTATATCATCCGCTTTGTGCCCGAAGTGGCTTCCTGGCTGATTCCGGGCGGTGTCAGCTCCGGTGCAGGTTCAGCAGCCGGCAGTACCGTGATGGGCATGACAGCGATGGCAGGAGGTATGGCAGGAAGTATGGTCGGCTCTGCAGCCAGCGGTGCCGCTTCTCTGGTCAGACCGAGCAAATCCAAGAACAGCAACAACAAGAAGTAATCACTCAAACCATTCCCTATGCTTATAGAATCCTTAGCACAGAAAACGAAACTCGCTCTGATGACGGTGCTGGCCACGATAGGTGGCTGCACCCTCATCTGCGGGTTCACCGTCTGGTGCTGCATCTCGCTCGTGACGAAAGAACGCGAGCAGATTTACATACTGGACGGTGACATCCCCTTCCTGGCACAGCGTGCCCAGTTGGAAGCGAACTTCACGATGGAAGCCAAGGCCCATATCCAACTCTTCCATCAGTACTTCTTCAACCTGCCGCCCGATAACGACTACATCAAGTGGACGGTCGGAAAGGCGATGTACATGGCGGACGGTACCGCCCTCAAGCAGAAGCAGGCGTTGGACGAGAACGGATTCTATTCCGACATCATCTCCTCTTCGGCGGTGTGTACCATCATGTGTGACTCCATCAAGTTCGATGAACACGAACGGAAGTTTACCTACTACGGAACACAGCTCATCAAGCGCCGCACCAAGGACTTGAAGCGCAGCATGATTACCACGGGGTACATCGAATCGGTCCCCAGAACCCGGAATAATCCACATGGTCTGATGATCACGAACTGGAGGACATTGGAGAACAAGGACCTCGATTACTGAAAAATAACCGGATAATAAATTCAAAATCATTGCATACATGAAATCATTCAAAAAGACACTTCAGGAAAACAGGTTCAAGACGCATCACCTGATACGCTCCTGGCTGCAACCCAAGTTGGGAGCCATCGGCTCCAGGTACCGCCTGGCAGGACGCATCCGTCTGGCCAACATCTGGGCAAGAAAGCATCCCAAACGCACCTTTGCCTATGTCACCGGTTCGCTGTTTTTCCTGCTGGCAAGTACTGTGGCAATCGACAGCATGACCTTGTCAGACAAGCGTGAGCCGGATGTCAGCAGTATTGCCCAGTTGGAACCCGTGTTTGCCGGGTTCCGCACCATTCAGGCGAACAAGAGCATACACCGTTCCACGCTGATGGAGTTGACCCATGAAGGGCAGTTGCTCCGGGAGGAACTGGACTCTCTCATTGCGATACCACGTAAAAGCCATCAGGATTCCATCCATATCGTACAAAGTTACAACCGGCTGGAATCCATCGTCAAATCACTTTAAAACAATGACCATCCATGATCAGAAAAATCAATTTCAAACAGCCCAAGTACATCTTCCCATTGGTGGTGTTCATTCCCCTGTGTGCGCTGGTGTACTTCGTGATGCAGACGTTCGGGGGTGGCGAAGATGCCAAACAGACGGTTGCCACCGACCGCATCAATACGGAACTGCCGCAAGCCAATGCAGAGGAAGCCGGAGATAAAATGTATGAGATGTCGCGCCGCTTCGGGGACGAGGATGCCTTTACCGCCGTCGGTGCCATCGGAGAAGAACAGAAGAAAGCCGAAGAACTGGAGCATGGCTACAGCGAGGAGGAACTCAACAAGCTGGATGCAGCGGAAGCGGAACGCATCCGTCAGCAGCAGGAAATGGAGGAACTGGAAAGGTCGTTGGCCGAGTCCAGAAGACACATCAACTCCTTTGCATACGGGGATAATGCTACCGGTAGTACAGGAAATTCCCGTACAGGTCAAAGAGGCATTTCTTCCGGAACAGCAGAGGGCTATACCTCACAGGATGACTTCGCTAAAGACCTGGAAGAAATCCAACGCAGAAGTTACGAACGGCAGAAAGCCATTGAAAGTGGATTGGGTATCGGGCGCTTTGACCGGGATGAACAAGCAGAGAAGCAGCGGAAGGATTCCATTGCAAGGGTTCGTCAGGCTGAGAAGGAACGCAGCCGCCCCAAACTCGTCATCAAGTCCGGTGATACTAATGCTGAGAAGTTCCACACGGTAACTTCACCCGATGATGTAGCTGAAGCCAAGTTGATCCGCGCTATGATTGACCAGACCACTAAGGCAAAGGAAGGAACCAGACTTCGATTCAAGTTGCTGGACGATATAACCGTTAGCAATACCAAGTTGAAGAAAGGCACCTACCTGTATGGGACAGTGACAGGCTTCGGACAGCAGCGTGTGAAGGCTACCATTACCAGCATTCTGGTCGGTGATAAGTTCATCAACGTGAAGCTTTCAGTGTTCGATAATGATGGCATGGAAGGGTTCTATGTACCGGAAAGTTCTTTCCGTGAGTTCGTAAAGGATGCCAGCTCCAGCGCCGTGCAACAGAACATCAGTTTTGAATCGGAAGATGGCTATGGCTCCGGTATCTCGGGTGAAACCCTGGTATTGCAAGCCTTGCAAAACGTCTATAACTCAGCTTCTTCAGCTATTTCATCCAATATCCGCAAGAACAAGGCTAAAATCAAGTACAACACGATTGTTTATCTGATTAACTCGGAGGAAGCAAGGTAAAAGGTCAAGAATAAAAATAGGTAAACTAACTTACTAATCACAAAGTAAGTAAGGTTACAAGTAATAGAGTAAGTAAGATTACAAATAATAAAGTAAGCAATTCAACCAATCAGTAAATCATAAAAATTACCCAATATGAAAGCAAAATTATTTTTACTTTTCTTTGGTATTCTCGGTATTGTCGTACAGGCTGCAGCCAAGGAGAAGATCTACGTGAACAGTGAGGTCACTACCCACATCGTCATGCCCGAAAACATCAAACTGGTGGACATCTCCACGACCAAGATTATGGGCAACCAGTGTGCCGACAACATGGTGCGCATCAAGCCTTATCTGGAACAGGATTCCATCAAGACCTCCTTTGACGAGAATGAGTTGCTGGGCACCATCACCCTGATTGGAGAGCGCCATATCGCTCAGTATGATGTGGTTTATACCCATTATCCCAGCATGGCAGCCTCCATCTTTGAGGTAGCTTACAGCGATACCCAGTCCTATATCAACCCCGAGGTGTCGATGCCCAAGGCAGAGATGGTGCGCTATGCATGGGCGGTGTATGGCAGCAAGCGAAAGTACAATCAGGTGGTGTCGAATGCACACGGCATGAAGGCCATCGTCAACAACATCTACACTATTGGCGACTATTTCTTTATTGATTATTCCTTACAGAACAAAACAAAGATAGCCTACGACATTGAGGAACTTCGCGTGAAGCTGACGGACAAGAAAGAGACGAAAGCCACCAACTCGCAGACCATTGAACTGACACCGGTTTACTCGTTGAACCCCGTCAAGAAGTTCAAGAAGAATTACCGCAATGTGCTGGTGATTGAGAAGCTGACCTTCCCGGATGAGAAGGTGCTTCGTTTGGAAATCTCTGAGAACCAAATCAGTGGCCGTGTCATTACGCTCACCATTGAATACGAAGACATCCTCAATGCTGATGGCTTTGATTCGGACATTCTGAAGAACTCTTCATGCTATCCTTACTATTACATTTACCGCTAAATCCGACCCGATATGAAGAAGATTTTAATGATCATCTGTTGTGTGTTTGCCGTGCTTTCTGCATCCGCACAGGACAAGAAACTCACGCTGAATGCCGGTTTCCTGTTCCCGAATACCTTGAATGCGATGATTGGTTACGAGCATCCGTTGAGCTATGGCAATGCCGTGGAAATCTACGGTGAAGTGGGGAACCATTGGCAGAAACCCACCTGCTGTCGGTTCTGGAAGGGTTACTACTGGGATGGCGGATTGGTCTATAAGCAGCGACTGGCACGTTACAAGAACGGCATGTTGCGCTTCCGTTTCGGTCCTCAGTTCGGAGCCACTCAGAAGAAGTTCTTCCTCGGTGTGGAAGCCGGCTTTGAATACAGCTATGTCTTTCAGAACGGCTGGGAGTTCTCGCTGATCCAGAAGAACAACGTGAACTTCCTGCATGGAGATACCTTCCGCAACGGACTCTTGCTGGGTGTAAAGATTCCGTTCTGATTATCGTTTAACGTGTATTTTAAATGCAATAACAATGGCATTCGAAGAAACCCGGGAACAGCAGCAGATGTACAACTACTTCCGCAGTTGCATCTACATCTTTCTCATCATCGAGATTGTGATGAATCTTCCCATTACGGCGGATAACCGTGTCACGCAGTTTATCCTGGACCTTCTGGCACGCTTCAAGGTGTTCAATTCTGTGTCAGGCTGCAAGGTGGCAGAGCTCATCTGTATCTGTGTAGTCTGTATCGGAACCAAGGCAAAGAAGGCGCTGAAGTTCAACGTCAAGACGATGGTCATCTATCCGGTGCTGGCTGGATTGACATTGGTCGGGATGTGTTTTATCTTTCACGGCATGAATATCGGCATGAGCTGGTTCGGCTTCCCGGCCAACCGCATCCTGTATGCGCTCTGTTCGGTCGTAGGTACCATGCTCGTACATCAGGGACTGGACGGCATCGCCAAGTACTACAACTACAAGGTGGGTGAAGACCGCTTCAACTTCGAGAACGAATCGTTCCAGCAGTCGGAAGCTCTGGTGGCTAATGACTATTCGGTGAACATCCCGATGATTTACTACTGGAAGCAGAAGATGCACAAGGGTTGGATCAACATCATCAATCCCTTCCGTGGGACGATTGTACTGGGTACGCCGGGTTCGGGTAAGTCGTTCGGTATCATTGATCCTTTTATCCGTCAGCATGCAGCCAAGGGATTTGCTATTATGTGCTACGATTTTAAGTTCCCGACGTTGGCCAAGACACTTTTTTATCAGTATTGCAAGAATAAAAAGGCACAAAGATTGCCAAACAACTGTGGCTTTCGCATCATCAACTTCACGGATGTAGAGTATTCCGACCGCATCAATCCGATTCAGCGTAAGTACATTCCGGACCTGGCGGCAGCATCGGAAACCGCAGCCACTTTGCTGGCTTCCCTGAACAAGGGAGGCGGTGAAAAGAAAGGCGGTTCGGAAGCGTTTTTCACCAATTCGGCAGAGAACTTTCTGGCAGCCATCATCTACTTCTTTGTGAACTTCCACCCGGTAGGCTTCAAGAATGGCAAGAAGCTAAAACGCTACGTTTCCCTGGCAGAAGACTCCGAAGTCGTCATACCCGAGGGAAATAAACTGGAACTGGTGATACGGAACTGGGACGATTACCATGCCGTCGATGCAAAGGGAAACATCATCCTGGACTTTGTGGACAAGGACGGCAACGACGTGTCAACGGATGAAGACCGGATGTTTGTGGATTTAAACGGCTTCTCGTATTTGGACCGGACGGGTAAACAAGTTCGCATAGAACGCTGCTGGTACGAAGATGATAAAGGCAAGGAAGTGGAGCCGGACACCATCACCGGGGAGTATTCGGACATGCCACATGTGCTTTCCTTCTTGGGCAGGTCCTACGACCAGGTGTTCAACATTCTGATGCAGGACGACAAGATTGCTTCCCTCATGGCTCCGTTCAAGAGTGCGTATGAAAACAAGGCGAACGACCAGTTGGAAGGTATGGTGGGTACCCTTCGTGTTAATGCCGCCCGACTGGTATCTCCGGAAGCCTATTGGGTGTTTACGGGGGACGACTTCGACTTGAAGATTTCGGACAAGGCAAATCCGAGCTACCTGGTCATAGCTAACGACCCGGAGAAGGAACAGGTCATCGGTTCATTGAATGCACTGGTGCTAAATCGACTCATCACAAGAGTTAATTCCAAGGGAAACATCCCAGTGAGCATCATCGTGGATGAGTTGCCTACACTCTACTTCCATAAGATAGACCGCTTGATAGGTACGGCCCGCTCCAACAAGGTGGCGGTGACCCTGGGCTTTCAGGAGCTGCCGCAGCTGGAAGCGGACTATGGCAAGGTGGGCATGCAGAAGATTATTGCGACCTGCGGTAACATCTTTATGGGTGCTGCCCGTAACAAGGAAACCCTGGAATGGGCGCAGAATGATGTGTTCGGCAAGGCGAAGCAGACATCCCGGTCCATCTCCATCAACGACAACAAGGTATCGACCACCATCTCCGAGAAGATGGACTACCTGGTGCCTGCTGCAAAAATTGCGGATATGGCGACCGGTTGGCTGGCGGGTCAGGCTGCCCGTGACTTCACGGCTACGGACGACAGCATGCTGAACCACTTCGACATCGAGCAGTCGGAAGAGTTCAAGACCACGAAGTACTTCTGCAAGACGCACTTCGATATGAAGAAAATTAAGAACGAAGAGGACCACTATGTATCGCTGCCGAAAATCTATGAGTTCAAGAACGACCGCGAAAAGGAAATCATGCTGAACCGCAACTTCAAACGGGTGAACGAGGAGGTGGAGAAAATGGTCAAGGAACTGCTGGGTATGGCATAAATGATTCGTATAATGGCATCCTTACAATCTGCATATAAACATTCAAGCTTTTTGCCTCCATTGAGTGGTAGTGCACTGAAGGTCATTGCCGTCCTTTCGATGGTTACAGACCACTGTGCCTACTACTTAATGGAACACGGCAAGTTCCTTTACGAAGTCATGCGCTGCTTCGGGCGTATTGCCTATCCGGTGTTCGCTTTCCTCATTGCAGAGGGCTTCCGGCATACCCGAAACCGGATAAAGTACTTCCTGCAGCTGCTGGGCTTTGCCGTGGTCAGTGAAGTACCTTGGTTCTTGCTGAATGGAACGGACGGGACGCACAACGTGCTCTTTACGCTGGCATTGGGTGTAATGGCGCTGGCTGCTTTCGAGGCATTAAAAAAGGATGGAATCCTTTGTGGGGCTGTCATCCTTTCTATAGCCGGTTTCGCCACTTGGTCCGGAGTGGACTATGAGTGGCGAGGGATTCTGATGATGGTGGTGTTCTACCTGCTTGGGAACGTCAGCAATCCTTCTTTTCCCTCGGGTAGAAAGGCGCAGCTGTTCTGCGCTTTTCCACTGATGATGCACTATGGAATAGTCGGCGCTTTGCTGGCATGCCTGGTGATTGCCTGTTATGATGGGACACGCGGGTTCATCCAGGGCAAGGTAGCGAAGTATGGATTTTATGCGTTCTATCCGGCGCATTTGTTTCTGTTATATGTATAGCATATGCAGTAGAGAACTATCAAGTATCTGAATCATCCTTATTAGAAGTCCAAATATATCTAATAAGAAAAATCAATGCAATTACAGCAGAAATATTGGGGATAATATGTTCAAGAATAAACGTTTTAAAACTCATATATACCGACAATGATAGCAAATTAAAAGTCGATATAAACAATATCCCAAAGGCAGAATAAATTAAAACCAATGTAATAATAACTTTAATAGTCAATACTTCGGTAATTTTATACCGAAAGATTAAAAGTTAAACAATAGAACTGGCAAAAGCTGGTTCGAAAACACTAAAGAGGTCATTGAAATGTTGTCAAAAACGAATGGTTAAGCATGAATAAATGTGCTAAAAAAAGTGCTAACATACTGATAATAAAGGAGAAGAGTATTGCATAATTCGTTATTTTTTAGTAAATTAGAAGTCTCTCAACTCTTCTGATTATGACTAAAGAAACACTCCTTATGCAATACCAATCCGAGTGCCTGTCGGCTCTCAAATCAACTGCGAATATACACAAACCTTTTGAAAAGACCTTTATGGATGCAATGAAATTATTCATGGCCATTCCAGATCGTATAAACTTCCTCCAGTTGGGCAGGTATGGACGTTTTTCGGAACAGACCTACCGTAACCTTTTTGAGAATGAGACCTTCGACTGGTTTGCGTTCAACAATTCTATCATCAGCAAGCATCTCACAGGTAGAAGAAAAGCCATCGCCATCGATCCTTCCTATATCCCCAAATCAGGCAAGAAGACACCTTGGATTGGTTACTTCTGGTCAGGCTGTGCAGGGGATTATAAACGAGGATTGGAAATCATGGGCATCGGTGTCATTGACATCGACAACCATGATTGCATGGCTTTAGGTTCCATTCAGACGCCGGATTGCAAGACCTTGGATAATATGGGCAAGAATCTCGTTGACTGGTACAGCAGCTATCTAATCAGTAGAAAAGACAAGCTACAGAGCATATCCAGAACAGTGGTTGCAGACGCATTCTTTTCCAAGGAGACTTTCATAACGCCTATGTGTGAGAACAAATTCCATGTCATCAGCCGCTTCAGGAATGATGTAGTCCTGTACTATCCGACATTGGAAAAGAAAAAAGGAAGGCCGGGTCATCCCAAGTGGTTTGACGGCAGGATTGACTTTGCCAATCTGGATCTGACCCGGTGCAAGGAATACGAGGTGAACAAGGGAAAGCTATACGGATTGAGGGTATATGCAAAAGCTCTCAGAAGGTATGTTTCCTTAGCCATCTGGTATCCGATGGACGGGAGGACAGACAAGTGGCAGCTTTATTTCTCTACAGACGATTCCATGGATGGACGCGAAGTCCTGGATTATTACAGAACCAGGTTCCAGTTGGAATTTTGCTTTAGAGACGGCAAGCAGCATGCAGGAATCACCAACTGCCAGTCAACTGACTTCAGAAAGTTGGATTTTCACTTCAATGCGTCGCTCGCAGCTGTCAACTTGGCCAAAGCGGCATGTAAGAGGCTCGGAATAACCTATTCCATATCCTCTTGCAA
>ENA-ORTV01001662-ORTV01001662.1-human-gut-metagenome-genome-assembly--contig:-NODE-1662-length-23495-cov-6.205418_pt1 | contig 23495 bp, 20 predicted proteins | sample MGYA00241915_ERZ509194 | MGnify/ENA primary metagenome ERZ509194 (study PRJEB26280, sample SAMEA2338810) | human gut metagenome | biome: human gut; feature: human-associated habitat; material: faeces... | reverse complement strand
CACGACGCTCGACAACGGACGCAGATGAAGCGGCAGGGTGCGGCATACGGCATGGCTGGCAGTCCGGTGATCGCCAATATGCAGCGCCTGCTGGAGAATATCGTCCGCAAATCGGCCAATGTCTATTGATTCCCGGTTGCGGGGGGCCTCCACCTGCCGAAACCCCTCCCTCCTGCCGAAACCCCTCTCTCCTGCCGAAACCCCTCTCTCCTGCCGAAACGAACGGCGGACCCCGGGAAAGGGTCCGCCGTTTCGTTGTCCGGATGCCGGCTTCCCGGCTGCGGGACTATTCCACCTCCCAGGTGGCTCCCGAGCGGAGCAGGTCGTCCACGCAGTGAATTTTGCTCGCGGCTTTGACCTCCTCGACCTGCTTCTCCACGGCGCGGTCGTAGACCGAGTCGTCCTCGACCGAGCGGATTACGCCCAGCGCTACCGGGTAGTCGGGGTATTTCATCGCCGCCAGCATCGAGTGCAGCGTGGTGTCGCGCTCGTGGGCGTCGTGCGTCAGCACATCGTCCAGCGTGTAGCCGTCCTGGCCCACGGTCACCACCTTGAGTTTCATGTTCTCGAACACGATGCCCTTTTCGTTGTTGGCGCCGAAGAGCATCTTCTCTCCGTGGCGCAGCGTCACCGTGCGTTCGGCGCGCGTGGCCTTGTCGGCTGCGAAGTCGGCGTGGGTCTTATCGTTGAAAATCACGCAGTTCTGCAACGCTTCGATCACCGACATGCCCGTATGTCTGGCCGCGGCGATCATGCACTCCTTCGAGAGGGCGACCTCCATGTCGATCGTGCGGGCGAAGAACGTGCCCTTGGCGCCGATGACCAGTTCGCCGGGGTTGAACGGCTTCTCGACCGTTCCGTAGGGCGAGGTCTTGGTGATCTTGCCCAGCTTCGAAGTGGGGGAGTACTGGCCTTTGGTCAGACCGTAAATCTCGTTGTTGAACAGAATGACGTTGAGGTCCACGTTGCGGCGGATGGCGTGGATGAAGTGGTTGCCGCCGATGGCCAGCGAGTCGCCGTCGCCGGTGGTGACCCAGACGTTGAGCCGCGGGTTGGCGACCTTGACGCCCGTCGCCACGGCGTTTGCGCGGCCGTGTACGGAGTGGAACCCGTAGGTTTTCATGTAGTAGATGAAACGCGATGAGCATCCGATGCCCGACACGAACGTGAACATGTTGTGCGGCGTGTCTGTGGCGTCGGCTATTTCGGGCAGCGCGCGCTGCACGGCGTTGAGGATGGCGTGGTCACCGCATCCGGGGCACCAGCGTACCTCCTGATCGCTTTTGAAATCCGCTGGGGTGTATTTGTATTCTGCCATGGCGTTACTTCAATAAGGATTCGAATTTTTCTTTCAGTTCTACGACCGTGAAGGGCAGGCCCTCGCACTTGTTGTACTGTTCGTAGCGGAACTCCTGCAGGTTTTGGCGCAGGTAGTTGGCGAACTGACCTTCGTTCAGCTCGCAGACGACGATCCGGCGGAACTTCGCGAAGATGTCGCGCACGCCGTGCGGCAGCGGGTTGATGTAGTTGAAATGTGCGAGCGACACGCGTTTGCCTTCGGCGCGCATCTGATCGACGGCGTTCTGCAGGTGTCCGCGCGTTCCGCCCCATCCCACGACGAGCAGGTCGCCTTCCGGGTCGCCCCATACGGTTTGTGCGGGAATGTCGTCCGCGGCCTTGGCCACCTTTGCTGCGCGCGTCGAGACCATCTTCTGGTGGTTGGACGGGTCGTGCGAGATGCAGCCTTTCACGCAGTCTTTTTCCAGACCGCCCACGCGGTGCTCCAGTCCCACCTTGCCGGGGAACGCCCAGCCGCGGGCCAGCTTTTCGTCGCGCACGTAGGGCATGAATCCGCCTTCGGGCGCGTCGTCTACGATCGGCGGCTGGATTGCCGGGTAGTCCTTCATCGAGGGAATGCGCCACGGCTCCGAGCCGTTGGCGATGAAGCCGTCGGTGAGCAGGATCACGGGCGTCATGTGCTCCATCGCCAGCCGTCCGGCCTCGAACGCATAGTGGAAACAGTCGCTGGGCGACGATGCCGCCACGACGATCACCGGGCACTCTCCGTTGCGGCCGTAAAGGGCCTGCGAGAGGTCGCTCTGCTCGGTTTTGGTCGGCAGACCCGTCGAGGGGCCTCCGCGCTGTACGTCCACGACCACCAGCGGCAGCTCGGTCATCACGGCCAGTCCCAGCGCTTCGCTCTTGAGCGAGAGTCCGGGACCCGACGTGGTCGTCACCGCGAAATTGCCGGCGAATGCCGCGCCGATGGCGGTGCAGATGCCCGCGATCTCGTCTTCGGCCTGCACGGTCTTCACGCCGAGGTCCTTGCGCTTGGCGAGCTCTTCGAGAATGACCGTCGCCGGAGTGATCGGATACGAACCGCAGAAGAGCGGCAGCCCGGCTTTCTCGGCGGCGGCGCACAGGCCCCATGCCGTCGCCACGTTGCCGTTGACGGTGCGGTAGGTGCCCTTTTCGAGCGGCGCCGGGGACACGGTGTAGGTGTTGGCGAACTGATGGGTGTTGGCCGCATAGTTATAGCCCGCGTCGATAGCCAGCTTGTTGGCTTCTGCCACGACCGGATTTTTCCGTGCGAATTTGGTCTCCAGATATTTGTATGCGTACGCTTCGGGACGGTCGAAGAGGTAGAAGCAGATGCCCAGCGCGAACATGTTCTTGCACTTGACCACGGCCTTGTTGTCCAGTCCGGTCTGCTTGAGCGCTTCGCGCGTCATTGACGTGATGTCGGGGATGACGACGTTGTATTCGTCCAGTCCGAGCTCCGCGATCGGGTCGAGCGTGGCGAATCCCGCTTTCTTGAGATGCTCTTCGGTGATCGAATCGCCGTCGATGATCACCGTCGCGCCCTGCTTGAGCCATTTGCGGTTGGCTTTGAGCGCTGCGGGGTTCATGGCTACGAGCACGTCGCAGTAGTCGCCGGGGTTGAGTTCGCGGTGACTGCCGAAGTGTACCTGAAATCCCGATACGCCGGCCACGGTTCCCTGCGGCGCACGAATTTCGGCGGGGTAGTCCGGAAAGGTCGAGATGCCGTTTCCGAGCAGGGCCGAAGTGTCTGAAAAGAGCGTACCCGTGAGTTGCATGCCGTCTCCTGAGTCTCCTGAGAAGCGAATCACGACATCCTGCAACTCCCGTACATTGGTTTTCTCCATGTCTTGTTTCGGATTAGTAGGGTTTAGAAAAACAATATTGCAAATATATAAATTTATTGTCAGTTTGTTCCCCGGAGACGACTTTTTTCGGGGTTTTCCTGCGGCTTTTTTGCGGGGAGTTTCGGTTTTTCGGTGATAATATGTGCGGATTCGGCGGATTCCGGCTTTTGTTTCGTTCGGAAAACGCCCGTTTCTGCGCGAATCCGAAAGCGGGGAGTTTTTTAATTTTTTTGGAATGCCGCCGTCCAGTGTCGAAGAACGGGAAGGCGTGATCCGTATGAATCATGCGAAGGCGCTTGCTGTCGCGTTGGACTGTTGATTTGTTTCGATACTCAGACCGCCGGGCTGTTTTGCCCGGCGGTTTGCGTATTATGGTCATGGCAGGGGCGGAACGGTTCCGGCCGGCGGAAAATCCCGCAAGTTCTTTTTGCCGCGTAATTGTGCGGCTGGGGTTGAGGAGTATCCTTCCGCCGGACGGATGGTCGGCGACCGGAGCGTTTACCTTGTTCTGTTCCGGACGTAAATGAACTTCTGCTCTTTGTTTGCGGACAGTCGTTCTTCGGTTTCGATTGCCTCGGAGAGGGCTTTCACCAGCAGCGAAAGTTTTTTGTAACCGTAGTTGCGGGGGGCGAAATCGGGCATTTTCTTGGTCAGGACACTGCCGACGATGCCGAGGAATGCCCAGCCGCTGTCGGCGGCGGCGTCTTCTATGGTATTGGCGAGCAGGTCTTTGAAATCGTCGTCTATCGGACGGATGATCGATTGGGACTGCGCAGGGTCCAGAGTCTGAGCCTGAACCGTAACCTGAGGCTGCTCCGAAGCGGGAACCACACCCGGAGTCTGTCCCGGAGTCGGAGCGGTTTTTTTGCCTGCGGCGGCTTCCGGCGTTCCGGGGACCTGCGTGTCAGACGTCTGACGCCTTTTGGCGGATGTCTTTTTTTGTGCGGCTTTCGCTGCCGGGGCCTGTGTCGCAGCCGGAGCGGGACCCGGTGCAGGCGCAAGTGCCGGCGTCGGAGCGGCAGGCTGTCCGAGAATCTCGACGTAGATGAATTTGTCGCACGATTTGATGAACGGTTTGGGCGTTTTCTTTTCGCCGAAGCCCAGCACCTCGCGGCCCGATTCGCGGATGCGGCTCGCCAGACGGGTATAGTCGCTGTCACTCGATACGATGCAGAAGCCGTTGACCGACTCCTTGTGCAGGATGTCCATTGCGTCGATTATCAGCGCCGAATCCGTTGCGTTCTTGCCTGTGGTGTAGGCATACTGCTGAATCGGGGTGATCGAGTTTTCCGGCAGAATGCTTTTTCATGCCGCGAATTTCGGATCGGTGAAGTCGCCGTAGATCCGCTTGATCGTCGGTGTTCCGTAATTGGCTGTTTCGTCGAGGATGTCTTTGATTTTCCGGTGTGGTGAGATATTGTCCGCATCGATCAGCACCGCGAATTTTTTATCGGAGAGTTCCATATTGGGTCGTCTTTGTTTCCGGCAAGATACGAATTTTTTCCTCAGGTTGTTGCTCCGGCCGGACCGTTCCGGTCTTTTCTGTTTGTTTTGTTCTGTTTGTTCTGTTTTTCAGCCGCCGTTTCGCTGCCTTTTCTGCGGTGCTTCCGCATTTCCTCATCGTTCTCGTTCCGAACTTTCGTTTCCGGCCTTTTCGGATCCCGTCCCGGTTTCTCCCGGATCTGCCTCGATTCTTCTCTGATTCCTGCCCGGTCCTTTCCCGGCCCCACCCACACGAATGCCTCTCCCCTCGGATTTTTACGGCGTGAATTTTTTGCGGGCCTTCGGTGCCGGCCGGCGGGCCGCCGCTATCGGATCGAATTCATCCGGATGCTCGCCTTGACCAGCGCGATCGCGCGGATGCGGCTGAGCGCCACCTCCTTGTCTGCGTGGTGCGGGTTCTGGCTCACGAGTTTGACGTAACCCTCGCGGTCGGATTTCTGGATGTATTTCACCGTGACGTACTCTTCGCCGTCGATGTCGATCGACAGCAGGTACATGTCGCCCCAGAATATGTCGTCGATGTTGCCCAGCTGCTTGTACAGCACAATGTCGCCGCTTTTGAGCAGCGGATACATCGAGTCGCCCACTATATATATCGCGCCGTCGCATTTCGGCAGGTTGGGAATGTGGATGAAGTTCACGGGTTTGGCCTGCGCCTGATCCGTGAACAGCGGCACCAGTCCCGCCGTTCCCTCGATCGAGTAGAGCGGCACGCTCTGCAGCGGCAGCGAATTGTCCGTGCGGAGTCTGTAGGCCGTCAGGTCGGGTTCGGCGTTGAACATGTTGCCTTTGCCGCTCTCCAGCCATTCGGGGCTTACGTTCAATTCCTGAACCAATATGTTGCGGTTCCGGGCCGAGAGTCCGGCTTTCCCCGTTTCGATCATCGAAAGGGCCGCTTTGCCGATGCCAAGATGCTGAGCCAATTGTTCTTGCGTCATGCCCAGCTGTTTTCGTATCAATTTTACCCGCGTGTTCATAGCTTTTAATCGGAAAAATTTATATCAAAAAATTGTATTTTTCGATTGGAAATTCAAATTTTGAATCTATATTTGTGCTGTAAAGTTAAACAATTTATTTGTACATGCAAATTATTTTGCAAAAATCCTGCTAATTATCAACTATGTATTCGGTTTCACCTGAACTTTATCAAGAGGTGGCGGCGCGTTTGGCGGATGCTGTCGACGGGGAAAACTACTTTTCGGGATCGCTCGCATTCCGTTTCGGCGATACGGACTGCCGCTTTACGGCGTCGGTCATCGTCTACCGGACGCGGCTCTCGCAGCCCGAAGGCGATGCGGAGCCTGTTTCGGACCTCGTGCCCGTATGGTGGGAGTTTCACACCTTCTCGGCGGAGGGCGAAATGCTGAACGACTTCGATTTTTCCGAGATGAAGCGCTTCGTCTGATCGCTGCCGGGGCATGTTCTGCCGCCGGCGTGCGCAACCGCCCGGTCCCCGTTTTGCATCGGGCCGCTCCCCGGCCGCAGGCCGTGCGCCCTCCGGCTCCCCGCCTTGTTCGTTCCGGCATTTATCCTTCCTTGGTGCGGCGCAGCCCGCCGGAACGCTCTTTTTCTCTCCGAACCTCCCGCCGCGGCGCCGCGCATGGGTTCAAAATTTCTACAAATGGTCTTGAAATCCAAATTGTCCTCTGCGGAAGCCGATTCCGCAGAGGTTTTTGTTCCGGCCGGCATTCTCGCGCCGGATTATCCTGCAAATCCTCTCGCCGGCGAATTTTTGCTCCGCGATCCGCTTTCCGGCGACCCGCTTTCCGGTGCATCTTTTTCCGGTGAATCTCTCCCCGGTGATCTTCTCCCCGGCGAACCTCTCCCCGGCTCCGATGTTTTGGCTTCCGGTGCTTGCGGCTCCGGTTCCGCTTCGTCCGGTTTCGTGCCGTCTGATTCCGTTCTTCCCGATTCTGCGCCGTCGGATTTCGTTCCTTCCGGTTCTGCTCTGTCCGGTGCAGTTCCATCCGGTGTTGTGCCGTCGGATTTCGTCCCTTCAGGTTCCGCTCACTCTGCTTCTGCCTCCTTGTCCTCGCTTTCCGGCGTCACCTCGGCAGTTTCCGGCCCGGCGGACCTTCCTCCGTTCGAGCGGTTCGCCCTCGGAGTCTATCCCTTTCTGGAGTTGCAGCCTTTCCACCGGGCCTATTACCGCGTGCTCGAAGCTTTCGCCGCGGGCCGCGTCCGGCGGCTGATCGTCACCATGCCGCCCCAGCACGGCAAAAGCGTCGGCGCCACGACCCTGCTTCCGGCCTATGTGCTGGGGCTGGACCCCGATCAGCGCGTGGCGATCGCCTCCTATTCGGGAGCGCTGGCGTCGAAATTCAACCGCCGTGTCCAGCGTATCATCGAGTCGCGCGAATACGCCGCGTTCTTCCCCGCTACGACCATCAAGCAGGGTTCCAAGCCGCCCAGCTATATCCGCACGGCCGACGAGGTCGAGATCATCGGCTGCCGGGGCGGCCTGCTTTCGGTGGGCCGCGAAGGTTCGCTCACGGGCAACCGCGTCGATTGTTTTATCCTCGACGACCTCTACAAGGACGCCCTCGAAGCCAATTCTCCGCTCATCCGCGCCAACTGCTGGGAGTGGTATACGTCGGTGGTCCGCACCCGCATGCACAACGCTTCGCGCGAGCTGATCGTCTTCACCCGCTGGCACGAAGAGGACCTGATCGGCACGCTCACGGCCCGCGAACCGGTCGCGGAGCTGAAGGAGTGGGCGCAGCTCGACGGCCTGCCGGCCGATACGTGGCTGCATCTGAACTTCGAAGCGCTCAAATCCTCGCCCCCGACCGGAATCGACCCGCGCATGCCGGGCGAGGCGTTGTGGGAGCAGCAGCAGGGCCGCGCCCTGCTCGAAGCCAAGCGGCGGCTCGATCCGCTGCAGTTCGAAAGCATGTATCAGGGGCATCCCTCCTCGCGCGAGGGACTTTTGTACGGATTGAACTTCGCCGAGTACGACGATCTGCCGCACGAGATCGTCCGCCGCGGCAACTATACCGACACGGCCGATACGGGCGACGACTACCTCTGTTCGCTCTCCTATGCGGTCGATGCCGACGGGGCGATCTACATCACCGACGCCGTATATACGCGCGAACCGATGGAGGTCTCCGAACCGCTGGTCGCCGAGATGCTGCTACGCTCCGACACGCGGCAGGCGGCCGTCGAGAGCAACAACGGTGGCCGCGGCTTCGCCCGCGCCGTGCAGTCACTGGCGCCCGGCGTGCGCATCGAATGGTTCCATCAGGGAGGCAACAAGGAGGCCCGCATCCTCTCCAATTCGGCCACTGCGCTTCACCTCCTGCGGTGGCCGCGGGGATGGAATTTCCGCTGGCCCGAACTCTACGCCCACCTGACCACCTACCGCCGCCGTTTCCGCGCCAACCGCTGGCACGATGCCGCCGACGTGGTGACGGGCATCGTCGAACGCGAAGCCGCCGACCGCAGCCGGGGCCGCGTGCGGGGCGTGCGGTTTCTGTAGGGCGGGATCGGGTTTTTGCGGCCTAAAAATAATATTTGAAACCGACCGTCGGGCTGATTCCGAGCTGGAAAGAGACCCCGTTCACACCTGTTCCCGAATATGACAGGTAGCTGTAGCCCAACGTCAGAAGGCTGACTGAGAGTCCGATATGGGCCGACGGCCTGATTTCGAACGCTCCGAGCGACAATCCTGCATCGAAGCCGTATCCGCTGGTCCCGTCCGTCGATGCGAACGCGAATCCCACGGCCAGCTGCGGCGTGTAGTAGAAGCGGTCGCACAGTCTGACGTAATAGGCGAGACTGGGACCTGCCGTCAGCCCGTGCGTCGTTTCGCCGTCGGATGAAATCAGTTGGTAGCCGATCGAGCCGCCGACGCGCAGTCGGTCGGATGCGAAATAACCGAATTCGGGTGCAAATCCGAATGTCGTCTGCGATGCGGAGGAGCCGTCGATGCTGATCGACGTCGTCGTTATGCCGATTATTCCGCCGACATATTTGTCTCCCTTGTTTTGGGCGGAGAGGGGCGGAATGCACAGCATAAGGGCCAGAACCGGAAAGAGAAGTTTTTTCATGCTTGTCGATTTAAGGTTAGCGGTTGAGTGACGTTTGCGCTTCCAAGTTAGAAAAAAAAGCGATATCCGCCGTTTTTTTTGCCTGTAAAAAATGCCGCTTTTCACTTCCGGACAGCCGGCCGGCTGCGGCTTCCCGCCCCGAAAAGGCGGCCGCTGCGGCGGCGCAATGTGAAGCCTGCGTTAAATTATCTTCCCGTGCGGAACCAATCGCCCCGATTTTTCGTACCTTTGGCCCCATGGTTATTTAGTTCGCACTAATCCCAATTTAACATGAAAGCATTGAAAATCGGAAATTTGCTCGCCACCGTCCCCATCGTGCAGGGCGGCATGGGCGTAGGCATATCCCTCTCCGGACTGGCTTCGGCCGTCGCCAATCAGGGCGGCGTCGGCGTCATTTCGTCGGCAGGTCTCGGAGCCATCTACAACAACTATTCGAAAGACTACCGCGCCGCCTCGATCTGGGGGCTTAAGGAGGAGCTTCGCAAGGCCCGCGAAGCCACGCGGGGCATCGTCGGCGTAAACGTCATGGTCGCCATGTCGAACTTCGCCGACATGGTGAAGACCGCCGTCGCCGAGAAGGCCGACATCATCTTTTCGGGCGCCGGGCTGCCGCTCAACCTGCCGTCGTTCCTCACGGAGGGCGCCAAGACCAAGCTGGCCCCGATCGTGTCGTCGGCGCGTGCGGCGAAACTGTTGTGTCAGAAGTGGTTCTCGGAGTACAGGTACATTCCCGACGCCATCGTCGTCGAAGGCCCCAAGGCGGGCGGTCACCTCGGATACAAGGAGGAGCAGCTCGCCGACGAGCATTTTTCGCTCGAAGCCCTCGTTCCCGAAATCGTCGCCGAGGTGCGCGCTTTCGGTGCCGAACACGACTGCCATATTCCCGTCATCGCGGGCGGCGGCATCTACACCGGCGAGGATATCTACCGTATCATGCAGCTGGGCGCCGACGGCGTGCAGATGGGCACGCGCTTCGTGACCACCGAGGAGTGCGACGCCGATCCGGCCTTCAAGCAGACCTATCTCGACGCCAAACCGCAGGACATCGAGATCATCAAAAGTCCCGTCGGCATGCCGGGACGGGCTATCCACAGCTCGTTCCTCGATAGGGTGAAAGAGGGGCTTAAACGCCCCAAGAACTGTCCGTTCGACTGCATCAAGACCTGCGACGTGACGCACAGTCCCTACTGCATCATGCTGGCGCTCTACAACGCATTCAAAGGCAAGCTGCAGAACGGCTACGCCTTCTGCGGCGCCAACGCATGGCGCGCCGAGAAGATTCAGTCGGTGCGCGACCTGATGGCCGCGCTCAGAGACGAGTACGATAACTTTTCGCTGAAGGAAAAACTCTTCGGCGCAAGATAAGCCCCCTCCCGGTTTGCCGGGATAATATTTCGGCAGGCGTTTCCGGACGCCTGCCTTTTCAGCCCCTAATTTATTAGGGGCTTTTTATTTGACCGTGAATTTTTTCCGGCATCCGCGTTCCACCGGGTTGATTTTTTATTATATTTGACTCCCGGTTAGGTTATTGATGGTGTTTTGCCGGACGATCATCGAAAACATTACTGGGCTTTTTGTCGTGAGTCCGGAGAGACTGCTGTCGGTACTGCCGTATTATTAATTCTTAAAACTTGGTTTATGAGAAACTTTTTAAGGAAGTCAGCTTTGCTGACGGCTGCATCGCTGGTGTTTTTCGCCTGCGACGACGATGAGAAGAAGGTCCCCGAAACGGTCGTGACGCTCGACCGGACGGAATTGAATCTCAATGTCGGGTTTTCCGAAACGCTCGTAGCGACCGTTACCCCCCCCCTGCAGGACGGCGTAGCGGTAGTTTGGTCTTCTGACGACGAGGTAGTTGCGACGGTCGAGGACGGTGTCGTCACCGCTCTTGCCGCCGGTGAGGCCACTATTACCGCCAGCGTGGGCGAGAGCAAGGCGACCTGCACGGTGACGGTGGCTTACGTTGCGCCGAAGATCGGCGACTATTACTATTCCGACGGTACGTGGAGCGACGGCGGACTGGTAAGCATCGAGGCCGACGGACTGAATCCCGTCTGGGCCGACACCAAACCCGCTCCCGTCGCCGGTAAGACCGTTATCGGCATCGTCTGCCAGACGGACGAAAACCGGATCGCCGCCGGCGACAAGGAGAAGGGCTATACGCACGGGTATGTCGTGGCTGTGAAAAATGCCCATAGCGCCGACAGCCAGACGGTTCAGTATTCTACCGACAATGATTTCGCAAGCACTCCGAAAGCGAAAATTGCAAGCACGTGGTATGGCAATGTCAATGGTTACGAAGAGACGATGAAAACCGTATCCGATTATGGACCGAACCTTGCTACATGGTGCCCTGCTTTCGATTTGACGGTTAATAATTTCTCGCTCCCGGCTTCCGAAACGTCGAGCGGCTGGTTCCTGCCGAGCACCGGGCAGTTATGGGATATGGTGGCCAATCTCTGCGGCCATGAAGCTGCTCTGCTTCTGAAAGAGTGGCAGACTTCGAGTTATAATGTCTATTACGGTTACAACTCCGAAAATGTAAGCTATGACGTGATTGCGAAATTCAACGAGACGCTTGCGATGATTCCCGCCGATCAGAAGGAGGAGCTGTTCGTGACGGACGGCACCCATTACAATACCTGTACGCTGTGGGCTACGACCTGCTTTGAACCCGGCGAGACGGCATGTATCATTCATATCGGCGGTTCCGAGAAACATCTGGTGGAGCTTATGTGCGAGTATGTCGATTACGACGGTATCGCCCGTCCGATCCTTGCATTCTAAATAGATCGCTTTTGCGGAAGTGCGGAGTGTTTTTCCGCCGCTTCCGGACCTGCTCCCGGCCGTTCGACCGGGGGCTTTTTTGCCGGCTGCATCCGGCTCATGCGGCTTCGGCGTCCGGTTTCTGCCGTTTCCGCGTCCGGCTCCTACAGCTCCTGCAGCCGCGCCACGGGCGAGACGGCGAGCGACGAGAAGTCGCCGTGCTGGTAGCGGTAGTAACCCGCCATGGCGATCATCGCGGCGTTGTCCGTCGTGAACTTGAATTCGGGCAGGAACGTGCGCCAGCCGCGCCTGCGGCCCTCTTCGACGATCCCGTTGCGCAGTCCTGAGTTGGCCGAAACGCCGCCCGCGATGGCGATGTCGCGGATGCCGAGGTCCTTGGACGCCCGCACCAGCTTGTCCAGCAGGATTTCGACGATTGTCTTCTGCAGCGAAGCGCAGAGCGAGGCCTTGTTGTTCTCGATGAAACCGGGATCGTTGGCCACGGCGTCGCGCAGCGTGTAGAGGAACGAGGTTTTGAGCCCCGAAAACGAGTAGTCGTATCCGTCTACGTGGGGCCGTGCGAACCGGAACGCCTTCGGATCGCCCTCCTTGGCCAGTTTGTCGATCACCGGGCCGCCGGGGTAGGGCAGTCCCATCACTTTGGCACATTTGTCGAAGGCTTCGCCCGCGGCGTCGTCGATCGTCGTGCCGATGATCTCCATTTCGAGGGGAGAATCCACGCGCACGATCTGCGTGTGGCCGCCGCTCACGAGCAGGCAGAGGAACGGGAATCCGGGGTGCGGCAGCGCGTGGTCCTGAAGGTCGATGAAATGCGAAAGTATGTGTCCCTGAAGGTGATTGACCTCGACCATCGGGATGTTGTGCGCGATGGAAAGCCCCTTGGCGAACGACACGCCCACCAGCAGCGAGCCCAGCAGTCCGGGGCCGCGCGTGAAGGCGATGGCGTCGATCTCTTCGGGCGTCAGTCCGGCCTCCTTGAGCGCCGTGTCCACCACGGGAATGATGTTCTGCTGGTGCGCCCGCGAAGCCAGTTCGGGGATCACGCCGCCGTATTTAATGTGCACGGCCTGGGAGGCGATCACGTTCGACAGCAGCAGGTTGTTGCGGATCACGGCAGCCGACGTATCGTCGCACGAGGATTCGATGCCGAGAATTGTAATATCCATCCGGTTTTTCGTTTTTTTTAACTATTTTAGTTAAATTTGCAGGTTATAACGACCTATCAATGCGCAAAGGTATAAAAATATTGGGAAAGGTGTTATCGGCCGCGGTATTGTTGCTGATAATTCTGCCTCTGGCGCTCTCGTTGCTGCTCGACATTCCGGCCGTGCAGAACTACGTGGTGCAGAAAGCCGTGCGCATGGCGTCGAAGAAGCTCGAAACCACCGTCAGCATCGACCGCGTGGACATCGGGCTTTTCAGCAGGGTCAAGATCAAGGGTTTCTATGTCGAGGATTACCAGCGCGACACGCTGCTCTACGTGGGCCGTCTCGACGCCTTTGTCACCGGACTGGGCATCTTCGGCGGGGGGCTTTCGCTGAGCCGCGGCGAAATCGCCGACGCCAAGCTCTACCTGCGCGAGACGCCCGGCGGGGAGATGAACATCAAGCAGATCGTCAATCGTATCAGCAACCCCGACAAACCCAAGAAAGGCAACTTCCGCCTGTCGCTGCGCAAGGCGTCGATCGAGAATATGGACCTCTGTCTGGAGCGGCTCGACCGCCGCGACCCGGAGTTCGGCATCGACTTCAGCCATATGCACCTCTACGGCATCACGGCATATGTGAACGACTTCACCATCGACGGGCAGTCCATCTACACCACCATCGAAACCCTCTCGGCGCGCGAGCGCAGCGGCTTCGCCCTCGACCGCTTCGCCGGGCGGTTCTACCTGACCAACGGCTGCATGGGTTTCGAGGACGTCTCGGTCGTGACGGGCCGTTCGAACGTCCAGATTCCCTATATCTCGCTGGCGGGCGATTCGTGGGCCGAGTACAAGGACTTCATCGGCGAGGTGCGCATCGACGGCGCGCTGCGCAATACGACCGTTTCGACGGACGACATCGCCTATTTCGCCCCCAAGCTGCGCGGCTGGCATACCGATTTCAGCAATGTCAATGTCGAGGTCGCGGGCGTGGTCGCCGATTTCACGGCCAAGGTCAAAAGCATGCAGATCGGCGAGGGTACGTGGCTCATCGCCGACGCTTCGGTCCGGGGGCTTCCCGACATCCGGCAGACCCGTTTCGACCTGAACGTTCCGCGGCTCAAATCCTCCGCCGAAGCCGTCGACGAACTGGCTGCGGGGATCGGCGGCCGCGAGTTGTCCGACAAGCTGGTCGGCATACTGGGCAACACGGGGCAGATCGACATCAACGCCCGCTTCAAGGGGCTGCTTTCGTCGTTCGACATGCAGCTCGGCGCCTCGACCGGCGTGGGCGAGGTGACCTGCAACCTGCGGATGACGCCGCTTAAGGCGGGGCGCAGCAGCGTGCGGGGCGACGTGGAGACGCACAACCTGCGTCTGGGCGAGCTGCTCGGCCGCCGCGACCTGCTGGGCAACGCGACCCTCTCGGCCTATATCGACGGAGTGGTCGGCAAAGGCTATACCGACGCCAACGTCGTGGGCAACGTCACGCAGCTGGGCTTCAACGACTATATCTACGACTCGCTGCGGCTCGACGGCCGCCTGCGCAACCGCCAGTTCGACGGCCGCATCACGGCCCGCGATCCCAACCTCGATTTCGATTTTTCGGGGCTGGTGGATTTCAACGACTCGATTCCGCGCTACGACTTCACGATGGACCTGCGCCATGCCGACCTCGCCCGGCTCCATATCAACCGCCGCGACTCCGTCTCGCAGCTCGCGGCGCGTATCGAGGCCAATGCCGGGGGACGCTCGCTGGACGACCTGAACGGCCGTATCCACGTCACCGACGCCGTATACCGCTACAACGACAAGCGGATCACCTCGAAGACCATGACCGTCACGGGCGAGAACTCGGCGCGGAGCAAACTCGTCGAACTGCGCTCGGACTTCGCCGACGCCACGTTCCGCAGCAAGACCAGCTACCGCGAAGTCTTCGAATACCTGCGCCGCAGCGCATGGAAATACCTGCCCCTGCTGCGCCGCGGCGAGGGCGACCCGACGCCCCGCGGCCGCAAGACGGCCGTGGCCAACGACTATTCGCTGCTGTCGGTCAATATCCGTCACATAGACCCCATCACCGACGCCATCACGGCCGGCCTGCAGATCGCCGACGGGTCGTCGATGCAGCTGCTTTTCAATCCGGCCAGCGACCAGCTTTCGCTCAAGGCGACGTCGGAATACGTCGAGCGCAAACGCATGCTGGCCACACGCCTGAGCATCAACGCCTCCAACCGGGGCGACTCGCTCACGGTCTACGCTTCGGCCGAGGATCTCTACGCCGGGGTGCTGCACCTGCCGCAACTGTCGCTCACGGGCGGCGCCAAGCAGGGCCGCATGCAGGTTTCGGCGGGTTTCAACGATACGCTGCGCAAGGTGTCGGGACTGCTGGGCGTGCAGGCGCACGTGGTGGACGAACACGGCCCCAACGGCCGCGTCGTGGACCTGCGTATCCTGCCTTCGCACGTCACCCGCGGTTCGAAGACGTGGCAGATTTACGCCCGCAAGATACAGCTCGACACGGCGCAGGTCGTGATCGACCGGTTTTTCGTGATGAACCGCGAGCAGGAGCTGCTGCTGGACGGCGTCGCCTCGCGTAGCCGCGAGGATTCGGTGACCCTGTGCCTGCGCAACTTCGACCTCGCGCCTTTCATGCAGGTTGCCGAGCGCTTGGGGTACGTCGTCGAGGGGCGCACCAACGGTTCCGCGACGATGAAATCCGTGCTCCATGCGGGCGAAATCTCCGCCGACATCCTGCTCGACAGTCTGGAGGTCAACGACATTCCGGCTCCTCCGCTGCGGCTCTCTTCGCGCTGGGATTTCTCGCGCAACCGCGCCGGAGTGACCGTCACCGACCGCAACAAGCGCGATACGCTTATCCGGGGCTTCTACGCCCCTTCGCAGGTGCGCTACTACGCCCGGCTGGACATCGACAGTCTCGACATGGGGCTGCTCGACCCGATGCTTTCGGGCGTGATTTCCCAGACCGAGGGGCTCGCTTCGGCCGAACTGGTGCTGCAGGGCCAGCGCCGGGATGCCGACCTGACGGGACGGATTCACGTCACGGGACTCTCGACGAAAGTCGATTTTACACAGGTGGCCTATTCGATGCCCGAAGCCGTTCTCGACGTGCGGGGCAACCGCTTCCGCGCGTCGAACGTTCCGGTCTTCGACCCCGAAGGCAACCGGGGCCGTTTCGACATCGACCTGAGTCTGCAGCACCTCTCCAATATCGCCTATGACGTGCGTGTCGCACCCCAGCAGATGCTGGTGCTCAACACCACGGCGCAGGACAACGATTTCTTCTACGGCAAGGTCTACGCTTCGGGCACGGCGAGCATTTCGGGCGACAAGGGCGCAGTCAATATGGACATCGCCGCCTCCACCGACGACCATTCGTCGTTCTTCATGCCGCTGTCGAACAAGTCCAATATCTCGTACGCCGATTTCGTGACCTTCAAGGAGAAGCCCAAGGTCGATACGGTGGACAATCTGGCGCGGCGGAAGATGATGTTCGAACGTCGGCGGCAGCAGAAGACGGTGGCCGGCAGCCAGATGAACATTGCGCTGGCGCTCAACGTACGGCCCGGCGTCGAGGTCGAGCTGAGCGTGTCGGGCAATACGCTCAAGGGCCGCGGCGACGGAACGCTCAACCTGCAGATCAATCCCCGCTCGAACGTCTTCGAAATGTACGGCGACTATACCATCACCGAGGGAAGCTTCCTTTTCTCGCTCCAGAACATCATCAACAAGAAGTTCATTATCGAAAACGGCTCGACGATCCAGTGGACCGGTGCGCCGATGGACGCCATGCTCAATATCGACGCCATCTATAAGTTGAAAGCCTCGCTGCAGCCGCTGCTGCAGGGCACGGCCGAAAACGTGACGGCCGACCGCTCGGTGCCCGTCGAGTGCATCATCCACCTCGGCGACCGGCTTTCGAACCCGGCCATCACCTTCGACGTGAACGTGCCCGGCACCGACCCTGAGACGCAGGCCGTGGTCGCCAATGCGCTGACCACCCCTGAGACGGTCGATACGCAGTTCGCCTACCTGCTGCTGTTCAACAGCTTCATGTCCGAGAACAACGCCGCCTCGTCGAACATCGGCGCGTCGGTTTCGGCCGCGACGGGGCTGGAGTTCCTCTCGAACATGGTCAGCAACCTGCTTTCGAACGACGACTACAACATTGTCATCCGCTACCGCCCCAAGTCGGAGCTGACCAGCGACGAAGTGGATTTCGGCCTTTCGAAGAGCCTGATAAACAACCGTCTGTTCGTCGAGGTCGAGGGCAACTACCTGATCGACAACAAACAGGCCATCAACAGCTCGATGTCCAACTTCATGGGCGAAGCCTACATCACCTACCTGATCGACCGGGCGGGAACGCTCAAGGCCAAGGCCTTTACGCAGACCATCGACCGCTTCGACGAGAATCAGGGTCTTCAGGAGACCGGCGTCGGCATCTACTTCAAGGAGGATTTCGACAACTTCCGCGACCTGCGGCGGCGCATCCGGGAGCGTTTCACCAACAAGAAGCGCAAGGCCCGGCGCGAAGCGCGCCGCGAGGCCGCCCGCCGGGAAAAGGAGCTTCGGCGTGCGGCGGCGGATACGCTGCAGGCGTTCCGATACGTTAAACATGAAAAGGATGCGCCCGCGCCGTGAAACGGATCGGCCGGAACCGGAAACAGAAAAAATTCAATGACAAACTTCTATAATTTCTAAAACACTATGATGACTTTTTTGCAGGCTGCCGAGGCGGTGGCCACCAGTGAGGAGACCCGTATGGGACTGTGGACGCTGTTTACCAAAGGCGGTTGGCTGATGTGGCCGCTGCTGGCTCTGGGCGGGGTGACGATCTTTATCTTCGTGGAGCGCTTCATGGCTATCCGCAAGGCTTCGGTGCTGGACATGAACTTCATGAACCGCATCCGCGACTACATTTCCGACGGCAAGATCCAGACGGCCGTGAATCTGTGCAAGAAGACCGACACGCCGATCGCCCGCATGATCGAGAAGGGCATCGAGCGCATCGGACGCCCGATGAGCGACGTGCAGACCGCCATCGAGAACGTCGCCAACCTCGAAGTCTCGAAGCTCGAAAACGGCCTGCCGTTTCTGGCGACGATCGCCGGCGGCGCCCCGATGATCGGTTTTCTGGGTACGGTGCTCGGTATGGTGCAGACCTTCATGGACATGTCGGCCGCAGGCGGCACGGTGGATCTGGGACTGCTTTCGAGCGGTATGTATGTGGCGATGGTGACCACCGTGATGGGTCTTATCGTCGGCATCCCGGCCTACTTCGGCTACAACTACCTCGTCGCGCGCATCGAGAAGCTGGTGTTCCAGATGGAGGCCAACTCGATCGCATTCATGGACATTCTGAATCAACCCGTTCAAAAATAACGCGCTATGGCAATTAAACACGGATCGAAGGTCGATAAGTCCTTCTCGGCATCGTCGATGACCGACCTGATGTTCCTGCTGCTGCTGTTTCTGCTGATCGCTACGACGCTGATCAATCCCAATGCCCTGAAGCTGATGCTGCCGAAAAGCTCCAACCAGCTCAAGGACAAGGCGATGACCACGGTTTCGATACAGGATGCGGGCCACGGCAAGTACCGCTATTACGTCGAACTGCAGGAGGTCGGCTCGATCGAGGGCGTGGAGCGTGCGCTCAAGACGCGTCTCGACGGACAGAAGGACGCCACCGTGTCGCTGCACTGCGACGAGACGGTAGCCGTGGGCGAGACGGTCAAGGTGATGAATATCGCCAAGGACAACAATTACAAGTTAATTCTGGCGACGGCGCCGAATTGACGGACGCCGTCCGGCGGCGGCAGCCGTCGCCAAAATCAGGTTTTATGTATTATTACGATCCAAATAACAGGAATCCCCGCAGGTGGGCGACGGTTGCGACGGCGGTCTACGCGCTGCTGCTGATCGGTTCGTTCGCGCTGGTCTCGTTCGACTTCCGGCAGATCCACGACAAGCCGGGCGATACGATCACGATCGACTTCACCGAGCCGCCTGCGCTCGAACCGCCCAAGCCGCGCGTCAGGACGGCCACCGAGCCGCGCGTGCACGACCGCACGGCTCCCGTCGAGCAGACGGCGCAGGTCTCCGGCAAGGACGAGACGACGCAGACGCCCAATCCCCGCGCGCTGTTCAACATGAACAAGGGCGGCGCCGACGAACCCGACAACGCGGGCAATCCCCGTGCTCCCGAAGGCGAGGACAGGGCCAGCGGCACCGGTCCGGGACTCAATCCCGACGGGCTGGACCAGCTGGATCAGGGCTTGCAGGGGCGCGGGCTGGTGGGCGACCTGCCCAAACCTTCGTACCCCGGTTCGAAGAGCGGCAAGGTGATCGTCCGCGTGACGGTCGATGCTTCGGGACGGGTCACGAGTGCGGCCTACGAACCGAAAGGCTCGACCACCGCCGCCGCCGAACTGGTCGAAGCCGCCAAAGCCGCGGCGCGCAAGGCGCGCTTTACCGAGAGCCGCGCGGCGGTGCAGGGCGGAACGATCACCTATGTTTTCCGTATGGAGTAATTTTTGAAACGAAAGACAATGCGATTTTTATTACTGACACTTTTCGGATGCCTGACCTTTGCGGCGGGCCGCGCCCAGCAGCCCGCGAAGATCGAGGGGGCGCATCTGCATATGGAGGTCGCGAGCCACGATTTCGGCGACGTGCCCCGCAAGGGCGGCGATCTGGTGCGCGAATTCACCTTCACCAACGACGGCACGGTGCCGCTGGTCGTGACGCGCGTCATCTCCTCGTGTTCGTGTCTCAAGGCGTCGTACTCCAAACGGCCGGTCGCTCCGGGCGAGAGCGGAACCATCAGCATCATCTACGAACCCCACAAGAGCGAACCGGGCGTCTTCAACAAGGTGATTCAGATTTACTCGAATTCGGTGGACGGCCGCGACGTAATCACCGTGCAGGGCAACTCGATCGATCCGGGACCCCGCAAGGTCAAGACCGGGGAGGTGAAGATAAAGTATAAGAAAGATAAGTAGGACTGCCTTTCCGGGTCGGGGCGGGGTTTCCGGGGACTGGTGGTTTCGGGTTTCCGGGGGCTTGACGGTTTCGGGGGGCGGCTGAAGTTTCCGCCCGCAATCCGCCCGCATGCGGGAAGTCTTCTCCGAGGAGGGGATTCAGGGAAGGGCAGACTTGCAAACGCCGCCTTTGGCGGCGGCAACGACCGTCGGAGTCGATCCGCGGGCCGAATAATACATACACTACAATAAAGTAACTACGCTATTTATGGCAATTCTTTTTTCCAACGCCACGATTCTGCCGATGACGGCGGACGAAGGCAGTCCCAAAACCTTTACGGGTTTCGTGGGCGTCGCGGGCAGCCGCATCGCGCTGGTCACGGAGTCCGCGTCCGAAGCCGACGCATTCCGCGCCGCACACCCCGACGCACGGATCATCGACTGCACGGGCCGGCTGCTGATGCCGGGGCTTGTCAATACCCACTGCCACGCCGCCATGACGCTGCAGCGCAGTTATGCCGACGATATCGCCTTGATGGAGTGGCTCCACGACTATATCTGGCCGTTCGAAGCGCGCCAGACGGCCGACGACGTGGCGTTGGGAATGACGCTCGGCATTGTCGAGATGCTGCTGGGCGGCGTGACCTCGTTCGTGGATATGTATTACCACGAAAACCGCTGCGTCGAAGTGGCCGAGCGGCTGGGCATCCGCGCGATGCTGGGCTGCAACTATTTTGACAGCAACGTCGAAGAGGTGCTTCCCGAAGTGGGGCAGGCGGTGGAACTCGCCGCCGGCTGCGACCGGATCCGGATCGCCCTCGCGCCCCATTCGCCCTACACCGTGTCGCCCGAAAACCTGCGGCGCGGCAAAGAGACGGCCGAGCGGTACGGACTGCACCTGATGACCCATATCGCTGAGACGCAGGACGAGGTGCGCATCGTGCGCGAGAAATACGGCATGACGCCCGTCGAACACCTCGACGCGCTGGGCATGCTCGACGCCCGCACCATCGGCGCACACTGCATCTATTTGACCGACACCGACATTGCGACGCTGGCCGCGCGCGGCGTGGCCGTGTCGCACAACCCGCAGAGCAACATGAAGATTTCGAGCGGCGTGGCGCCCGTCGAGCGGCTGCGCGCCGCGGGTGCGCTGGTGACCATCGGCACCGACGGCACCTGCTCCAACAACGATCTCGACATGTTCGAGGAGGTGCGCACGGCGGCCTTCCTGCAGAAATCCGCCACGGGCGACCCCGTCGCGCTCCCGGCTTACGAAGCGCTGAAGCTGGCGACGGTCAACGGCGCCCGCGCTTTGGGCTACGCCGAAGGCGAACTGGGCGTGGTCCGCGAGGGCGCATTGGCCGACCTGATCGTCGTGGACCTCCAGAAACCCCATTTGCAGCCCGTTCACGATCTGGTGTCGAACATCGTCTACTGCGGCAAGGCGTCGGATGTCGATACGGTCATGGTCGACGGCCGCATCGTGGTCGAAAACCGCCGTGTGGCGGGCGTGAACCTGCCTGCGCTCTATGCCGCAGTCGCCGCCGCCGTGAAACGCATCACGGCGAAATAACCGTCCGACCATGAAAATCGTCTCCGTCAGGGAGCACCCCGAATTCGCGGATGCCGCGATCGGCTATATTTCGGCCTGCTGGCCCGAAGTGCCGCCCGTTCTTTATGAGGACTGCATCCGCCACGCTGTCAGCGCCGCAGGTCCGCTTCCGCAGTGGTATCTGCTGATGTCGGGCAGCGAGCCGGTCGGTTGTGCAGGGTTGATCGCCAACGACTTTATCAGCCGCATGGACCTGTGGCCGTGGGCCTGCGCCCTCTATGTCGAGGAGCGTCTGCGCGGACACGCCTACGGACGGCTGCTGCTCGACCGTGCGGCCGAAGACGCCCGCCGCGCAGGATTCGGCAAGCTCTACCTCAGCACCGATCACGCCGGGCTGTACGAAAAGTGGGGCTTCCGTTATCTCGGACAGGGCTATCACCCGTGGGGTGCGGAGTCCCGGATTTACGAACGTACTCTATAACAATATATTGACAGCATAGGTATGAAAGGAAAGATTCGTTTCGGAATGGTCGGTACGGGCTTTATCGCCGACTGGGTGCTTGCCGGCGCCCGGCAGGACCCGCGCTTCGAGGCGGCGGCGATCTGTTCGCGCAATCAGGCTACGGCCGATGCCTTCGCCGCGAAGCACGGGATTCCGCATACGTTCACCTCGCTCGAAGAGATGGCCCGCAGTCCGCTCGTCGATGCCGTCTATATCGCCTCGCCCAACGCCCTGCATGCGTCGCAGAGCATCCTCTGCATGAGCTGCGGCAAACACGTGCTGTGCGAGAAGCCGCTGGCCTCCAATGCGCGTGAAGCCCGTGCGATGATCGAAGCCGCGCGCAGATACGGCGTCGTGCTGATGGAGGCCATGATTGCGACGCTCAATCCCAATTTCCGGATCGTGCGCGAGCAGCTGCCCCGGCTGGGAACGATCCGCCGCTACTTCGCCAGCTACTGCCAGTACTCCTCGCGCTATGACAAGTTCAGGGAGGGCGTCGTGCTCAACGCCTTCGATCCTTCGCTTTCCAACGGCGCCATGATGGACATCGGCGTCTATACGGTTTACCCGATGGTCGCGCTTTTCGGGCGGCCGCAGGCCGTCGATGCGCAGGGTGTCGTGCTCTCTTCGGGGGCGGACGGTCAGGGCGCCGTCAATTTCCGTTACGAGGGGATGAACGCCACGGTGCTCTACTCCAAGATCGCCGATTCGCGCCTTCCCTCCGAGATCGAAGGGGAGGAGGGCACGCTGCTGCTGGACACGATCCACGACATACGCCGTGTGACCCGTTTCCCGCGCCGAGGCGCCGCTTCGGGCCGCGGCCCGGAGGCTGTCGGCGAATCGGTCGGCGTGGAGCCGGACCGGGACCGTTACTATTACGAAATCGCGGAGTTCATTGATTTGATCGAACAGGGCCGCCCGGAATCGGCGGTCAACAGCCACGCCAATTCGCTTGCGACGCTGGAGATCATCGACGAAGTGCGCCGCCAGCTGGGCGTGGTCTATCCCGCCGACGGGGCGCGCTGACTTCCGCCGATTCGTGTAGCTCGATAACGATTAACGGCAGGGAATATCCCTGCCGTTAATCGTTATCGTTTTTTTGCGGTCTTCCAGCCCCGTTCCTTTCCGGCTTTTGCGGCCTTGTTTCCTCTCCGAGCTGTCGCTTTCCGACCTTGTTTTCCGGCGCTTCCCTTTACTGCAATAGGATTTTCCATCGCCGTTCCGTTCCGGTTTCCTCCCGGCCTCTTGCTTCCTCTCCGTGCTGTTGCTACCGGCCTCGTCCTTTCTCCGGACCGTTCACAATCCGGTGTCGGCGGAGGGTTGCCGTCCGTCGGTTCTCAGATATACCGTCGCCGTGCGCGAAGTATTGTAGATGCGGATATGCGGCCGCTCGGTGTTATCCCCGTCCTGCGCCGGGAACGAGAAGTGCTCTCCGTCCATCGCCTGCCGCTCCTGCCCGCCGAAACGCCGCTCGTCGGTCGAGAGCAGGGGCACGTATTTGCCGGGCGCCTGCACGGGCAGCTCGTAGTCGGGAATCGACGCTGAGGGGTGCCAGTTGAAGACGAACAGCAGGTCGCCGTGGGCAAAGGCCATCGTCTTGTTGCATTCGTCCATCAGGAGATTCCACGCGTAGCCGTCAGCCAGCACCTTGTACCGCTTCACCAGTTTGATCATCGCCTTGTCGAAATCCCCCAGCCATGCATAGCGCAGGAACCCGTTCCCGGCCAGCGACCACTGCCGCCGGGCGTGGGCGTAGCTCCAGCCGTTGCCCTCGCGCGGGA
>ENA-ORTV01001660-ORTV01001660.1-human-gut-metagenome-genome-assembly--contig:-NODE-1660-length-23510-cov-3.701172_pt1 | contig 23510 bp, 19 predicted proteins | sample MGYA00241915_ERZ509194 | MGnify/ENA primary metagenome ERZ509194 (study PRJEB26280, sample SAMEA2338810) | human gut metagenome | biome: human gut; feature: human-associated habitat; material: faeces... | reverse complement strand
GTTTGCCAGCGGCGCCCTACTCAGCCGCCTGTCCACCGACGTGGGCTCCGTATCCTCCAGCGCCATCCGCTGGCTGCCGGACCTGATCGTCACGGCGTACACCTTCGCCGCCACCCTGGCGGTGATCCTGCACTATGACTGGGTCATGGCCCTGTTGGCCCTGGCCAGCGCCCCCTTCCTGCTGCTGACGTCCCGCCGCCTGATCCGGGGCATGCGCACCCACCAGCAGGAGGTCCGCCAGGTGGGCAGCCGCCTGATGTCCTACGAGACGGAGACGCTGCACAATCTGGACGCCATCAAGGGCTTCGGCATCACCGGCCGCTATGGCCGGGGCTTCCGCCGCCGGCAGGAGGAGTTCCGCCGGGCCAGCCTGGATTATAATCTGTTCAGCATCCGCACGGAAATTCTCCTGTCTCTTCTGGGTTCTGCCGTCCAGATGGCGGCCTTCGGCTACTGCCTGTATCTGCTGTGGTCCGGCAAAATTCTCTACGGCACCATGACGCTGTTCCTGTCCCAGGGGGCCAAGCTCAGCTCCGCCTTCAACGCTCTGGTGCGGACGGTGCCGTCGTTCCTCAGCGCGTCGGTGTCCGCCCGCCGTATCCGGGACCTGTACGCCCTGGAGCCGGAGCCGGTGCTGCCGGACGACGGGCTGGACAGCCTGGCCTCTCAGGGCTTCACCGTGGCCGTGGAGGACGCGGGCTACGCCTATGTTCCCCATCAGCCGGTGCTGACCCATGCCGATTTCCGGGCCGCTCCCGGGGAGACCGTGGCTCTGGTGGGCCCCTCCGGCGGCGGCAAGACCACCATGATCCGCCTGCTGCTGGGCCTGATCCGCCCGGCGGAGGGCCGCGCTTACCTCCAGGCCGCCGACGGGCGGCAGGTGGAGGTGAACGCCGGACTCCGCCGCTATTTCTCCTATGTGCCCCAGGGCAACACCCTCCTCTCCGGCACCATCGCCGACAATCTGCGGATGGTGAAGCCCGACGCCTCCGACGCCCAGCTGCGGGCGGCGCTGGAGGCCGCCTGTGCCTGGGACTTTGTCTCCGCCATGGACGGCGGGCTGGACGCCTCCGTGGGGGAGCACGGCCACGGCCTGTCCGAGGGGCAGGCCCAGCGCATCGCCATTGCCCGGGCCCTGCTGCGGGACGCCCCGGTGCTGCTGCTGGACGAGGCCACCAGCGCCCTGGATGTGGCCACCGAGCGCACCATCCTGCGGAATCTGGCAGCCCGCTACCCCCACAAGACCTGCATCGTCACCACCCACCGGCCCACGGTGATCTCCCTGTGCCGCCGGGTGTACCAGGTGTCCTCCGGCTGCCTCCGCCTGCTGGACTCCGACGAGGCCCAGCGCCTGGCCATGGACTTCTGACCCTTGCCCCGGAACCTGCTGGGTTCCGGGGCATTTTTGCCTTTTTTCTTTCGTTAGGCTAAGGAAAAATTGGGAGTTTGTAACAGTTTCGTTAATAATTGCCCGGCCCTCTTGCGCGCGGCGCTTTAGAATGTTAAAATTCTTTAAAATGTTTTTTACAGTTGTGTAACAACTGGCTTATAACGCGCAAGGAGCGATGCGACTATGCCCAAATTCAGCGTAAAAAAGCCGCTGACCGTGTTCGTGGCGGTGCTGGCGATTCTGGTATTGGGGGTGGTGGCCTATCTGAAGATGACCCCCGACCTGATGCCCAATATGGATTTCCCTTATGTGATCCTGGTGACCACCGACCCCGGGGCCAGCCCCGAGACCGTGGAGGCCGATATCACCAAGCCCCTGGAGCAGTCCATGGCCACCCTGGACCGCATCAAAAACGTCACCTCCAGCTCCATGGACAGCGTGTCCATGGTGGTGCTGGAGTTTGAAGACGGCGTGAATATGGACACCGTCAGCGTGGATATCCAGCAGAAGATCAACCAGCTGAAGGGCTCCTGGTCCGACACCGTGGGCGATCCCTATGTGCTGAAAATGAACCCCTCCATGCTGCCGGTGCAGGTGGCGGCCCTGTCCTACGACGGCAAGGACATCACGGAGCTGTCCGACTTTGTCACGGATACCCTGTCCCCCAAGCTGGAGGGCATCACCGGCGTGGCCAGTGTTACCGTCAGCGGTAAGGTCCAGCATCAGCTCCATGTGATCCTCAGCCAAAAGAAGCTGGATGATCTGTCCCGGCGGCTGTCCGACGCCATTGCGAAGCAGCTGGACGACGCGGCAGGGCAGCTGTCCTCCGCCCGGGGCCAGGTCAACAGCGCCAAGGCTGCCATCCGCAGCGCCGAGGAATCCGCCGTCCGGGACGCTGTGACCCAGGCCCTTACCACCATTCAGGACAGTCTGAAAACCATGCGGGACAGCCGGGACCAGCTCCAGGCCAACCTCCGGGAGCTGGCGGAGATCCAGGCGGAGAAGGCCCGTCTGGAGGCGGAAAACGCTCCCTACCAGGCCCGTATCGAGGCCATACGCCACAACCCCTCCATGACGGAGGAGGAAAAGCAGGCAGCCATCGCCGAAATCGAAAGTGACCCCGAATACGTCCGCATCCAGGCGGAGCTGGCGGCGCTGGACCTGCGTATGGCGGCCCTGGGCGTCAAGTGGGACGAGGCCGTCCAGCGGGCCAAGGAGTGGCAGAAGCAGCTGGAGGAGCTGGAAAAACAGCTGCGGGACCTGGAAACCGACGAGGGCGTGGCCAAGCTGGCGGACCAGGTGACCGCCGGGACCCTGACCATGGCCGACGCCGTTACCCAGATCATCTCCGCCAATATCCAGCTGGACAGCGCCCTGAATCAGATCGACCAGGGCCTCCAGACTCTGGAGGAATCCCGTTCCGCCGCCCTGAGCCAGGCGGACCTGTCCTCCAGCCTGAATCTATCCACCATCACCGCCCTGCTGACGGCCCAGAACTTCTCCATGCCCGCCGGGTATCTGAAGGAGGACGGCGTCAACTATATGGTTTCCGTGGGCGACGCCATCGGCACCCGCCAGGACCTGGAGGACCTGGTGCTCTTTGACCTGGGGATGGACGGCATCGACCCCATCCGCATGAAGGACGTGGCCGACGTGGCCATCACCGACAACTCCTCGGAGATCTACGACAAGCTCAACGGCAAGGACGGCGTCATCGTCTCCTTCAACAAGCAGTCCACCTACGCCACGGCGGAGGTGTCCGACAACATCAACAGCCGCTTCCGGGAGCTGGAGGCGGAGTACGAGGGCCTTTCCTTCGTGCCCCTGATGGACCAGGGGGACTACATATACCTTATCATCAACTCCATTCTGTCCTCTCTGGGCTGGGGCGCGCTGTTCTCGGTGCTGATCCTGTACCTGTTCCTGCGGGACCTGCGTCCCACCGTCATCACCCTGTGCTCCATCCCCATCAGCGTGATCTTCGCCGTGGTGCTCATGTACTTCTCCGGCGTCACCATCAATATGATCTCCCTGTCCGGCCTGGCCGTGGCGGTGGGCATGCTGGTGGATAACTCGGTGGTGGTCATTGAGAACATCTATCGTCTGCGCGCCAAGGGGGCCACCGTCATCCAGGCGGCGGTGTCCGGTGCGCGGCAGGTGCTGGGCGCCATCACCGCCTCCACCCTGACCACCGTGTGCGTATTTCTGCCCATCGTGTTTGTGGAGGGCATCACCAAGCAGCTGTTCACGGACCTGGCCCTGACCATGACCTATTCCCTGCTGGCCAGTCTCATTGTGGCCCTGACCCTGGTGCCCGCCATGGCCTCCGGCATGCTCCGCAAGGAAAAGCCCCAGAAGCCGGGTCTGCTGGACCGGGTCTATCCCGCCTACCGCAAGGCTGTGTCCTGGTCCCTGAGACACAGGGCCGTGGTGCTGCTGCTGTCGCTGGTGCTGCTGCTGGGCTCCGCCGGAGCCACCCTGGCCCGCGGCTTTGCCTTCATGCCCAATATCGACATGAACACCGTGAATCTCACCGTCTCCATGCCCGAGGGCTGCACCCGGGAGCAGGCCGTATCCCTGGCGGATGAGGTGCTGCGCCGGGCTGCCCAGGTGGAAAACGTGGAGACCGTAGGCGCGATGATGTCCTCCTCCGGCAGCTCCGGCGGCATGGACATGACCAGCATGATGTCCTCCGGCGGCGGGGCGTATGACGTCACCGCCTATATCACCCTTACCGAGGGGGCCTCCGGCGCAAAGACCGGACAACAGATCGAGGCCGCCTGCACCGGTATGGACTGCACCGTCACCGCTTCTGGCGCCATGGACAGCTACATGACCTACCTCACCGGCAGCGGCGTCGCGCTGAACGTCTACGGCAGCGACATGGAGCAGATGCAGTCCGCCGCCAAGACACTGGCCGCGAAGCTGGCCACCGTCCCCGGCACGGAAAACGTGTCCGACGGCCTGGAGCAGGCGGCCACCGCCCTGCACCTGTCCGTGGACCGCAACGCCGCCATGGAAAAGGGCCTCACCGTGGCCCAGGTGTATATGGCCGTTGCCTCCGCCCTGACGGACACCGACAGCTCCCTGTCCCTGACCCTGGACGGGCTGGATGTCAGCGTGTCCATCCAGTCCCCGGAGGAAAGCCGCATGACCCGGGAAAAGCTCATGGACCTGGAGATCGACCCCTCTGCCATGAGCGCCATGAGCAGCATGATGAGCGCCGCCTCCGGCAGCGGCTCCATGAGCGGTATGTCCGGCATGTCCTCCGGCAGCGGCTCCATGAGCGGTATGTCCGGCATGTCCTCCGGCAGCACCTCCGCCGTCCAGGCGGCGGAGCCCGTCCGCCTGGGCGATATTGCCAAGCTGGAGGAGACCGTCAGTCTCAACACCATTCACCGCGAGCAGCAGCGGCGGTACATCACCGTGTCCGCCGACGTGGCCGACGGCTACAATGTCACCAAGGTCACCAACGCCGCCCAGGCGGCTATTGCGGAGGCAGACCTGCCCCAGGGCATCACCGCCTCCTTCCAGGGGGAAAACGAGGCCATTATGGACGCCATTGAGCAGCTGCTGCTGATGCTGCTGCTGGGCATCGTCCTGGTGTACCTGGTAATGGTGGCCCAGTTCCAGTCCCTGCGCTCGCCGTTGATCGTCATGTTCACCATTCCCCTGGCTTTCACCGGCGGCTTCCTGGCCCTGCTGCTGGCGGGCATCGAGGTCAGCGTGGTGTCTCTGGTGGGCTTTGTGATGCTGGTGGGCGTCATCGTCAACAACGGCATTGTCCTGGTGGACTACATCAACCAGCTGCGGCTGGAGGGTATGGGCCGCCGGGAGGCCATCATCGAGGCCGGCGTCACCCGCCTGCGGCCCATTCTTATGACGTCCCTGACCACGATCCTGGGCCTGGTGGTCATGGCCTTCGGCAAGGATGTGGGCACGGCCCTGATGCAGCCGGTGGCCCTGGTGTGCATCGGCGGTCTGCTGTACGCCACGCTGATGACCCTGCTGGTGGTGCCCTGCATGTATGACATTCTCAGCCGCCGGGACCTGCGGAAGGTCAACGAGGAGGAGCTGCAGCTCCTGGACCTGTAACATTGCAAAAGAGCCTCCCCGGTGGGGAGGCTCTTTTCAGCTTGTCAAAAAAGGGCGCCGCCCTTTTTTGACAAAAGGGATTTCGCTCCGACCCGCGCGTCCGTGTGCGCAAGCGCCCTCGAACATACTCTCCGCGCAAAGTATTTTTCGCGACGTACACGCCGCCGCGAAAAATGGATCAAACCTTATTCGCAGCCTGCGGGCCGCGAACTCTGCGAGGCTCTTTTGTGCGGCATTTCGTCGGCATTTCAGCTTGTTGAAACAGTGCCCATTTTATAAGGTTCATTTTATCGTTTTTGCTTGACAGATCGCACTCTTCATGTTAATATTTCATCAAGTCCGACCGGATATTTTACTTCTATTACCCATTTATGTGTCCAAAAGGAGGTTATCATGCGCAGCTGGCTCAAATATATTTTTCTTCTGATCGGAACGCTGCTTGCCCTCTACATTGGGGCAGACATGAACTATTTTATTCCGTCCTCCGAGCTTGTCTACAGCGAGATCGAATACTGCACGTTCATACTCGCCGCTGTTATGACCGTCTGCACTGCCATGGTCATCTCCCAGCTGAAAAAGCGGGACAAAAATGACCCGGGCGACAAGGACGCAGACGACAAGTGATCCTCGCTTTTCACGCAAAAACTTCCCTCCGTCCCGCGGCGGAGGGAAGCTTCTCTTTTTATCTCTTTATACCGTTTACCCGTAGTACGCCATCAGCATATCCACCACGGTGCCGTAGCTCTGGGTGCCCCGGGGGTCGCCGCTGCTTTTCAGGAAGGAATCGTACACCTTCTGGGCCGCGTCGTTGACGGGCCCCTCAAAGGCCGCCCAATAGGCGGAGTTATCCCGCAGGTCCGCCACCACCGTGTCGGGCAGCAGCACCCGCACGGCCTGCCACGCCTCCTGATCCGCCCGGTACAGGGCGTTGGAGAGATAGGTAAAGCCCATGAGCCAGCCGGAGTAGCGATAAGCGGCGCTGTCCGCCGTGGTGGAGGCGGCGATGGCAATGAAGTTGCACTCCTGCTCCGAGGCGATACCCCGCTGATGGGCCATCTCGTGGGCAATGGTGCTGGGCAGATAGCAGGCGGGGCTGTCGATGTTCAGGTTGGCCTCGCCGGTAAAGGGAAAATAGAACCCCGTAAAGTCCATGGCGCTGAGGGCCGTGGAAAACCGCACCCCCTTGGGCACCCGGTCCTCCATCCGCAGGCAGGGAAACGCATCGTACACGCCGTCGAACACCCGCACGCTGTCGGCAAAGATGTCGTCCCGGCTCTCGGCAAACAGGCCGTTTTCGTCCCGCCGCACCTGATCGGCGCAGTCCGCCAGCTGCCGGGCGAAGTATTCCGTCACCTGAGCCAGCTCCTCCGGGGTGGACTCCCGGGCATACACGCCGGACTGCTGCTGGAAGGACTCCGCATAGTAGTTGACGCCCCACAGCAGGCTGAACCCGGCGTACACCGTCAGCACCGCGCACACCGCCGTCAGCGCAAAGCGATACAGCACCCGGCCCCGGCGGCCCTGATCCGTGATCAGCCGCCGGACGGTGGCCCCCATCCACAGCAGGACCACTCCCGCCGCTATGGCGTACAGCAGCTCCGCCACGGAGAAGGACGCCCGGTAGCACACCGACGCCACCGCCCGCTCCAGAGGCATCACCACCTGGCGGCTGACCCAGTTCATCAGCCCCGGCACAGTCCGCAGGGCAAAATACAGACCCAGCACCCCGCACACCGCCAGAAACCAGATGTGCAGGCCCCGGTGCCGCCTGAAAAAGGCCCTCATAGCTCCAGGGGCCGCCCGGTCAGATACATCACTGTCCGCAGGGCAGCAATGAGCCTGCCGCTCTCGTCCCGGATGTCCGTGCGGCTGAAGCCCATGTGGCCGCCCGTTTTCTCCACGGTGCCTACGGCGGTGAGCTTTCCCGTTCCCGCCGCGGCGGACAGGTACTCGATGCTGGAGGACACCGTAAACGTCACCTCCTGCCGCCGGGTCAGCAGGGCCATGCCCGCCGCCACGTCAGCCATGGTGAACAGTGTGCCGCCGTGAGGGGTGCCCCAGCAGTTCAGGCTGTCCGGGTGCAGCTCCAGCTCCACGGTGGCGGTGCCGTCGTCCACGGCGGTGACCTTCATATGATTATACTGGCTGAAGGGCTCCGCCCCGGGGCCCTCCGCCGAATGCAGCAATTTCTGTCTCAGTTCTTCGGTCATAGGTCGCTCACTCCGCCGCTGCCAGCAGCTGGCGGGTATATTCCTCCTTCGGATGGTCAAATATGTCCTCCACCGGCCCCTGCTCCACGATGCGGCCATGGTGCATCACCAGACACCGGTCGCAGATCTCGTAGACCACGTTCAGATCGTGGGAGATAAACAGATACGATATGCACAGCTCCCGGCGCAGCCGGGCGATGAGCTGCAAAATCTGCGCCTGGATGGTCACATCCAGGGCCGACACGGCCTCGTCGGCCACGATGAGCTGGGGGTGCACGATCAGGGCCGCCCCGATGCACACCCGCTGCCGCTGTCCGCCGGACAGCTGATGGGGCAGCCGGTCCCGGCACTCCGGGTCCAGGCCCACCAGCTCCATGGTGCGCTCCACCCGGTGGGCGATCTCCTCCTTGCCGTACTTCCCGTAAATGCGCAGAGGCTCCGCCAGGATCCAGCCCACGGTGCGGCTGGGGTTCAGACTGCTGGCCGGGTCCTGAAATACCATCTGCGGGCGCTTGGTGTAGTGGGTGATGGTGCCGGTATAGTTCGGCACAAAGCCCAGAATTGTCCGGGCCAGGGTGGTCTTGCCGCTGCCGGATTCCCCCACCAGGCCCAGGATTTCGCCCCGGTGCAGCTCAAAGCTCACATCGTGCAGCACCTGCTGCCGCTTTCTGCGGCCCACGGTGCCGGAGGGCCGGTACCACACATTCAGGTCACGGACCTGTAAAACCAGATCATCGCTCATAGCTTCCTCCTTGTGGGGATGGCGGCAATGAGCCGCTGGGTATAGGGGGCCTGGGGGTGGAAGAATATCTGGTCCACCGGGCCGGACTCCACGATGTGCCCCTTCTCCATCACCGCCACCCGGGTGCACAGCTTCCGCACCACAGCCAGGTTGTGGGAGATAAACAGAATGGACATGCCCCGCTCCCGGTTCAGGCGGCGCAGCAGCTCCAGGATCTGGGCCTGGATGGTCACGTCCAGAGCCGTGGTAGGTCCGCCAGCAGCAGCCGGGGCTGGGGCAGAATGGCCGCCGCGATCATCACCCGCTGGAGCATGCCGCCGGACAGCTCGTGGGGATACCGGCGGTACACGTCCTCCGCATCCGGCAGGTCCACGTCCCGCAGGGCCTGCAGGGCCAGCTCCCGCCGCCTTTTGGGCGGCAGATCCGTGTGCACCCGCAGGCACTCCTCCACCTGGGGGCCGATACGCATGGTGGGGTCCATGGCGCTCATGGGCTCCTGAAACACCACACAGATGTCCCGGCCCTGGATGCTGCGCAGGGTGTCGCCGCTGCTGGTCAGCAGGTCCCGCCCGTCCAGCAGGATCTGCCCCCGGAACGACGCCTGCTCCGGCCGCAGCAGGCCGGAGATCATCATGGCGGTAACGGTTTTGCCGCTGCCGGACTCGCCCACCAGCCCCACGATCTCGCCGTCGCCCACCGTCAGGTCGATGCCCCGCACCGCCTCGTGGTCCGACCCGTGGAACTGCACATGCAGATCGCGAATTTCCAGCATACCGTCACCTCCCCCATTGCTTTCGCTGGAGCCCCTCGCCCAGCAGACTGACGCCTAAGATCAGCAGCACGATGACGCCGCCCACCGTCAGCATATACCAGGGGGCCCTGGCCATATAGCTCTGGGACTCGGACAGCATATACCCCAGAGACACGTCCGGGGGCTTCACGCCGATGCCCAGATAGCTCATGCTGGCCTCCGCCAGCACGGCGTTGTTAAACCCAATGACCAGGGTAGGCAGAAGCACCTGCCGGGTATTGGGCAGAATATGCAGAAACATAATGCGCAGGTGCCCCGCTCCCATGAGCCGGGCGCTTTTCACATAATTCATCTCCCGGTGCCGGGCAAACTCGCTGCGGATGACCCGGGCATAGCTGGGCACAAAGGCAACGCCCAGCGCCAGAATGACGTTGTACTTGCCGAAGCCCAGCAGGGAGATGAACACCAGAGCCAGCAGGATGCTGGGAAACGCCGTCACCGCGTCGTTGATGCGCATCAGCGCCTCGTCCAGCCAGCCGCCGAAATATCCGGTGAAGGCCCCCACCAGCGTTCCCACCGCCGCGCCGATCACCACGGTGGCGGCACTGATGAGGAAGGTGGTGCCGGCGCCGGCCAGCACCCGGCTGAAAATATCCCGGCCGAAGTTGTCCGTGCCGAACAGGTGCCGCAGGCATGGGGCCGCGAACTTTTCACTGCCGGACATGGCCGTGGGGGGATAGGGGGTCCACACACAGCCCAGCAGCGCCAGAGCCGCCATAAGCCCCGTCAGGACCAGACCCGCCCGCAGATAGTGATTCTTTTTTTCGTTCAGCAGCAAGGTAGGTCCCTCCCCTCTATTGCAGCCGCAGTCTCGGGTCCAGCCGCTGGTTGATCAGGTCCGCCAGCAGATTCACCAGCACCACCCAGAACGCCACGATCACCACCACCGCCTGCACCACGGGATAGTCCCGGTTGGCGATGGACGTCAGCAGCATGCGGCCCAGGCCCGGCAGGGAAAACACCTGCTCGATAACCACGGAGCCCGCCACAATATCCGCCACGGTCATGGCCAGAAATGACACCACCGGCCCCATGGCGTTGCGCAGCACATGGCGGTACAGGGTAGCCCGGTCGCTGTTGCCCCGGCTGTGAGACGTGCGGACATAGTCCTTTTCCATCTCCGACAGAATGGATGAGCGCAGCATCTTCACGGTCATGGCCACCCTGGGCAGGGCGATGGACACGGCCGGGAACAGAAAATACCACAGGCTGGCACCGAAGTTGTCGCCGGGAGAAACGTAGTTTCCCGGCACGAACAACCGCAGCACCAGACCAAACACATACGTCAGCAAGATGCCCGTAACAAAGGCCGGGATGGCCATGAGCACCTGGTTCACGCTGGTCAGGGCCTTGTCCATCCGTCCCCCGGCGTGGCGGGCGGTGAAAATGCCCAGGGGGATGGAAAAGACCAGGATCAGCACAAAGGACATCCCCGTCAGAAGCCCCGTCACCGGCAGCTTTCCGGCCAGCATGCCGGATACCGGCATTTTATAGCTGTACGACGTGCCGAAGTCCCCGTGCAGGGCCCCCAGCACCCACCGAACGTACCGCTCCAGGAACGGACGGTCCAGTCCCATTTCCGCCCGCAGGGCGGCGATGCGCTCCGGCGTGGCCTCGGTGCCCAGCAGCTTCACCGCCGGGTCTCCGGGGATCACCTGAAACGCCAGAAAAGCCAGAAAAGAGACGATGACCATGGTCAGCAGCATCAGTCCGATCTTCTTGGCCGCATATTTCATGGTCATCGCCTCTTTCAATTCAGTATAACGTTACTGCTGGGTCAGGTACACGGTGGACAGGTCCAGCACATAAATGGGATAGAACTTCAGGCCGCCCAGGTCCTGGCGCATAGCCACCAGGTCGCTGAGGTCCTGGATATACACATTGGCGGCAGTGTCTGCCAGCATGGTCTCCATCTGCTTGTACAGATCCGTCTGGGTGGCCTCGTCCGTGGCGTTGATGGCCTGCTGGAACAGGGCGTCATAGGCGGGGTTGCTGTAGTTGATGAAGTTCTTGGCATAGTCGGAGGTGAAGCGCTCCAGCATGGCCCGGGCGGTCATGTTGGCTGCGTCCACGCCCACCACAGTGGCTTGGAACTGGCGGCCATTATAAATGGTATCCAGCCAGGTGCTCCACTCCACAGGCTGAATGGTCACCCTGATGCCCGCCTCCCGCAGCTGCTCGGCCACCACCTCGGCGGTGTCCATGTGGGGCTGATAGTTATTGGGCACGGAGATGGTCATGTCGAACCCGTTGGGATAACCGGCCTGGGCCAGGAGCTCCTTGGCCTTTTCCACGCTGTGGGGATACTTATCCACCAGCTCCGGCAGGAAATACTTGGTAAACGCGGGATAGATGCTGCTGCCCACGGCGGTGCCGTGGCCGTCAGCCACCATATCCATGATGCCCTGCCGGTCAATGGCATAGCACAGGGCCTGGCGCACCAGCTGGTTGTCAAAGGGCTTGGCCTGGTTGTTCAGATAGATGGCCTGCACCAGGTTCATGGTGCCCTCCAGCACCTTGAAATTGCTGTTGAGCTGGGCCGCCTGGGCAGAGGTCAGGTGGGCGCACAGGTCGATGGACGAGCCGTTGAGGTTCATCACCAGGGCGTCGGCGTTCTCGCAGATCTTATAGGTGACCTTGTCCAGCCACGCGGGGGTGCCCCAGTAATCCTCAAAGCGCTCCATGATGAAGTTCTCCTGGGGGGTGCGGGACACGAACCTGAACGGGCCGGTGCCCACAGGGGCGGTGGCCTGGTCGGCATAGCCGGCGGGAATGATGGCCACCGTCATATAGCTGATGAACTCCAGGTCGCGCTGCGCGATGGTAACGGTGACGGTCTTTTCGTCCAGGGCCTCCACGCTCCGGACAGCAGAAAACGCCGCTACCAGAGGCTTTTCCTGACCCTCCGGCACAGCGGCGCAGCGATTGATAGAGTATACAACATCCTCTGCGGTCACTGTCTGGCCGTTGTGGAACTTCACACCGTCACGAAGAGTGAAGGTGTACGTGGTCCCATCCTCGGACAGCTCATATTTCTCCGCCACAGCGGGGATCATTTCGCCGTCAGAATTGGGCTTTACCAAGCCCTCGAAGATGTTGAACAAGACCTCTCTGGTTCCTGCGGCCACCGTCTGGTGGGGGTCAAGACTGTCGTCCAGGTCCTGGGCGATGCCAACGGTGATCTCGCCACCCTTGACCGGTTCGCCCGTCTCGCCGTTATTTCCTTGTCCGCCGGGGTCCTTGCTGCCGTCTCCGCATCCCGGGAGTACGGCGCCGACCATTACCAGCGCCAGGAAAAGAGCCAATAGTTTCTTCTTCATAGCTTTCTCCTTTTTCCTTGCCGCGACCTTGGCGGCAAGCCAGAAATAATGGTGTCGGACAGCGGCGCGGACAAGCGCGGCTGTCCCTATTCAATTGTCGAAGTGGACTGTACCACATTTTCCCGGCAATTGCAAGAGTTTTTCCCCACTTTTTTGCGGGAATGTGAAATATTTATCCATCACTGTCCGCACTCGGCAGGCGGATGTATCTCTCGGGAAGTCCGGCTTCGGGGCGGAAAATCTCCGGGAGGGGCAAATTCCCCCTTGTCCGGCTTGACCTTTTTCCGGGAATATGATATGATGCATTGCCAATAGCCCTCCAAAAATGCACGGATGGCTTTTGAAAACGACATCAAAGGAGTATTTACCCATGAAAAAGTTTCTCACTATGCTGCTGGCCCTGGTGATGGTCCTGTCCCTGGCGGCCTGCTCCTCCCAGAAGGGCGGCGACGTCAACGGCGGCTCCCCCGTCAGCGCCGTGGACCTGCTGACCGCCGTGTGGAACGCCTATCCCGAAAGCGAGAAGTTCCCCGTGGTGGGCGGCAGCCTGGATAAGCCCGTGGACGATGCCCCCGGCACTTTCCCGGTGGACGATGCCGACAATCTGGACTATATGCTGCACTTTCCCGCCGACAAGGCCGATCTTATTGACGACGCCGCGTCGCTGACCCACATGATGAACGCCAACAGCTTTACCTGCGGCGTGTTCCATGTGAAAAACAGCGCCGACGTCTCTGCCGTGACCGACGCTCTGCGCCAGAATGTCCAGAACACCCAGTGGATGTGCGGCTTCCCTGACAAGCTGGTGGTCCTCACCTATGGCGAGTATGTGGTGGCCCTGTTCGGCGCCGACGACCTGGTGGACGACTTTGTCAACACCATGACCGCCACCTACACCGGCGTCCAGACCGCCTGCGACGAGCCCATCCAGTAACCCACCGCGGCCATGCTGTTTTCCAGTCTGCCGTTTCTCTTCTATTTTCTTCCCTGCGCCCTGGGGCTTTATTTTCTGGCCCCAAGGCGGCTGAAAAATGCCGCTCTGCTGCTGTGCAGCCTGGTGTTCTACGCCTGGGGCGAGCCCCGGTTCGTGCTGTTCATGGCCGCCGCCATTTTACAGGGCTATGCCGCCGCCCGGCTTATGGAGCGGTATCCCGCCCGCAGGCGGCTGCTGCTGACCCTGTCCGCCGTGCTGAGCCTGGGGCTTCTGGGCTACTGCAAATACGCCGACTTTCTGATCTCCGGCTTCAACGCCGTCACCGGCCTGTCGGTGCCCCTGCTGCGGATCACCCTGCCCATCGGCATCAGCTTCTATACCTTTCAGATCCTCAGCTATGTCATCGACGTGTACCGGGGCGACGCCCCGGCCCAGCGGAGCCTCATCGACCTGGCGGCGTATATCGCCATGTTCCCCCAGCTGGTGGCCGGGCCCATCGTCCGCTATACCGATGTGGCTCCCCAGCTGCAAAGCCGCACCCACACGGTGCAGGATGCAGCCCTGGGCGCCCGGCGGTTCGTGCTGGGCCTGGGCAAAAAGGTGCTGCTGGCCAACGTCCTGTACGAGCTGGTGACGGTGTATCAGCAGAGCGGGCAGAAAACCGTGCTGCTGACGTGGATGTACGCCGCAGCGTATATGATGCACGTTTACTTCGACTTCTCCGGCTACAGCGACATGGCCATCGGCCTGGGCCGGATCATGGGCTTCCGCTTCGCCGAGAACTTCAACTATCCCTTTATCTCCGGGAGTCTCACGGAGTTCTGGCGGCGCTGGCACATCAGTCTGGGGTCCTGGTTCCGGGACTATGTGTATATCCCCCTGGGCGGCAGCCGGGTGCGGCTGGGACGCTGGGTGCTGAACCTGCTGGTGGTATGGGGCCTGACGGGTCTGTGGCACGGAGCCGCCTGGACCTTTGTGCTGTGGGGCCTGTATTTCGCCGTATTTCTGCTGCTGGAAAAGCTGTTTCTGGGTCGGTTGCTCCGGCGGCTGCCGGTGCTGCGGCACGTCTATGTGCTGACGGCGGCGTTGTTCAGCTTTGTGCTGTTCGACGCATCCTCCCTGTCCGCCGCCATAGGCACCGCCGGAGCCATGCTGGGCCTGGGGCACCTGCCTGTGTGGGACGGCGGCACCCTGTACTACCTGCACAGCTACGCCCCGGTGCTGCTGGCAGCTGCCGTGGGGTCCACGCCGCTGCCTGCCGTCCTGTGCCGCCGCATGGCTGCCGGACGGGCAGGCCGTGTGCTGGACGCTCTGGAGCCCATAGCGCTGCTGGCCCTGCTGGCCGTGTGCACGGCGTTCCTGGTCAGCGGCTCTGCCAACCCCTTCCTGTATTTCCGGTTCTGAGGAGGTGCACATGAAGACCAAGCAAATCATCACCGTGTGCCTGCTGGCGGCGTTTCTGGCGGGCTTTGGCCTGTGGTCCGTTCTGCGGACGCCGGATGCCGTGTCCCAGGCGGAACGCCGCCCCCTGGCCCAGCGGCCGGCGTTCACCGCGGCGGGCTTTCTGTCCGGCAAGTTCTCCGACGCTCTGGACGATTTCGCCGCCGACCAGTTCCCTCTGCGGGAGCAGCTGCGGACCCTGCGCTCTCTGGTGTCCTATGACGTGATGGGGCAGCGGGACGTAAACGGCGTGTACCTGTCTCAGGGCTACGCCGCCAAGCTGGATTTCCCCCTGAATACCGCCTCCGTGGAACGAGCGGCGGACCGGTTCCGGTATGTGTACGACACATATCTCTCCGGCACCGACACCAAGGTCTATCTGTCGGTGATCCCGGACAAGGGATATTTCATGGCCCCGTCCTCGGGACGGCCCTCCATGGACTATGCCGCCCTGGTGTCACAGCTGCGGGAGAGCACGCCGTATATGACGTATATCGACCTGTTTGACCTGCTGACCATCGACGACTACTACCGCACCGACGCCCACTGGCGGCAGGAGCGGCGTATCGCCGCCGCCATGGGGACGGACGCCGGCGCCTCCTATCGGGAGGTAACGCTGAAGCGCCCCTTCTACGGGGTGTATTCCGGCTATGCGGCCCTGCCTCTGGCAGGCGAGCGCCTGAGCTATCTCACCAACGACACCATCGACGCCTGCCGGGTCACCAATTACGAGACCGGCAAAACCGGCCCTGTATACGACCTGGATAAGGCCGCAGGCAGCGACCCCTATGAGCTGTTCCTGTCCGGGTCCGTGTCCCTGCTGACGGTGGACAACCCCAACGCCCGGACGGATCGGGAGCTGGTGATCTTCCGGGATTCCTTCGGGTCCAGCCTGGCCCCTCTGCTGCTGGAGGGCTACAGCCGGGTGACCCTGGTGGATATCCGCTATCTCTCCCCGTCCCAACTGGGAAATTTCCTGACCTTTGACCGCCAGGACGTATGGTTTCTCTACAGCACCTCCGTGCTGAACAACAGCAGCACGCTGAAATAATTTTGTATGGGAGGTCTTTGACATGTCCATCCAAACCAACCCCGATCTGCGGCGCAGCGTCATCTATGAGCTCTACGTCCGCAGCCACACCCCCCAGGGCACCTTCCGGGCCGTGGAGCCGGACCTGCCCCGGATCCGCGCCCTGGGCACGGACATTCTGTGGCTGATGCCCATCCACCCCATTGGCCAGGAGAACCGCAAGGGCTCCATGGGCTGCCCCTACGCCAACCGGGACTATCGCACCGTGAACCCGGAATACGGCACCCTGGAGGATTTCCTGCACCTGGTGGACGCCATTCACGACAACGGCATGAAGTGCATCATCGATGTGGTATACAATCATACGTCCCCGGACTCCACCCTGGTCCACCGGCACCCGGAGTATTTCTACCGCAGGCCCGACGGCAAGCGCGGCAACAAGGTGGGCGACTGGACCGACGTGGTGGACCTGGACTATGACGTCCCCGGACTGTGGGACTATCAGATCGAGTCCCTGTGCTACTGGGCCCAGTATGTGGACGGGTTCCGCTGCGACGTAGCCAGCACGGTCCCCGTGGCCTTCTGGAAGAAGGCCCGCCAGGCGGTGGAGCGGGTACGTCCCGGGGCTATCTGGCTGGGCGAGAGCGTTCATCTGGACCACATTCTGGCCTTCCGCCGCCAGGGGTTCTATGCCGCCACGGATAACGAGCTGTACGATGCCTTCGACGTGCTGTACCCCTACGATATCTGGCCCCTGTATGAGGGAGCCACCGGCGGTGCCCTGCCCCTGAGCCGGTATTTCTCCGCCCTGAATTTCCAGGAGCTCAGCTTCCCCACCTGGTACAACAAGCTCAGCTGCCTGGAAAACCATGACCAGCGCCGTGCGGCGGAACGCTTCCCCAACCGGGACAGCCTGCTGGCCTGGACGGCCCTGTGCTACTTCCAGAAGGGCACCACACTGCTCTACGCCGGGCAGGAGGTCTCCGCCGCTCACACGCCCTCGCTGTTTGAGCGGGAGCCCATCGACTGGACCGCCGGGGAGGACCTGTCGCCCCTGCTGCGGCGGCTGTACGACATCAAAAAGCGCCTGCCCACGGACGCGGTGTTCCATGTGGACGCCGACGACGCCCAGGGCATAGCCGTGGCCTTCTATCAGGATGGGCAGCACCTGGCCGTGGGCGTGTTCCCCCTGGCGGGCCGTCCGGGTACCGTGTCCGTCCCCCTGGCCGACGGCAGCTATGAAAACGCCCTGACCGGCGAGGCCGTCACGGTGCAAAACGGCCGCCTGACCGTCTCCGCCTCCGTGATCGTCCTGTAAATGCATTTCCCCAACGAAAAACCCGGAACGGCCTGGCCGTCCCGGTTTTTTCGCTTATTCCTCGTCTATATACTCCATCACGTCCTCCACGCGGCATTGCAGCAGGCGGCAGAGCTGGTTGATGGTGTGGGTCGATACGTTGTCGCCGTGCTTCATGGCGTAGAAGTTGGACAGCGGGAAGCCCAGCTTCCCCAGCCGGTACGAGGTCACGCCCTTTTCCTTCATGGTCCGGAACAGCGGTTCGTAGCTTATCATTGGCAGACACCCCTTTCGTACCAAACAGTATAAAAACTATGTACGGATTCTGATATCTGCTATAATTCACATATACGGATATTGACACATATCGAATTGATATGATATACTACGATCAGTCTATTTCACGCGATTCTGAGAGAAAAGGGGGATGTTTTGTGAATGAATACATACAGGCCCTGCCGGGTATTCTTTTTTGGGTAGTGCTCTTTGTAGTCCTCAGGGTAACAAGAAAAAGCCGGGCGGAGGCTCCTAAAAATGCAGCGCAGCGGAAACTTGTAAACGATGTCATTGCCATCATTGAGCGAACGGCCCCTGACTTTGACGGGGCCGCTGTGTATCCCTCCGGCAGCGAGGAAAGATCAGCAAGCGGTTCGTATGGTGGACATATTGCTTTTCAGTCCCTATGCGGAGGACGATTTGAATACAATTTTGAATCTCATGGCTATAGTGTCAGCAGGGAAATGGCGCTAACACTGGCCGCTGCAATCGCAAAGCGCTTCGGAAGCGAATACCGTCCTGTCTACAGCCGTGCTGAATCCATTAGCGGATACAGGGTCATGAGTCCCCGCCAGCTTGCCGAGGAGCGGGAACAGAAACGGCGTGAGGACAGCCTGAAACGACTTTGAGGAGAAAACACAATGGAACTGATCCAAATAGATACCATCAAATGGGCATGTACCAGCAGTCTCAGCGTGCAGTTTTACTCGCTGCCGGCAGCCGTTTTCGTGGACGCGGAAACCGGTGTAGTCTATTTCAACGGCATGTACCCCCGCTACGATGCCAATGGCCGGGTCATGGTCATTCCCAGGGACCAGCTTCCGGCTATCATTGCCCGTGGCAGGGCACAGGCTGCCGCCGCAGCGGCAGACAAGGAGCGAAAGCGCACCATCACCCAGGTCTGACACTCACTCCAGGCGTGCAGCACCCGGGAAAGACTTGGCTCTTTCTTTGACAGGCTGAAGCGCCGCGAAGCATTTGCTTCGCGGCGCTTTTTGCTTATTCGGATGGCCGGCGTGCTCAGGGCAGCATAAAGCCGCGCAGATACTCCAGGAAGGAGGCATAGCCGGTGAAGAACTCATTCATGGTGCGCTTGAAGGCGCCGTACTGGTTGAACTCGGAGACCTGCAGGCCGTCCTCAAAGTAAACGGCCCGATACTCCGGCAGCTTGTCCAGCAGCTCGTCCACGATGTACTGGGGGACCTCTTCGTTGATGGTTTCGTGGATGGGCAGCCTGGCGCCGTTCATCCGCCGCCACCACAGGGGGTTGATGGTCATCAGAATATCGCCGCCCAGGAAACGGCTCCACAGGAAGTGGCTGTTGTTGTTGGCCACCAGCAGCTTCAGGCGATAGCCCCGCTGCTTGTACAGCTTGTAGACCTTCTTGAACAGGGCCTCGCCGCAGCAATCCAGATATTCCTGGGTGATGGGCACCTCCCGCTCAGCCACCAGGGCCTTCATATAGTCGTCCAGGCGGCCGGTCATGATGGTGCAGCTGCAATGCACGTTGTCAATGGGCTTGCCCTCGGCCTCCCGGCGCTTCAGGCCGCGCTCCACGGCCTCGGCCACGGCCACGGCCTGGGGGATGCCGAAGCAGACGGTACCGTTGACGGAGATGCCCCGATAGGCGCACTCCTCCAGAGCGGGAATGTCGGCGGTGGACACGGGCATCTTGATGAGAATGTTCTCATTCAACGCGGACAGCTCGGCGGCGTGGGCCACGGTCTTTTCCGTGCTGCGGTAGAAGCGGGGGTTTACCTGCATGGCCTGCCAGCCCTTGACGCCGCCGCTCTCCCGGAACATGGGCAGCAGCATGTTGGAGCCCTTCAGGGCGGCCTCCTTGGACAGGGCCCAGCAGATCTCCTCATCCGTGGCGTCGGGCATTTCCACATGGATCAGGGCATTGAGCCGATCCTTCCAATCGGCCATCTCCTTGCGCAGAACGTTGCCCACGATGACGGGGTTGGAGGTGGCGCCGGTGGCGCCGTGACGCAGGGCCAGATTCAGATCCGCCACGCCGCAGGAGTCGTTCCAAAGCAGCGTCTGGGGGAAGCGCTCCGCCGCCTCCTGCAGCGGGCTTTCATAGGTTTTCATGATGTGTGCTCTCCTTTTCCATAAAAAATGCCGGTGGCGGGGTCTGGCCGCCTTTTCTAACACAAAAATAACATCATCGCATCTTCTTTGCAAGAAGAAACAATAAATAGCTCAAAATACTGTTATATATACCAGAATATTTGATCTGTTTTTGTGATAAAGGCACAGAAAAACAGCCGCCCCGGCACAGGGGCGGCTGCTTGATTTGATTGCATATGTGCGCTTACAGCACGGTGACACCACCCTGGCGGGCGGCGGCCATCACGTCGGGCTCCGGTTCCTGTTCGCAGATCAGCACGTCGATATCCTCCATGCGGGCGAAGGTATAGGGCAGATTGCGGCCCACCTTGTCGCTGCTCATCAGCATGATGACCTTGTGCGCCTTGCGGACGATCTCGGTTTTGATGCTGGCCTCATAGGGGTTGCCGGACGAAAAGCCATTTTCCACCGAATAGCCGGAGGTGGCCATGAACGCCACGTCGATATTGATGGAGCGCAGGTATTCCAGGGTCAGATGCCCGGAACAGGAGATGGTATTGCGGGACAGGCTGCCGCCCAGCAGAGACACCTGGGGCATGGTGGTGCGCATGACGATCTCCATGGCGATGTTGGGGGCGGAGGTGAACACCACCAGATCCTGATCGGGGATCCTGCGCACCAGGGTCATCAGCGTGGTGCCCGCATCGAAGAAGATGGAGCGCTTTTCCTCCAGAAAGGGCAGCGCCTTCTCGCAGATGATGGTCTTGGCCTCTACGTTGGAGATCTCGCGCCGGCTGTAAAGGTCCTCTGCCTGGGTGGCAGGGGGGGTGCTGTTGATGTAGGCGCCGCCGCGGACGCGGACCAGGAAGCCCTCCTCCTCCAGCGCAGCCAGGTCGCGGCGCAGAGTCATCAGGGACACATCGGGATTCTGCTTGGCCAGATCCTCAATGCGGGCGCTCTTGTGTTCGGAAATATAAGCCTTGATCTGGCTTCGTCGTTCGTTTTTCATGATTGTTGCACTCCTGCCTCCGGAGAAACGGCTGCTGCGCCGGACCTCGCGGACATTCTTTCTATCCCAACAGATGCCCGTTCGGACAAGACCCGAGAAACAGGGCAAAATGTTCATTTGTTATTTTATTCCATTGACGTTATTTTGTCAAGAAAAAAAGGCAAGAAACCGTTTGATTGTTCGCCTATATGAAAATTGCATACTTTTTTCGGCAAAACACCGGGCATCCAGGGGGCGGCTCCCAAATCTGCCCGGCGGTTCCGTTCCGGCGAGTTCTGCCAGGATACGCCGCTTTGTTCGAATGAAGCAAATTTCATGTTATTTTGCGTCTGAAAAATGTCCGAACATGTTATTTACAAATTTATTATGCACATTTAACAAAAGCATTTTCATTTTTTTAGCGAATACTCCATGTTGACTCTGAGACACTTCATTGCTAAAATCAAATTATGATAAAAGAGTGTTCCAAGGCGTTTGAAAATGTTTTATAACGATGTGAAAATGTTTATTTCTTAACAAAATGAACGCGCCTGTGCTCCGGCCCGGCCGGATCGAACCAGTCATACCTTTATTCAATATAGAACCATATTTGAAAAGGAGAATTCATCATGAGTGAGTATGCAACCCTGAAGCGCCGTCCGATCCTGTTCCCTGACTCTGTCAGCAGCTTCCATGACAGCATCTTCTCTCTGAAGGAAGAACTGAAGGCCCTGGTTGCCGATGATCTTCAGAATAAGGACGCCTATGTGCAGACCGCCGTGGAGATCGCCATTGATCTGCGCTCTGCCCTGGCCGATTGGACCCTGACAAAGCTGGTGGACGACGACACCCGCGTGGCCGCCTCCGAGGACCTGCTGGCCTTTGCCGAGGGCTTTGGCTGCGGCGAGGCCGTCAAGGCTGCCCGCCAGGAGATCGAATCCATCGCCAACAGCTCCATGCGCAAGATGGGCGACCTGTACCGCCAGGGCAAGCTGAACACCGTCTGGGGCCATGACTACGCTTCCGGCCTGGATCACTCCCTGCGCCGCGGCGCCCGCTGGTGCACCAGCAACCCCTGCAAGATCCAGGGCTATAAGAAGGACTTCCCCGAGAAGTACGCCTCCCTGGTGGAGCAGATCAAGCGCGAGAATCCCGGCGCCTCCACCGCCGACATGGCATCCCAGATGTTCACCAAGGTCTGCGCCATCAGCGCCCGGGCCCTGGCTCCCATTTATGAGGCCACCAACGGCCAGTACGGCTTTGTGTGCCTGCAGGTCGACCCCCGCGAGATCCGCAACACCCAGGCCATGATCGACCAGGTCCACTTCTGGAACCGGGCCATGGCCAAGGAGCTGAACATGGACAAGCCCAACGTGGTGTACAAGCTGCCTGCCGTTGAGGCATCCCTGCCCGCCGTGAAGGTGCTGCTGGAGGAGGGCTATCGCCTGTGCATGACCCTGAACTTCTCCATCACCCAGCACATGGCCTTCGCCGAGCTGCTGAGCAAGGGCCGCGACCAGGAGTATCTGGTGCTGATGGCCGGCCAGCTGGACGACAAGATCGCCGCCGAGCTGGAGTCCAAGGGCGTGGCAGATGCCAAGGTCATCGCCCGCCACGGTTCCGAGGCCGTTATGCGCAAGTCCTATCGCATGCTGGCCCAGCGCGGCTATAAGAACCTGTCCATTATGTCCGCCGCTGTCCGCGGCCCCTGGCACATCCAGAACTCCATGGCTCCTGTGGACGGCGCGCCCTTCCTGATCACCACCGTCACCGGCAAGGTAGAGGAATTCGATGCCAACCCCACCCCGCTGGCTTCCATCATTGACCAGCCCACCGAGGAGAAGTACATGGAGGTCCTGAAGCAGAGCAAGGTGTTCAACCAGGCTTACTCCGATCCCGAGGAGGGCCTGCTGACCTGGGAGGACCTGTTCTCCTATCCCCCGTTCGTGGGCTTCTTCAACAACTTCACCGCCGCCTATCAGGAGATCGAGGACGATTTCAAGGCGTAAAAGGAGGAACGCGCTACTATGGCTTCATTGATTCGTATGCCTCAGAAGGGCCTGTCCGAGGACAGCGCCATCCTGAGCAAATGGTATGTCAAGGAAGGCGATACCGTGAAAAAGGGCGACTTTGTGTTCGCCATCGAGACCGGCAAGGCCACCTTCGACGTGGAGAGCGAGGAGGACGGCACCGTCCTCAAGTGCATCGGTGAGGAGGGGGACGAGGTCCCCGTGAAGGCGCTGGTGTGCGTGGTGGGTCAGCCCGGCGAGAGCTTCCAGACGGACGATGCCCCCGCCGCTGCCGCCCCTGCGGCGGCTCCTGCTCCTGCTGCTGCCCCTGCGGCTCCTGCGGCTTCTGCTGCCGAGACTGCGCCCTCCGGCAACGTGCTGTTCGTCCGCATGCCCCAGAAGGGCCTGTCCGAGGACAGCGCCATCCTGAGCAAGTGGTATGTCAAGGAGGGCGACACCGTCAAGACCGGCGACTATCTGTTTGCCATCGAGACCGGCAAGGCCACCTTCGACGTGGAGAGCGAGCAGGACGGCACCGTCCTCAAGTGCATCGGCGAGGAGGGCGACGAGATCGCCGTCAAGGAGATCGTCTGCGTGGTGGGCAAGCCCGGCGAGCCCTTCTCCCTGGGCGGCAAGGCCGCTCCCGCTGCTGAGGCTGCCCCTGCGGCTGCTGCCGCGGCTCCCACCATGGTCAACCATGGCGAAGCCATCCGCATTTCTCCCCGGGCCCGCAGAATGGCCGAGGAAAAGGGCATCGACATCCGTTACGCCAAGGGCACCGGCCCCAATGGCCGCATCATCGAGCGGGACATCGCCGCTATGGCGCTGACCGGGCCCTTCATCACCGACGCCGCCCGTCCCTATGCCACCGGCAGCGAGGCCGGTACCGGTCTCA
>ENA-ORTV01001644-ORTV01001644.1-human-gut-metagenome-genome-assembly--contig:-NODE-1644-length-23632-cov-4.823599_pt1 | contig 23632 bp, 12 predicted proteins | sample MGYA00241915_ERZ509194 | MGnify/ENA primary metagenome ERZ509194 (study PRJEB26280, sample SAMEA2338810) | human gut metagenome | biome: human gut; feature: human-associated habitat; material: faeces... | reverse complement strand
TATAGCCGCACCGCGCAAAAATTACACCCGCCATTTTAAAGCAGGTAAAATATATATTTGTGTCGTATAGCAAAACTGCGCGCCGCAGGAGCGGCGCGCAGCGGCATTTCGTAGGTTTATTATCAGTCCTTGTGGTCGCAGCCGCAGTCGTCATCGCAGCAGCCGCAATCATCGTCGAAATCAAACTCGAGCAGAGTGCCGCAGTTGGGGCAGTCAATGCTTCCGTCCTCAAGAATGCCGTCGTCAACGCAGATAGTCTCTCCGCAGTTGGGGCACTCTATTTCGTAGCAATCGTCATCGTCGCAGCCGCAGTCGTCATCGTCGCACTCATAGACATAAGTCTCGAGGTCGGAGAGATCCTCGTCGATCTCGTCAACCTGATCGCAGACAACGTCGAGACCCTCTTCGAGATCCGACACGCTCATGGCCATATCGTCAAGCAGGTCGATAATGGCCTTGATCACCTTGACCTCATCCTTCTTTGCGTCGAGGTCGAGACCGTCGACAAGACCCTTGATATAAGCAACCTTCTCAGTAACTGTCATTTTTCATTCTCCTTTCAAAATAACTGTTATCTTTTCAATTGCGGACTTCTTACGCTCTGCTCAGATACTCGCCGGTGCGGGTGTCGACAATGACCATCTCGCCCTCTTCGATAAACAGAGGAACCTTGATCTCGGCGCCCGTCTCAAGCACTGCGGGCTTGGTGGCGTTTGTTGCGGTGTCGCCCTTGAAGCCGGGGTCGGTCTGGGTAACCTCGAGAGTAACGCTTGTGGGAGGCTCAACGCCGAAAACATTGCCCTTGTAGGAAAGGATCTTGCAGACGGTGTTCTCTTTGACGAACTTGAAGTTGTCGGAGAGGTCGCTGCTGTTTATCGGGACGAGCTCATAGCTCTCGGGATCCATGAAATAATAGAGATCGCCGTCGTTATAGGAATACTCCATTTCCTTGCGCTCGATATAAGCGGTGGGGAATTTTTCCGTGGGGTTGAAGGTACGCTCAACGACAGAACCCGCGATAACGTTTCTTATCTTGGTTCTAACGAAGGCTGCGCCTTTGCCGGGCTTGACGTGCTGAAATTCTATAATCTGATAGACATCGCCGTCCATCTCAAACGTCATGCCGTTTCTGAAATCGCCTGCTGAAACCATATTGTCTCCTCCGATATTTTAGTTAGACTTACATATTTATTTTATACTATTCGGCCGTATATTTCAATACCTTTTTTCATTCACGGGCGGCTTTTCCGCCCTTTAAGCTTAATATGCTCCCCCGCGTATATCAAATCGGGGTCTTTTATCCCGTTTATTCCGATAAGTTCCTCCAACGCAACGCCTGTTTTTCTGGATATCGACCAAAGCGTGTCGCCCGGGCGCACGGCGTAAAACTCGCCCGACATCTTGGCGCCGGGAATTATGAGCTTTTCCCCCGCATATATCGTCTCCCCGCGCCGAAGTCCGTTTCTATGCTCGAGCGCGGAGAGCGAGACGCCGTGCTTCCCCGCTATAGATATCGGCGTGTCGCCGCTCTTCACGGTGTAAATTTCCTCTCTCCCGTCGCGCGCGGGCAGGGTTATTTTCAGCCGCTCGCCCGCGAAAATCATATCGGGGTTCGCTATGCGGTTCTCCTCTGCAACAGCCTTGACCGTCGTGCCGTATTCGCGCGCTATTTTCCAGAGCGTGTCGCCCGGGCGGACATACAGTATAACAGTCCTGGTCTTTTCGCGTTTGGGACTTTTCTTTTCGCCGTCTGTGCAGCACGCAGACGAAAGAAATATCCCCTCTGTGAAGATGTCTCGGTCAACGTCTCCCGATATGCCGTCGACTCTGCCCTTGTCCGTATACTGAAAGCCGACCCACTCGCGCCATTTGCCGTTTGGGGACGGCTCGTCTGCGCCGTACTGCGCCGCCCAAAGCGGATATTTTTCGGCGAGCCTGCGCCCGAACACCGAGCGGGCATTCGAAAGGTCGCTGTATATCACGGCCTCTTTTTTTGTAACACGGGTAAGCTCGTCGAGATATGCCTCGGCTATGGCGTTCACCTGCTCTGCGGTCAGCGAGCCGAAATATTCAAAGTCCATCGCAAGGCGCATATCGAGTCGGCGTCCGGCCGCAAGGGACGCGAAAAAACGCGCCTGCCTGCGCCCTTCCTCAACAGAGCGCGCGGTGACATAGTGATAAAAGCCGACCCTGAGTCCCGCCTCCCGCGCCCGCGAATAGTTTTCGGCGAAGTATTCGTCCGCATATTCTCCCGCGCCCGCACGGATATAGACCGCCTCTATCCCGCTGCGCCGAACCTTACCGAAATCAACCTCGCCCTGAAATTCGCTTATATCTATTCCCCTGTACCGCCGCCCGCCGGACGGCGAAATCGCCCGCGCCGGGACGAGCGCCGCAAACAAAAGCGCCGCGATGCAGGCTAAAAGCACCGCCGCCGCGCCCGCAAATCTGCGTTTTATATCCATATTTCTCTCTCCTCCGTCTTTTTTGCCGTCTCTGCGGCACTATATTCTATGCCGCGGCTGCATACGGCGCGACGGAGGCAAGTTCGCCTTGCTCAAAATTGATTACAATTCGGTAAATCGGGAGTTGTGGGGGGATTTCGATTGCGGCTCACCTGCAGGGGTGCCGGCTCGGCGAAGCCGGGACTGAGGGGTTATAGCGCGGATTTGCCCCGATTGCATAGACTGTTTCCCCAATGTCCTTGTAGGGGTCGTCGAGTCGACACACCGCTGCCGCCGCAGGCGGCACAGGGGGCAAGCCTCATGCGGAGAGCGTATTACACGACACGGATGAATAAATAGACTTTTCGGTGACGCTAACGCGTCAAAGGGTCGTCGAGTCGTCGACCCCTACAAAAGGACATTGAAATTAAATAAACAGGGAAAAAGCGGCAAGGCCGAACAACAATCCCTCAGTCTCGGCTTTGCCGAGCCGACTCCCCTATAGGAGAGTTGTAATTGCAACTGCTTGCCAAATCCCATTTTATCAAACAAATGAAAGACGCACTTTTATGCAGCCTGCAATAACATAAAAACCGACCTATGAGTCATAGATCGGTTTTTATGTCCTACGAGCGTCCCGCAAGCGGGGGCTTGATTTTTCAGCAACGGCAAACGGGCAGAGGGAAAATCCCTTCCGCCCGTTTTTTCTTATTTTACGAATGCCGAATATATTGTGTTTATCGTGCGCTCGTAGTCGCGCTCGGCGACTGCGATGACGATGTTTATCTCGCTCGAGCCCTGGTCTATCATCTTTATATTGATGTTCTCTTTGGCAAGACTTGAGAATATCGTGCCCGCAACACCGCGCGTCGATTTCATCGACCGTCCGACGACCGCGATGAGCGCAATGCCGTTTTCAACCGTCACGCTGCTTGCCGAGGTGACCTTCTTTATGTCGTAGACTATGTCGTCCGTCTCGTCGGCAAGGCTCGTGGTCTCGACAACGATGCTGAAGTTGTCGATTCCCGAGGGGATGTGCTCGAAGTTTACCCCGTGCTCCTCGAGCACCTCGAGCATTCTGCGCACCGCACCGCACTCGTCGTGAATGCGGTATTTTTCTATGTTTATCGAGGAGAAGCCCTTGCGTCCGGCTATGCCGGTGACGGTGTTGGCCGCGGGCTCGTCGGTGTCGGCGAGTATGAGCGTGCCCGTGTCGTCGGGGGCGTTGGTGTTCTTTATCCTTATCGGGATTTTCTTCTGCATGACGGGGAAAATCGCATCCTCGTGAATGACCGTAGCGCCCATGTAGGAGAGCTCGCGCAGTTCCCTGTATGTGACGGTCTTCATGACCTGCGGATTATCGACAACGTGCGGATCGGCGAAGAGAAAGCCCGAAACGTCGGTCCAGTTCTCGTAGAGATCGGCATCTGCCGCCGCGGCGACTATCGAACCGGTTATGTCCGAACCGCCGCGCGAAAAGGTGCGGATAGTGTCGTTGGGCATCGAGCCGTAGAAGCCGGGGATGACCGCGTACTCCGTGTAGCTCAGTCTCTCGCGCAGGACGGGAATCGTGCGTCTCCCGTCATATTTGCCGCTCTCGTCGAAGAAGATGACATCCGCGGCATCGATGAATGTGAAGCCGAGCAGCTTTGCAACTATTTTTCCGTTGAGGTATTCGCCCCTCGATGCGGCATAGTCGCGGCCGGCGCGGTTGATAAAATTCAGGCGTATGCGCTCAAATTCGTCCTCGAGGGACATATCGAGCTCAAGCCCGGAAATTATAGAATTGTAGCGTTCCTTTATCTTTTCGAATATCTCCTCGAAGTTTCCGCCTCTTGAAGCCGCATCGTAGCAGGCGTAAAACATATCGGTGACCTTCGCATCTCCGCTGAAGCGCTTGCCGGGCGCGGACGGCACGACATAGCGTCTGTCGGGATCCGAGCGGACTATATCGGCGACCTTGAGAAACTGCGCCGCCTCTGCGAGCGAGGTTCCGCCGAACTTGACAACTTTAGTCATAAATCTCTCCCCTTTAAAAAATGAAGATACTTTATTATACTAAAACGCCGACAAATTGTTACTCTCAAAAAGAAAAATAATTATATCTGTGCCGATTTTGGAACAAAAGACAAAAAAATACGCGCTTTCGTGTAATTTATCTATGCTTTTGAGGTCAAACTCGCCGTTTCGGTGAATAGGATATAGACATATGCGCAAATTACAAAAGAATAACAGAGGGTAACAGTGGTTTACAGTTTGCGCGCTCTTCTTGCAAAGCTCGACCTTTTATATTATAATAAGAGCGTTCACGAGTTTTTACTGAAAGGAAAAGCAACATGAGAAAAATAATATACCGTTTCGCGGCTCTGATGTGCGCTGTGTTATTTGTGCTCGGCGCGGCGGGCTGCGCGGGAAAAAGCAATAAGCAGAAGCTCCGCTTCCAGCACACCGCCCAGGACAGGGAGGTAGGCGAGACCCAATCGATGATAGTGTATGAAAATCACTATGCCTACGGTATCCACTATCCCGCGATAGGCGTAGAGTCGATAGACAGCAAGATAAAGGCGGCGGCGCAGGAGATAGCTGACACTTTTGTGGGCGAGGTGCCGAGTTCAAAACCCAAGGGCGAGAAGCCGACCCTGAGCGCCGACTATAAGAGCTATCTCGTCTCGGACAACGGCAAGAACAAATATGTCAGCGTGGTTTTTGAGATAAAGACAGATATAGCCGACAAGGGCATAAAGACGGACACGATAAAGACACTTGTCTTTGATATCCCGTCCGGCAAGCTTTTGAGCGCGGACGATTTCTTCACGGACGGCTACGAGAAGCTTGCGAGCATGAGAGTTGTATCGTATTTTATCGACAACCGCCTGTTCAATGCGGGCGTCGGCTCGGATAAATTCAAGCAGAATACCTCCGCCGACAAGAAGAACTTCACAAAATTCTCGATAAGCGCGGACAGCCTCGTTTTCTATTTCGATTCCGGCACGCTTTTTGATGAAGACAAGGGCTGTGTCGAGGCGGTGTTCAAGACGAGCGATATAAAGGCAATCTTTTCCGCCGAGACCGCCAAGGCTCTGTTCGGCGAGGCGCCTTCTCAGCAGACTCCCTCCGAGCCCGAGAGCAAAAAGCCAAACCTGCCCGAGGGAGTCAAATATATCGCGTTCACATTTGACGACGGGCCGAGCAGGGATGCCACCAACCGCATTCTCGATACGCTTCAAAAATATAACGGCAGGGCGACATTCTTCGTTCTGGGCACCCGCGTAGGCAGCTATCCGGACGAGGTCAAGCGTGCCTACTCCATGGGCTGCGAGATAGGCAGCCACTCGTGGAGCCATGCGAATCTCAGAAAGATAAGCAAGCAGGAGCGCAAGCAGGAGATAAACAAGACTAACGCCATAGTCAAAGAGGTCATCGGCGTTGAGCCGACCCTGTTCAGAGTGCCATACGGCGATTATAAGGGCATTCAGAGTGACTTCAACCTCCCACTTATCCAGTGGAGCATCGACACCGAGGATTGGAGATACAAGGATAAACCCGGCTCGGGCAGAACTCAGGCGCAGCGCAACGCTGATATGCAGAAGATAATCTCCTCCGTTGTCGACCATGCGACGGGCGGCGAGATAGTTTTAATGCACGACATCTATGATATGACCGCCGACGCATTTGAGCAGATAGCTGCTCAGCTCAGCGCCGAGGGCTTCAAATTCGTTACCGTCCATGAGCTCTATACCATCTACGGCAAGACGCTTGAACCCGGTGTGGTCTACTTCACGCCCAAACGGTAAAATAAAAATATTGAAAGCCGCGTTGTGAAAAGCGGCGTGATTTAAACTGACGAAACCCGTGCTTTGCGATTAGGCAAAGCACGGGTTTTTTTGGCCTGAAGCAGCTGTTAATAATGGCTGCTCCTTTTTATGTTTGTTTTGGAATATACAGTTGCATATGAAGCTTTATATCATCATGCGATATGTGCATAAGCTTTCTTGTTGTGCGATGACTGAATTATATACTGTATTCGTCAGTAAACCGTTTTATTCGCAAAACTTCGTTTTATTACGAGATTATACTAAGATTTTAGCATTAAACAGACAAAATTCTCTTTACAATTCGGATTCTGGAAGTTATAATATAAATACACTCGGGTTATTCTGCCTTGATGGATATAAGGCGTTATATCGTTTTTCCCAACAGGTTATATTTACTCGTTTAATTTATAATCATACTCAGAAAGACTGTTTAATATAAAAGAAAAATAAAACATACTGCGTACTTTTGATTGCTAAAATCGGCACCGATTGATATTCTTTTAAAACGTTGGCGGTATATTTAAGTGCTGTCAACAAGAATATCTTTGAAATAGAAATAAAAATTCAAACGGGCAAGAAGTAAACGGTAGGTTGGGAGATGAGTTAAAAAAGCTATTATAAAAAGCAAAAAAACGGAGGGTGATAATGTGAAAAAAAGTATTTGCGGACTGCTGGTCTGTGTGTTGCTTTGCTCTTTCTTTGCTTCGATGGCATTGGCAAATGCGAGCTCGGAGCCGTCTCGAATGATAAATGTTGTCTACGATGATTCGGGAAGCATGTACCGCACGGACAGTGTGGTAGACACTTGGTGTCAGGCAAAATATTCAATGGAAGTTTTTGCAGCGATGTTGGGGGAAAAAGACACCCTGAATGTTTACTACATGAGCGATTATAGAAGCGGAACGGGTCGCGGTCCCAGGCTTGTTCTGCACGGAAAAGACGGTGCTGCTACAAATGTCGGCAAGCTGCATTCCGAAAAAACAAGAGCAGGCAATACACCGTTCAATTCTGTCAGAAAGGCCTATTCGGATCTTTCCAAAGCCACTGCCGATGAGAAATGGCTCGTTATTCTTACCGACGGAGCGTTTGAAGACGGTGCTCTGGATAGGGACAAAATCGATGCTTTCCTCGCGGCAAAGGATTCCGATATCAGCGTTATGTTTTTGGCGATGGGTCCTTCGGCAGCGGGTATTACGGCAAAGAGCAGCCAGAACATCTTTTATGTTGAAGCCAAAACAAGCAACCAGATATTGAAGCAGATTACCGGAATCTGCACGAGAATATTTAATTCGGACAAGCTGGATGTTAATGTGAAAACAAAGAATTTTTCCTTTGATGTTCCCATGGGCGAGCTGACTGTATTTGCTCAGGGTGCAAATGTTCAGATTAACGGCATCAAAAAAAGCGACGGAACGCTTGTCAAGAGTTCTAAGACTCCGGTTGCGGTTAAGTACAGTAACTGCGATGCGACTAATTATAACAATGAGCCGTCGAAGGATCTGGTCGGAAGCATAGCGACATTTGTCGGTGACTTTTCGGCAGGTGACTATGTTGTGGATGTATCCGGCGCCGAAACGATAGAAGTCTATTATAAGCCGAATGTTGAGGTTGCGGTATACCTTACGAATTCGCAGGGAAATGAAGTAACGGATATGGCTAATCTCGAGGCCGGAGAGTATAAGATTTCATTTGGATTTGTGAAAGCCGGAACGAAAGAAAAAGTAGCTCAATCAAAGTTATTGGGCGAGGTTACATACGAAGCCGTTATAACAAACAACGGGGAAAAGCATGAAAAAATATACTCCAACGGTGATAAGATTAACTTGAAAACGGGCTCTCTGTCTATTGATGCGGTGGCGCGATATCTGGATTACCACAGCGTCTCCACTCATTTGGATTATTCGATATTTAAAAACAGAAATATTTCGTTCTCAATAAAGAATAATCCGACTTATAAAATTACTTCCGACGGAATAGAGAATAACGATTTTATTGAGCTGGAGGCGAAGATAGACGGCAGGGAAATAACTTCCGAGGAATGGTCTGTCATGGATCTGCCCACTGTTTCCGTAGACGGCGCATCTCGAAAAAATAAAATCGATAACTTGATGATTGAAAAGACCGATCAGCCCGGAATTTTCAGGATTCATCCTGTAGTATCAAAGACGTCAACGGGAACCTATACCGATTGCGATTACAAGGTAGTCTACCAGCAGAAGGTCGGAGCCGAAAAGTGGTCGGGAGAGACGAGCGAGACATTAAAGCTTAATGATACGAGAACATGGTGGGAACGTAACTGGGATTTATGTGTCAAGTTGATGATCCTTGCGATTATTTTAGCTATACTTGCCGGATACCTGCCGTTTATTAAGAATTATTTGCCTAAGAGCTTAAAGGCGAACCCCACTATTCATTGCACTCCGGACGATTTCGGAATAGAGGAAAGAACGAGAAAAGGCACAGTGCATAAAAGCATTCCGTCGACCGTTATTCCGTACGTTTCGCAAACTGCGATGATTGATTTTGTTCCGAATACGGTCTCCGGTATCCCGAAGCTGCATATTAAAGCAATAAAACGAAGAAGAATTCTTGTAACCAATATCAATAGCTTTGCGGGCAAAGATAACATCACCTTTAACGGATCTGTTGTCGAGCCCGAGACTAAAAAATTCGAAACAAATGCTGCATTGGTTACAAGTGTTGTTAAAAACGGGTGGACATATTACTGCGCACTTAATGCGTAAAGAAAAACATTAGAGAAAGGAAATCAGAATTATGAACGCACCTACATTATTAATCGGACTTGGCGGAGTCGGGAGCAAGATTGTCGAGCGCGTATCCGGTCTTATTACACCGGAACAGAGAGAGAGTATCGCTGTTGTGGTGTTGGATACGGATATCAACGACTTGAGAGCAATCAGGGAAAGAAATCCGTTTATACGGACAATTCAAACATCAACCAGGCAAACTGTAGGAGAGTATCTTTCAAAAAATACATATGCGAGGGATACATGGTTCCCCGTCAACAAAACGTTGAACAAAAAGCCTTTGACCGAAGGAGCGGGACAGGTCAGATCGATTTCGCGCCTGGCTTTTGAAACGACAGTTAAGGCCGGAAAAATGGAACCGCTCCATGACGCTATACAGAGCCTGTATAAAGTCGAAGAAGAAAAAGCGGAACAAGCGTTGCGCGTAATTATCACAGGTTCCGTCGCAGGAGGAACCGGATCCGGTCTTATACTCCCGGCTGCTATGTATGTCAGACATTATCTGGATGCACATTTCAGACAAAGCACAAATATTACTCGCGGATTTTTCATTCTGCCCGAAGTCTTTTTTGAAGTAATTCAGGGAGAAATCGAGCGCAACAATCTCAGAGCTAACGCATATGCAACCGTTCGTGAATTGGATGCCTTCCTTATGAAGGGAAACGGCACGCTTCCGAAGAACTATGAAGATTCCGTAAAAATGAAATTCCCAAGAGTAGCTGCCGATGGCTACGAAGAGTATGATGTCAGCCCCTATGATTTCTGCTTCCTTTTTGATGCTCAAAACGCAGAGGGAGGCAAATTGAATTCATTTACTCAGTATCTGGATCATGCCGCTAATTGTATCTATGCACTGGCAATCGGTCCGATGAACAAGCGCAGCAATTCTTCCGAGGATAACACGATCCGCAAGCTGGCCAAAGAAAGAGGAAGAAACAGATATGCCGGCGCCGGTTCGTCGATGCTGATATATCCTTATGAAGATATCAGAACTTTGGTTGCTCTTAGGTGGGCAAAGCAGAGCGTATCGCAACAGTGGCTTGCGTATGACAAGCAATATAAAGAAATATGCCTTGAAAATGAGAGGGAAGGAATATATGACAGAGAACAATCGCTTTCCTCCTATTATGTGAATCAGATCGATACCGACAGTGAACATGACGATCCTTTTGCAAAAGCGATTTACAAGGCGACCGGAGATTATAAAAACGGAGTTGTCAGAGTCGGCGATCGCTGGAAAACATATGTTAAGGCTCTTTTGAATAAGGTGGAAGCCGATATCAGAAAGACCCCGAGCAATTTGGCGTCCAAATATGAAGATGCCAACGGTCTGGTAAACGCTCTCGGTGCTAAATGGGATGAATATCCGAACGCATATGAGGCCGAGGTTGAATACCGTCTGATGTACAATGACTATACTAACGCGGTCAAAAAGGCAATTGCATATTCTCTTTTCAAAGGCGCGGACAGCGTAACGTCATCGTTAGATAAAGAATACAAATTGGAAACTTATTTAACGGCAAATGACGGCAGTTTTCTGCACCCCAATGCCATACGCTACCTGCTCATCAGAATCAAAGAATCGCTTGTGGAATCTTTGGAAGGAACCAATCGTGCTAAAGAACAAAACACAAAATATTTTGACAACTTTGAGCAGACAACCTTTGATGATCCGGGTACGGAAGACAGAGTTGAAACTGCCGATGACTTGAGAAACAGAAAGAGTTCTATTGCCGAAAGACTGTCAAAGAGGCCTTCGGGCGAGCAAGAAGAAGTTATATCTAAGCTGAGAGACTACCTGGGAAAAGTCGTAAAATATAATGTTCAAACAGCTCAAATATATGTGTTGAAGCGCGGTATAGAATATGTTGATTCGCTGATTTCGGCTTTCGAAATTTTCTTCCGTTCTCTCGAGGACAAGGTGGAAACGCTCGATAACAGAATAAACGAAATTTATAAAAAATACAGCGGCAGCAAGGGAATGACCGTTCGCTATGTCTGCGCGTCGAAGAACTGTCTGGACAAGATATATGATAATATGCCTTATACCGGAGGCGGTGTTTCGATAGATTCGGACCTTGCCAAAACGATATATGAAAGGGTACATTCTTTTATCGATTTAGAAGACAAAACAAAGAGCAACTACTACTTCAGCGATCTGTTTGAAGACGGCATTATAGGCTTTTTCAAAGAGGATGCTTCTAAAAATCACGGAAATGCGCTGGATATTGATGTTATTGCAGCACTCGAAAGAGAGGCAGAGTTCGACGGCGGATTTGAAAAAAACATAGCTGATGTGGATAGGCGGATAGAGCAGTATGTCCGTAAAGTTATAAGCGACACCAGGTCTCTCTCCTGTCCCTTTATTGAGACTCCTCTCGGCGAACAGCAGGATCCGATTAATGCCTGTACTTTCAATACCAGCCTGAGGCCGAAGCCGGGCGACGAATCTCCCCGTGCGCAGATAATTAACAGCGAGTTGATGAATTTCGGCGGAGAACCCGATGACAGTATCCCGAATTACATGGTCATGTTCTACAAGGCATATTACGGCCTGAGAGCGAATGATCTGAGCAAATTTGCTCCTCCGGAGAAGACGGAAACGCATAGCAGAAACGGCGGCGAGTACTTTAAAGCTTATTATCAGCTGATTCGCGGGATCCATCCCGAAACATATCGCAGCAGGGAGATCAGCCCGCACATTGATCGCTGGTGGCATATTATAACCAAGATGCCCGATCTTGATGAGGAAAATCAGAATAGGCAGGAGTACAATATCTACGCAGCATTTTTCTGGGCCATCTTGAGGAAATACATTATTCTCTTCGATGAGGGAACCGGTCGCAGGGTTTACAAGGCGCGCAAAACACTGCTTAAAATGGATGATGACAGGCTTATTGTCTCCAACGGCACCGAGTGCGATAAACTGTATGAAGTGCTTGATGCAATCGCGATTTATCCCAAGTTGGGCGAGAGTATTCTCGCAGATGTCGAACTCAGGACACAGGATGACCTGGAGGAAGGCGTGGAGCTTGAGAACGGTATTTTACTCTCTTCGCTTAGCTCATATAAGGCGTCTGAGCCCGGTATCGGTGCAGATAACGTTCCGTCGGAGAGCATCTTCGATATTCCTATGCTTATGAAGAAATCCTCAACGGCTAATGGCTATTGCGAAGAGGATGTCATTAAAATACTCATGGCTGAATTGGGAGAAATTAAAAAATATCTGTCCAGATTCTGCAGTCAAAAAGAGCTCTCCGAAGTAATGGGCAAGATTATTATGGAGCAGTTTGAAAAGCATTTGAATTCGGTTGCTCTGGAAAGCAAGAAGCATCCTTCTATCTACAAAGAATCTCTGTTTATAAGAACTTGCGATACCATTGCAAATACACTTTCTGAACTTGGACTTAAAAAGGATGCCCAAAAGGTGTCGGATATCGCCAACGCCTTAATATAATCGGTCCTATGTTTTTTGAAGGTGGTGATTTATACGTATTCTGTTATTATACAAAATGCAAAAACAATTGAGGAATTTGCAAAGTATCAAGCCTTGTTTGCCGATGCATTAAAAAGCAACAGGATAGGTGTATGTAAATGGAATGAATCCGGAACCACTGTTGAAACCGCTCTTCCGGAATTGAACTCCTTGACGGATGACAAGGAAGAGTGGCGTGCAATCATCATCAGATTTATTGATGATGATTGCATGGCCGCGTGCCAAAGTGTGCCTCAAAACCCTTATGATTTTCTGATTAATCAGAATAATGGCGATGATGTGCATGAAAACGATGTTCCTCTGGTGAGACTCACTCAAATGTTAGGAGGCATTCCGACGATTGAAGTGGATTTTGAGCCGGAAGTTATCACGGAAGAACACATGGCACCAAGGATAATTTATACACCTGTTGTTGACAAAACAAAAGCAGAGGTGCGTCGGGAATTAGTCAGGAAGTATCAATTCGACGGACGACTGCCTTCCTCCATTATCATTGTCAGCGTCAGAGAAAGAAACGACGATAAAGATAGTGAGGAGGATGTTGATTCTACCTGGCTTTCGCGCAGGGAATCGGAGAGCTCCGAATTTTGGAAAAGGAATCAGTATCCCGGAATTTGCCGATTCCTGGTATATGATTATAAGAAGCTGGGGGCTGTTCAAAGAGAGGCAGATAATTTTAATTTCTGGCTTTCCGTTAGGCTGCTTTCCACCAATGTCGTAGACGCTGCGACGTTACAGGCGTATCGTCTTTATACGGTCAAGAGCATTATTGACAAGAAAAAGATGAGAGAGGCTTTTCAAACCGTATCCAACCGTCTGAGGAGTGCGAAGCAGGCGTTGGAAAGGGATGTGCGAAAAGATATCGAAAGCCAAATATGCGAGGAAGAAGAATTGCCGAATTACCGAGTCGAGGTTCCGGTTGCATTGAAACTTCCCTTATCGGAAAGCAGAGAGGTCAAGATGAAGTCATTCCGTCTCCTCTCGAGCGGGACTTTGTCCGATGTTAATGCTTGGGACAAACAACGGGAGTCAATAGAGGAAGACCTTGTTAAAAGTGTTCGTTCTGCCGAAAGAACACTTGACCAAACTGCTGACAAGATGAGAGGCGTATGTACCTTTGAAGAATGCGAGGTTGAACCCCTGAACAAGTACCAGGAAGAAGATCTTCTTCGTGAGACAGATAGGTTATATCATAGTATAGTTAATATCCAAGGAAATTTGCCGACAGATAAAGTAGCTGATTATGATGATCTTATGAAGGCTTCTGATTCTGTTAGAAAAAATCTAATAGGACGAGTCGTAAAAGTACCTGCGATTATTTCTTTTATTACAGCGAGCCTGGCTCTGTTTTTTTCGACACTCCCTGCAATCATACTAAAAACCAAAGAGACGCATTCGGACTTTTTCGTATTATTCGGAATGGTGTTGGTTGCTGTTGCTATCGTTGTGCTCTGCGGAATGCTCGCTCTGGTTGCGCAGAAGCTCAATTTGAACGGACTGATAAAAGAATACAACTTGAGGATTAAAGCGGCATTTAACAAATTGGTGAACAATGCCGGGGATTATTCCAAATATATGAGTGCGATTGCGTCGCATTCCAGAGGAGTTTCTTATCTTGCGTTGTCAACGAGCAAAAAGTTTTCCCACAGTGAAGAACACTATTTGAGATATAAGCATATCAATGCGATCAATGTGCTGCTATCCAAATTGAAGGAGTGGAGCAAGATCTACCGCCTTGATGTTGATTTTACATCAAAGCGTCCGGAAACGAGATTGAACATTGACATACATCAGCCGCCGTTTGAGAGTGACTTATATGCTGTTTATTCTAAAGAGCTATATCCTGTTGTTGTCAATAATTCCGGCATGGATATGATGTTGCCGTTCGATTTTGTCGTCGGAGTGGAAATTCACAGGGAGGAATTATACGATGATAGATGTGATTAAAGCGTTGATTCCGATTCTAAACACTGCACTTATGTGTGTTATATTAAATCTGATAAACGCAAGGAAAAGCAGAAGAATACGACAATTCCCTCTTGTTGTTTTTTCGTTTATATCAATGATTATCGCCATACCTGTCATAATTAAAAATTATGATCGTATAGAAAAGATAATCGGATTCGTATCCCCCCTTTTACATTCAAGTCTGGTTATCGTCAATATGCTGTTGATGGTAGGATTTTTTGTGATAAAGCTTATCCTGTGTCCCGTTTGTGCTTCTGTTTTTAAAAACAGAAGAGTGTTGGAAGTCTTTTCTTTCGGACTTTATAAATATGACGAAGAGTATGACGAATGGTTCTTGAAGAACACGTGGAAGAATTTCAGAAAATTTTTCTTCTGGATTGTCGGCGGAACAATCTTGGCAGCCGGTCTATACCTGGGCTTGACTTGGGTTCGCGGTCCCGAGAGCAGGATTTGGTTTATAATTTTTCCGTGTTCGGCTGTAATTGTGATGAATGAAATATACTGCTTTATCAACGGCCAAACCAAGGAGGAGTTTGAACATTGCATTTTCGGTGATGATTCCGAAGCGAGAAGAATAAGCAATTATTATAAGATCAGGGGAATATTTGAGCGAATTTTACCGTCGCCGCTGTTATCCGCACATACCGGATGCGAGTTTCTGAGAACGGACACTGCGGCAGATCTTATTAAAAAACTCGGTGAATCCGACGATGCCGATGACAAAATAGTCTCTGAGTATTTTGACTTGAACGGCAGATATAAGGTTGCTGACGTGGATTGCGTTCAAGCAACATCGGATATGATACATCACAAAAATGTCGTTTTCTTCAATCCCTTCTACCGTGATCTCGGTATGTATATTACTCTTCCGATGATCAAATCGCTTTTGGCGGGGAAAAAGTGCATTGTGCTGTGCGGCAGAATGAATACGGCTCCGGATGTAAAAGAATGGCTTTCGGAAACATTGCGTGAATATAGCCATATGAGGTCATTGTGGAGAGTCAACTTCTTGTCTGACAAAGATCCGGAATGTGAGGTCGGAATTCTTACATTTACGCAGCTTTATGATAAAAAGGTTATCAATGCAAACCGCGGATTTTTCAGTCAAACGGATTTTGTGATGATAATAGAACCGTCTTTGATGCTCAATACCAGCCAGGTTGCGTTGAGTATTATGGCGGAAGAGATGAATGTTGATGGAAAGATTCCGGTATATTGTATCTGTGACAGGTATGTGGACGGATTGATTGATACGATGTCACACCTGCTCCGAACTGAAATAACAGACGTTGTGGCGGCTCCGGTGCCGCGGTGCAGTTATACCGCCATGTCATGGGATGCCGACGGAGATTTCTGCAGGCAGCAGTTTTTTGACAAACAAACAAGATATCTCGGAAACGGAATTGAGCTTGCTGCAATTGCAGTGAAAAATCAGGTACCTTCCGTAACGTGGTATAGCGAGAGAAAATCTCCGATTAGAGATATTAAGTGGATTACGGGACAGTATTACCCTACGATTTGTCGCTACATAAATCAGCCAAGCCAGCAGAAAAGTCTTTATGAGAAGATCAAATTTGTGCCAACTCTTTGGAGTTCTGCAAAAACCAAGGAACAATTTTTGATTGCCGAAGATGAGTTCTGTAATATGTTTAGCGTAATGCGAGCATACCTGTCCCGCGGAAGTAATCATGTGTTTGTTAATGTACTGTCGGAAAACTATCTGCTGAGGGACTATATGCGTTTCAACAAGCAGATGTTTATATCAAATCCGAACGCGATTCCGTCTTTTGTTCCCGACTATGCGAAAACCGAGCGCAATACTATTTTAAAGTTAATTATTATGATGACTTTAAAGCCGATGACGGAAGACGAAATAATCAAGGAACTGCACCTTATCGGAATAGAGACTAATGATGCATACGGAGTAATGCTTTCGTTACTCAAAAAGTATACATATGCAGACGAAACGATATTTACGGTTGAAAGCATCCGCGCCAGCATTGATGAGTTTACAACAAAATCGATCAGCGTTTACAGCGTTTCTGACGAAGAATTTGAAAAGTATTTTTCCGCATCATTGAAGAATGCCTATTATATTCTTGAGGATGAAAAGGATGAGGAAGGATATATTGATGCCAAGCTGTTTAGTCATGTTGCGCAGACCGTTCTTCCCGGACAGTTTGTAACATACGATGGTAAATACTATCAGGTTAAGTATGTGTCGCCTCAAAGCGGTGTCGTTTTAAGGCGCGCTTCGGATCAATTTGACAGCAGAAAGTATTACAGACAAGTCAGAAGCTATTCGTTGGACTTTGCTGCGAATTTTGAGGTTGTTTCAAATAAGAAGATAGTTGATGTGGAATTTGCCGAGATCAGGGCGGATTTCAGCGTTGTAACTACCGGCTACATTGAAATGAGTGACAGCCACAATCTCAAAACAGCAAGATTGATCGATTTCTCGGAAGATCCCGGTGTTGACAACTATACAAGAGAGTATCGCAACAAGTCTATGCTCCGAATAAAATTGCCTGATTCGGATGATAATATTTGCTTTACTGTTTGTCTGTTGCTTTCGGAGATATTTAAATCTGTTTTTCCCGATGGCTGGCAGTATCTTGCGGTAGTATCAAAACGTCCGAAGGATATTGCGGAGGATGTTGACGGAATGCTCAACTATGTTGTCTATCCTGCGGAAGGCGATATCGAGCCCGGTTATATATATATTATCGAAGACAGTGATGTGGATCTCGGACTGTTAAATGCGATCGAAAAGAATTTTATGCGATTCATGGAGATAATTGCAGATTTTCTTGATTGGCATTTTGAAAAAATAGTCGAGCCCGAGCCTGAAGTTTTGCCTCCGCCGGAGATTTCTGTCGACGAAAACAAAGAAGAAGAGAAAAAGAATTTTGCTGCCCGATGGTTAGACAGAATCAAAAGACGGTTCGGCGGCAAAGAAAAGGAAAAAGGCGATATAGAAAGTCCCGAAAAGACGGAAGAAGTTGCCCAAGAAACTTCCGGGATTTCTGCAGAGCCCGCCGACAGCACGGCTAAATCCGAAATTGAATTAAATGATGCTGACGTAGAAGAAGTCGAGACCGGTCTCGATCAGATAGAGAATATCGCTTCTTCAAGCGAAGATAATATTGAGATTGTCTCAAAAGACGAATCGACGCATCAAGATCAAGAACAGGAGCCGGCTCCGGAACAGGAACCGGTTCAGGAACAGGAATCGACTCAGGAACAGGAACCGGTTCAGGAACAGGAACCGACTCAGGAACCGAAACCGGAACAAGAACAAGAACAAGAACAAGAACAAGAACAAGAACAGCCAATATCTTCTGTTTCTTCTGAGCCCGAAGGAGTTGACGGTGAACCGGAAACAGCTACACCCGAATCTCCGGATACGGACGACGTCGACGTTCTTGACGAAGAGCCGCAATCCCAAACCGGCTGCAGCGACGAAGATCTTTCCGAACCTGTTGAAAAAACCCGTTATCAGCGTGAATGCTTCTTGAAGTTCGGATATGAGGAAATTGATGAACGAATCCATATCGACGAATTGAGAGGATATTTATGTGCGCGAGGGTGGTGCAATAACTCTTTAACATTAGCCAGAAAATGCGATATAACGGCGAAAAATCAGCTTGATGTTGAAACGGAGAATCATTGTGATTTCTGTTCGCTGCCGTTAACCGGTGTGAGTTATGAACAGCTTAATGACGGCCGAATAAGATGTAATGATTGTTCCGCAAGCGCGATAACGACACTTGCCGATTTCAAAGAGCTATTTTATCGTTGCTTAGGGCTTATGGAAGATTTCTTTGATATTAGATTCAGAGTTCCCATAGGCGTTAAAACAACCGATGCCAGAGAAGTGGCAAAATGCGCCGGAGCGGTATTCAGACCCAGCAAAGATGTGGCAGCAAGAGTTTTGGGATTTGCTCAGAAGAAAAACGGAAAGTACAATCTTGTTATTGAAAACGGAAGCCCAAGACGTGCCGCAATTGATACGACGGTTCATGAATTGACTCATATTTGGCAGTACCTGAACTGGAATGACAATGACGTTCTTCGCATATATAAAATGGGAAACCGTGCGTGCACACAGAGAGCAAGAGCCATTGTCTATGAAGGTATGGCTATGTGGGCATCAATTCAATATTTGTATCAAATCGGAGAAACATTTTATGCTGCAGAGCAAGAAGCACTTGCCGAATCGCGCCAAGATGTCTACGGTGTCGGATTTAGGCTCTATAGAGAACGGTATCCGTTTGTTAAAGACTCGTCCATTTTGAAGTACACACCGTTTTCCTATTTCCCGACACTTGAACCTTCTGCGGTTATTGAGGCGGCACGCTTGATGTGTACTAAAAAAGAGTGCACATGTTAAAAGACTGTGCAAAAAAGAGTTTTGTTGAGGAGAAGCATTGAGAAAAAGGTGATTGAGCCATATAATGTTCGGCTTGGTCGGATGCACTCGGAGCTTCGACAAAAAACAATTAATACTCAAGCGGGAACACGGCGAGAATCATCGAACCGGAAGAGTAGCCTATAAAACCCGGGAGTTATCTTTTGAGGTTCGGAAATCAGCTAAGAAAACCTCGGTAGTCAAATTGCTTTGGCTATCGGGGTTTCACCCGCCCTCTAAGCCGACGTCTTTTGGCGGTTGCACGGATTGTCTGTCATTTGGGATTTTTTAGGCGTATGAGTGCGGTTTCGGAACATCGTCAAAAAACTTTTGACGATTGACTATATTGAATTACTTGGAGATAATATGAATAAAGTATTTAACAGCGTCAGTGATTTAAAAGAATACATTGCCGATGGTATAAAAAACGGAGATATGGTGCCGGCAGAATATATAAAAACAGCACAGATAACGGCAAGGCGTGGATACATCGGCGAAAAGGTTTCGACGATTATGGCGAACGGAATGCATGAGACCGACAATGCGGTGACCGCCGATCCCCAAACCGGCAAACCGGGCTGGATAGTCAAAAGCATAGGCGGAGAGGAATATATTGTTCCCGATTCGACATTCTGCCGAAAATATGAGTTGGTTGACGAAAAAAAGATGCTGTACAAATCAAAAGGAAATCCGATTATAGCAGTGCAGATAGATGATGACATCAGTTTTATCGCTCCGTGGGGAGAGATGATGAATATTGCGGCAGGCGGATACATTGTTCTGTCAGAGTGTGAAAACATATATGGCATCCAGGGGAAAGAATTTGCGGAGTTATACAGCGGCACGGGAAAAAATGCGGCGCAAGTTCTTGATACAGTTAAAAGATGGTTAAATATTTAAGTTGAAATTAAAGAGCGTATCCGCTTTGAATTGTACCGTCGGTACGATTTAGAGCGGATTTTTTATAAAAGCGACTACTGTGTTGTACGCTACTGCATTTTTTACAATTGTCATATATTTATGAGCAATTCACTAAAATGTTTTGTTTAAATCGAAGCGTATTTCCTTGCTTTTTTCGACAAATTAATCTACAATAAAAATGATGTTAAAACGGCATTACAAAATGAAAAGGGGCAAAAAAGATGAAGAACATTAAAATTTTCCTTGTACCGTCAAGCGATGCGGTCATGGGCGACATGACCGGGGTGAGGGATTTCTTCCGCCAGCTCAACGAGATGTATTTTGACAGCGGGATAAATTTCTCCATCCTGAACGCGAACGAAATGACCGAGAATGAGTTGAAGGAACACGTTGCCGACAGCGACTTGAGCTTCTTCCTGTTTTTCGAAGACGTCAGTGACTATATGCGCAGCTGCTTCGATATATTCTTCGAGTCGTTCAAGAATACCGATAAGCCGAAGATCGTTACATACTTCAAGTATACCGAATCTCCGAACGACATGACCGACGCGGTGCGCGAATTCTCCCAAATGCTCGGAAACGAACTCAAGCACTATTATAATAATTACAACAGCATAGACACGCTCAAGCTCGGCATTCTCATGCAGATAAAGGTCATGAGACTCGATGCGTCGCAGATAACGATATCCGACGACGGTATGATTTGCCTCAACGGACAGCCCGTGGCGGATACAAGCAAAATCCCCATGTTCGAGTTCAACGACAGGCTCAACGAACTGAAGAGCAGATACGATGAGCTGACCAAGGAGTGGGGCAGACTTCGCACCTTGCGTATGGACGATCCGAATAACGAGGAGCTCTATTTTGAGTTTTCGAGAGTTGCCACCGAGCGCGACGACACAAAAAAAGCCCTGCGCGAATTCGAGGATCTTCTTCTCAAGACCTCCGAAGAGCTTGCCGCCAAAAAGGGCGAGATGTCTCCGCGCCAGGCGGAGGCATACAGACTGCTCGAAATGGGCGACGTAGACGGCGCTTGCGAGATTCTCCCGTTGGACGAGCTTTTTGATGATATCAGTCACAACGAACTTCTTGCCGACAACGCAATTGACCGCCTTGAAACAAATGTAGACGAGCTCGCCACGCGCATAACCGCCCTCAACATGAAGGGTCTCAACAAAGATATAGTTGCCGAGATAAGGAGGACATACGAGAAAATATATGGCCTTTGCGACCCCAGAAATGTCGGTTGGTCGAAGCTGTATGATTATGCATCGTTCTTAAGAGATCAGAATGACTACACCAAAGCTATTAAGGTTGCGGAGAAGTTAAATTGGTATTATTCCGATCCTGATAATAAGGCGGATGAATATGACTTGGGCTCTTTATATAATCTGCTGGGAATACTGTATAAAGCGCGGAATCAGCCCGACAACGCAGAGAAATGTTCCCTCGCCGCGATAGAGATAATGAAACGCCTTGCGGAAAAGAACGCCGATGCCTATGAGCCGGATCTTGCGACGAGTTATAACAATGCTGGTGTTTTCTATAGCGATCAAGGACAGCGCGACAAAGCAGAGAAATATTACCTCGACGCGATAGAGATAAGAGAACACCTTGTGGAAAAGAACGCCGATGCCTACGAGCCGGATCTTGCGATGAGTTATAACAATGCTGGTATTTTCTATAAAAAACAAGGTCAGCCCGACAAATCCGAGAAATATTATCTCGCCGCGATAGAGATATATAAGCGCCTTGTGAAAAAGAACGCCGATGCCTATGAGCCGTATCTTGCGGCGAGTTATAACAATGCGGGCGTTTTCTATAAAGACCAAGGTCAGCGCGACAACGCAGAGAAATATTACCTCGCTGCGATAGAGATAAGAGAACGCCTTGTGGAAAAGAACGCCGATGCCTATGAGCCGGATCTTGCGGGGAGTTATATTTGTTACTATCTCCTAAAAAAAGACGGAACATATCTCATAAAAGCATACGAGATAGCAAAGCGCAGGCCGGACGATCCGAGGTGCAAGAAGCTCATGAAGGACATAGAGCCTATGCTCAAATAAATAATCAAAAAATAATAGTCGGGGAGGGGGTATTTAATATGACAATCAAAATGTTTTTAGCGTCATCGATTGTAGAACTGTATGATGAGCGGAATGCGACAGGCGATCTCTTCGGCAGGCTGAACCAGGCGTGTCGCATGAAGTACGGTGTTCATTTTGATCTCGTAAGATGCGAGGACAGTGATGATGCCGTCAGAACGGATGGCTCGCAGGCGAAGTATGATGAGGATATTGCCGAAAGCGATACGGAGCTTGTCGTTTTTGCCGAAAGCGTCGGGGAGTGTACAAAGCATGAGGTGGATGTTGCGCTGAAAAGTCTGAAGGAAAAAGGCTCGCCGCAGATATATGTCCTTTTCAAGCTCGATTCCGACGGCGAAATAAGCGCTGCCGCAAAAGCTTTTTCTGAAGAATATAGCGGCCGACTGATGAGTTTCGATGACTTTGGAAGCATGACGGAATTGAAGCTTCATGTTTTCAATATTGCTATGGACTTTTTGAAAATGCGCGGAAAAACGGGACCCCGTGTCCACCTTGCCGAAGGAAGGCTGAAAGTTGACGATACCATCATTATCGACCTGCGAAAAGCATCCTCAAAAGAACTCAAACTGCTTAAAATTTAAGAAAAAATAGATTTGTATAATCGAAAGGGGCAAAAAAGATGAAGAACATTAAAATTTTCCTTGTACCGTCAAGCGATGCGGTCATGGGCGACATGACCGGGGTGAGGGATTTCTTCCGCCAGCTCAACGAGATGTATTTTGACAGCGGGATAAATTTCTCCATCCTGAACGCGAACGAAATGACCGAGAATGAGTTGAAGGAACACGTTGCCGACAGCGACTTGAGCTTCTTCCTGTTTTTCGAAGACGTCAGTGACTATATGCGCAGCTGCTTCGATATATTCTTCGAGTCGTTCAAGAATACCGATAAGCCGAAGATCGTTACATACTTCAAGTATACCGAATCTCCGAACGACATGACCGACGCGGTGCGCGAATTCTCCCAAATGCTCGGAAACGAACTCAAGCACTATTATAATAATTACAACAGCATAGACACGCTCAAGCTCGGCATTCTCATGCAGATAAAGGTCATGAGACTCGATGCGTCGCAGATAACGATATCCGACGACGGTATGATTTGCCTCAACGGACAGCCCGTGGCGGATACAAGCAAAATCCCCATGTTCGAGTTCAACGACAGGCTCAACGAACTGAAGAGCAGATACGATGAGCTGACCAAGGAGTGGGGCAGACTTCGCACCTTGCGTATGGACGATCCGAATAACGAGGAGCTCTATTTTGAGTTTTCGAGAGTTGCCACCGAGCGCGACGACACAAAAAAAGCCCTGCGCGAATTCGAGGATCTTCTTCTCAAGACCTCCGAAGAGCTTGCCGCCAAAAAGGGCGAGATGTCTCCGCGCCAGGCGGAGGCATACAGACTGCTCGAAATGGGCGACGTAGACGGCGCTTGCGAGATTCTCCCATTGGACGAGCTCCTTGAGGATATCAGACGCAACAGACGCTTTGCCAAAAATGCAACCGCCCCTCTTGAAACAAATGTGGAGGAGCTTGCCACGCGCATAACCGCCCTCAACATGAAGGGTCTCAACAACGATACCGTTGCAGAGATAAGGAGAATATATGAGGAAATATATGATACCTTCTGCGACACCAGAAATATCGGCTGGTCGAAGCTGTATGATTATGCATCGTTCTTGGAAGATCAGAATGACTACACCAA
>ENA-ORTV01001616-ORTV01001616.1-human-gut-metagenome-genome-assembly--contig:-NODE-1616-length-23876-cov-4.869695_pt1 | contig 23876 bp, 22 predicted proteins | sample MGYA00241915_ERZ509194 | MGnify/ENA primary metagenome ERZ509194 (study PRJEB26280, sample SAMEA2338810) | human gut metagenome | biome: human gut; feature: human-associated habitat; material: faeces... | reverse complement strand
TTTTTATTGCTTATTATCCGCACCCAAAAAGTTGCATTTATAAGTTGAACTCAAGCTTATTAGGGGATGAGTATCTATTATTCTCATAACTTTATTTTTATATGGTTTTCAATGTATAAATCTTATATAATTAAAGAATAAAGTCGTGTGTTTTTATATATTTAAACTTTATTGTTTTCCTTATTTCTTCAATTAGTAAGAAGAGGTCTTTACGTTATATAAATTAGAAAAAATACAGTGATGATGCAATAGTTTTTCAAAGTATGGTAGGTGCACTGTCGATTGATGAAATATTAATACCTGATATCCTAAAGTTGGATATTTTTTTCACTAATGAGTACTATATTGTTATTTTCAACTGTCATGTTATCCGAATGCCAGGTAAGAGTGTATTTTGTAAATTGTGTTTTTTTTAATCCAGTTTGCCTTATACAGAATATTAATAATACATCTTACTTGTGCGGAAGTATAATATATTTATATATTTTGTAAGTATAAACGAGTCTGTAGAAAATATAAAATCTTCTATCCTCACTTTGCTATTGCTATTTATGATATGAGTATTACATCTCAAAATATTAGTAATTGGGTATATTTGCCTGCTAATTGTGAGAACTTTGGCTCAAATATATCATTTCTGATTTCAAAATCAAGTATTTATCGCTAGTATACTTCAAACAATATTTTTACATATATCAGATATTCCTACCTATATTCACTTGGTTTTGTGCTAGTGTAGATTGATTATTGGTAAGTTCACTGCACACTGATTTCAAATCTTTGGACGAAATGTCTTAATTATTACCTGTTTAAAATTTGTGGAAAAATGCTTTCAAATATCTTGTTTAATATTCCCTTTTGTAGGTGGGTAGTATGAATTGGTATTTCATTTTTTTTCTTGTTCTATAATTGCTTGATATGCGTTTAAATACTGTTGAATTGTGATTTGTTTATTATGTCGTTTCAAAGCCACTTGATAAGCTCCTTGAGATATCTTTGTGGCTAAAGAGTCATTATCAAATAGTCGTTTTATTTGATATGCTATGGTATATTCATCACCAGCAGGTGCAAATAGACAGCTGATTTCATCTTTTAGCATTGATAATACACCACCTACAGCAGTTGCTACTATGGGCGTGCCTATCATGGTAGCTTCGCCTACCACATTAGGACTATTATCTATTGATGAGGGTGATAGAAATATATTAGCTTTTTGCATTTGTATTGTCATTTCTTCGGCATTGAGTTTGCCTAAGAAGTGGATATTGTCCTTTAGCTTGTTTTCGAATATCAAATGGCGGGTATATCTGATGTATTCTTCACCTAATAACCAGTCACGTATTCCTTGTCGGTAAAATTCTGTTTCTCCGATACCTGGTATGTTTAATGATACATGAGGATAGAAGTTTTTTAGTAACGCTAGTGTTTTTACGGCAAGGTACATTCCTTTGATGGGATTGAAACCAGAGGGTATAAATATGCTGTGACGTTGGCAGTTATGTATTTTCCAACTATCTGCTTTTTGGTAAAAATCAGGACGTAGTAACTCTTCTCCTTGAAAAATTTGTGCTTGTGGATTGTTGAATGTTATTTGAGCTTTATCCCAATTAGTTCGGCAGAAAAAGTATTTACCTTTTTGTAAAATTTCCTTTTCATACTCTTGTACACCTTTATTGATTTTTTTGTTCATTACCAAATATCCACCACGTCCTATTCTGTTTTTAATGGTACGAAAAGGTCTTATTGTTACTTCTTGTAAATAGTTGTTGATAAAAGGTTTGCAAGCTTGTAATATCCCTTGGATAGATATAACAACAGGTATGGAGGTATAGTTTTGGACTTGAGCAAAATTCAGTTCTGTACCATGTACATGAATAATATCTGGATTTACTTTGGTTATAATAGTTTGGTAATGTTCAAAATTATTACGATTCATTCGTTTCATGGTATCTTGAGGATGGAGATGAAGATAATAATAGTCTACATCGTCTATTTGCTCATAATTTACGACTTTTCCTCCTGTGGGTACTATAATAGCTAACCTATTTTCTCTTTTTATGAGGTCTACTAAAGTGGGAGTCCATGAACTGATATAAGAAATCCAAAGTATTTGCATAAACTTATATATTAATTGTTCTTTTTAGTTTTTTTTGTTTATAGTTGATAAAAAATGGATACAAAATTATAGAAAATAATAAAGGGTTGATAAGGTGTGGTTGTCCTAATGACATGTTAAATAAGATTAATAATTTTGCTATAGCGTCATATAAACCAAATGAATATTTAAAACTGGTATAAATTAAATAAGAATAGAGCATAAAAAAGGGAAGCACACCTACGGCAATCAAATAAATTAATAGTCCAGATTCACTTTTAACCGATTTTACAATGGAATGGTCGTAACCTATTCCCCATAGTACTTCAGGATGTTGAGTAATGACTTTTAATACTCCTTGAATGCCTTCTTGGCGAGCTGTACCCGATGCTTTGATTTCTTTTGATTTGAAATCAAACTTACTATAAATCGTAGTTTCTATAAATTGGTGTCCTAGGCTGGTAAATGCAAAGAAAAGGGTTCCAAATATCAACAAATATTTAAAGGATTTTTTTGTTTTTCTATCAATAATTCTTTTTATATTACAATGAATGTAATAAGTAATAATGATTATAGCTAACGATATATATCCAGTAGTAGATTGAGTTGTAATTATGGTGAAAACAAGTATCAATACTGTACAAACTCTATATCGAGGAGTTGTTTTGTTTAAATAGAATAATGTAAAAAACAATGCTGCACTCAATATGCACTGATATTGTCCAGGTTCACCAAATGGGCCACAGTTACGATGTTGATGTTGAACTACAAAACTATATAAATAGAAATTGTAACTGTAGATAGATTCTGCCCCTCTGGCAATAGATACGACAGAGATTGGACGAAAAATGCCTACCATAGTACTAAACCCAAATATACGGGTTGAAATAAATAATACAAGACTGAATAGGGATAAAAACAGTATTATTTGTATCAGCCTATTTAAAAATTCGTTAGGGTTAAGTAAGAAGGTCGCATATATAACAGCTAATGAGAGTATAGCAAAAAGAGATGTACCTAGTGTTAAAGTTGATGTTACTACTATTAATAGATAAGCTGTGAATAATATAATGAGATAATGTACATATGAATTTGTGATGTTTTTAAGAATATATCCTCGTTGGTTAATGATAATAATGCTAGAAATAAGTATGAAAATGAGAAAAATATCTTGTGATAATCTGAAAGGAATACTTCCGCCACCAAAACATATCATACAATAGAGCATGAAATATTGGAAGTAGTCAATGATTTTTAATGTGTATAAATATTTGAACATACTTATTGGGTAGTGGTATATGGTGCTTATTTGCCTAATAAACGAGGATACTTATTTATGCTTCTTTTAATAAAATATGTAGAGCATACTAAAACTATAAGAGATATACATACGGCGGAATATTGTCCATTTATATTGATATCAAAATGTCCTATTATGGTATTCCATGTGTTAATGTATATTATGTGTGTACCTAATATAAGTAAGGTGCCGTTTGATAAAGTTTCTATATACTTCTTTCGTTTGAAGTAAGCACATATATGAAAAAATAATAAAGATACGATAGTTGCGTTTGTGAAGAAAATAAGGTAATTAATGCCAAAAGTATTACTTATCATGTCTACTGTACCGTTCAATAATGATAGAGAAATAATAATGCCTAACGTAATAATAGTTATTATTTTATTGAATATTGAATATTGAATATTGAATATTGAATATTGAATATTGAATATTGAATATTCTCCTTTATATATATACCAAAGCAAAGGAAAGGAAGTATAGCTGGAATTCGATAAAGATAATAATATTGCAATTCGGTGTTTTCAATAAAGAACATCTGTAATGATGAAAACAGTATGCATATACAGCCCACTTCTTTATAGTTTCGATGAATCCATGGAATATGTAATAATAATTGACAGTATAAAAGCCCTTCGATAAACCAAATACCAGTAAACAGAGAAGGTACATGAGGTATGTATCGATAAAAGGGTGGAATACAGTTTAATAAATACTGGATTACATTTACTGAGTTTCCACGTAAATATTCAAAAGTTAGGTTATAGCATAAATTTATGAACGAGAAAAAGAGAACAGGAATACAATAGCGTATCAATACATTTTTCCAATGATGTGGTCGAAAAAGATATCCGCTAATAATGAAGAATGCAGGCATATGGAAAATGTAAATAATTTGTTGTGAAGTTCCGCGTAGTCCTGCATGACAGACTACCATCATAAATATTAAGAGAACTTTAGCCCAATCTATCCAAGCCTCTCTATCTTTGATTCTTGAAATAATCTTATCTTCTTGCATGTTATTGGGGAATAAAAGATACAACCCGTTGTTTAATGGTTGTTATCAATCCATTGAATAAGTTAATTTCATTAGTCGTGAGTCCGATGAAACGAATTGATACGAAGAGCATCACCGATGTGACTAAACATACAATGATTGTCCTGAAAAAAGAATAAGGTAAAAACTGATGTATTAAAAGACCGCATATAACAGGTAGTATGCATGTGGCAATACTTCGTAATACTACATCTTTAAAATATTGGGATACATTCATATGGCAATTTTTCCTAGCATAATGAATCACATTGTATCCAGCTATAAAATTGAGTGTAATTATATTGATGATATAAAGCCAGATAACAGAATAACCTAAGTAAAATAAAACACCTACAATAGGAAGGTGAATAACATAAAATATACTTTGTTGCATTGAGTAAGATTTTATGTGACCTTCAGCTTGGATACACTCCTTCAACGAGTCGGTAAGCTGTGAGAGTAAACGCCGTAGTAACTCCAAACGGCAAAATATAATGGCCCATTTAGGCACTTCTTTTAGCCATATATTAAGCACCCAGTCGGCTTCGATAATAAATGGACAGGCAAAAAAGAAGAGAATAAAGAATGAAAGTTTAGAACTAGAAAATGCAATACGTATCATAGATACGAGATCTTGACTTCCTGATTTCTTTCCTATAACAGGCTTTACTGCCATTTGCATATTATTAGAGAAAACCATTAGTTGACCGGATATTTGGCTGGCAATACCTTGTGCGGCGTTGATAGCTGTACCAAAGAAGTTATTTACTACAATGTTACTTCCATACACGGCAAACATGGAAGTCAGAGTAGTGAATAGATTGAAACTAGCAAACACCAACATCTTTTTAGCTAAATTAAGATCAACGAATTTTCTAAAACGGAGAGTACATTCAGAATATTTACGATGGCAATAGAGTCGAATGACAAAAGTATTGGCAATAGTGAGCAGCGCCATAAGTGAACCATACATTATCAATTTATCTGCATCAGTATGTGCAATATATAATGCTACAATTAACTTTAGTAATGTAAAAAGCATACCAATATATGAATATACTTTCATGTTTTCGTGAGCATTGATTATGGCATTGTATGGCGTTGCTTGTACAGTGATTACTGTAGATGCTGCCATGAATACGTATATCCATTTTGCTGCGTACTGACGGTTTTCTTCTATATTGAGTAGCCCGTTAAAAAAAATATAATAAGCAACTGTAAAACCAATAATTAATATACCTGATAGTATGAATTGTATAAAAACGCTGGTATTGAAAATAGTTGTTAATGTATTCTGTTTTCCAGCTCCTTCAGCATAATTGATAAATCGAGTGATGGCTCCCGATAAAGAACCATTTAGGAATCCTAAAATACCGATTGCACCACCGATAATTGTAAATATACCAAAGTCAGAAATACCTAAGGCATTCAATATGATACGAGTGGAATAGAGTGATACGAACATGGACATTGCCATGTTTAAATATAAATATCCGGTATTTTTTATAATTCGGTTTACGCTTGACGACATACTATGCACTCGTTTTTTGAACTTGAATTATTTTTATAATAAAAAATTATTTTATGTTATCATGCAGAAATTGTTTGCTTTTTTTTATACTTTTATCAATACATTGTTGTACTTTCTCCCATTGAATCATGCTGTTAATGTCATATGAATTCATATTAAGGCGATTTTCTATTTGACAAAGATGAAGCAAATCAGACATTCTTGATGCATTTTTTTGTGTAAGTAATGTATAACTATAAAAGTCTTTCTGAAAAATAATAGAAAAAGCGGTTGCATGGAAAGATGTAGATACTACCGTGTTTGCATGATGAATGAGCCATACGAAATCAAGTGGTCCCGCATTATTGATATTGATGTCTGCATATGATAATCTTTTGGTATCATTGATGGATACAATTTTTAGATTTTTGTCTTTGGCAATTGTTTTGACCATTTTCTTTACCTTGATATCATTGTGGTAAAAATCATATACTAAAAGATAAGGAATTCTTTCTAATTTTTTGTATATATGATTTTTTGAAAGGTTAATCCATTCGTTTTGGTTTAAAAGAAATACAGGATCTATAACATTTACACAATTGTCGGTATATCCTATTGAAGCCAAAATATCTAAACCTGTCTTTTCGCGTACAGATATAGCTTTAAAACGTTTTAACCATTCCTTTATTGGTTCTTTATATTCTTCTTTAATGTCTGATATACCAAAACTCGCTGCATAGGAGATACGTTTAGTTTCTTCAGCGCCAAAGTCAAGAAAATAACTTGCATCTCGTCCATTGCTCATGTCGGTGTTCCATACTTGATCACTGCCAGTGATATAGATGTCTGCAACAGGGGGGCTTTTTCTTAATTCATCAATGGATGAATAACTTAAAGGGGATAATTCGATATGTTTGGTGTCAAATTCATTAAAAGCTTTTTTTCGTCCCCATGTTATTAACATTTGTCGATTACTAAGGGGCATTAATAGTTTTAAAATAGGAAATTTTGCAACAATATTCCGCCTGTCTTCTCTTACAAAGAAGAGGTTATATTTAGAACGGAAAAGATCGGGAAGATAATTGATGAGATAAGCTTTGATGCCTTGTTTCTTTAGGTAATATTGAAGAGCATATGATTGAAGTGATGCACCGTAATTGTATACTTTATGACATGTAATGACTCCGACTTTCATTTTTGTATTTTTTTGCAAATCCGTTTTAATGCTATCAATGGGTGTTTTAGAAGATAAATATAGTTTTCCTTTTTATATTCTTTGTTGAATATCTGGAATATGTATTCAATGGAATAATTTGGATTTTTTATAGCTTGCATAATCGTTGATGTCAATCGAGGGATTGCAGGGGATGTTTCCATCTGATTTTCGGCTACGATTTCGAAAGAATGTGGAATCAGTTCGCAGTGACAACGATGCAAGAGTTTGTCTCCTTCTGTTGTAAAGGCTATGGCTGTAGAAACGCCTTTGTCGTTGTCGTGGTAAGCTTTCCCTAAAAAATCACCAATGCGTATATCTGCAGACGAATGTTTATGTTTGAATCTGCAATGAGTATAGCAAGCTTTGCCCAAACATGTATCGCTTAAAAACAAACGGAAAAATATATCCCCTTGCGAATGTCTAGAAAATTTCTGAGACTTGGCTCCATCAATGTGCATCGCCCAAGAATCATGCCAACCCATCCGTTTGTCGCGCCAAGAAACGTGCAAAATATTTCCTACTTCTTTTTCTACTTGATGAATGTATTTATCCCACATGAGTTTGGACGGAATACCATGACAAAAAAAGTCTATCAATATGAAATGATTTTCTATGCGATATAGTTGAATGTAACGACGAAAAGAATCTATTTGACAAGGGGTACCTGTTACGAGATATTTATCTTTCCTGTTGATGGCTTTAAATCCATTGACAGTGTAGCTTTGTATGTATTTACTACCAATACTTGGTATTAGTTCTTGCTCTGTAGTTGCTATATAATGTTCGGCTTGTTTCTTTTCGGGTACATATCGAACTCCACATACTTTAAAATTGTCTTTTAATAGTGTACGAGCTAACTCAAAACCGATTCCTCCTGAAGAACATTTGTTACGTATAATGTTATCTTTTGACCAAGCTGCATAACTTTTTATTTCAGGTTCTTTTAAGGCATAGTCTTCGTGCGAAAAAGCACACACATCAAAACATAATCCGCAGTCTGTACATTTTTCTAATTCAGAGATTTGAGGCTCATAAAATCCATCTTCATTCAGGCGGATATCTATGATTTGTTTACTACATACAATACTGCATACTCCGCAACCAAAGCAGTTATGAATAGTATTTATATTCATGAAATATTTTAAGTGATTTGTTTGTCAATTTTGTAGAAAAAATGAAAGGTAAATTTTTAATGAGTTGTATGTCTATTTGTTTGCGAAATAGTGAGAATATGATGACTCAGTCTCTCTTAAAAATATCTCTTGTATAAACCTTGTCTTTCACGTCTTCCAAACTAATATCATACCGATTCGCAATAATCGCATTACTCTGTCTCTTGAAATCATCAATATTATTCACAATACGGCTGCCAAAGAACGTGCTTCCATCTTCCAAAGTAGGTTCATAAATAATGACTTCTGCCCCTTTCGCTTTGATACGTTTCATTACCCCCTGAATAGATGATTGGCGGAAATTATCCGAGTTACTTTTCATGGTCAATCGGTAAACACCAATTACACAGCGTTTTTCTTCTGATGGATTAAAATCGCCCCGATTATAATAATCGTAATAACCAGCTTGATGAAGCACTCTGTCTGCTATAAAATCCTTACGGGTACGATTACTTTCTACAATGGCTTCTATCAAATTTTCCGGAACATCGCTGTAATTAGCCAAAAGCTGTTTGGTATCCTTAGGCAGACAATAACCGCCATAGCCGAAAGATGGATTATTATATTGTGTACCGATACGCGGGTCGAGACATACGCCATTGATGATAGCGGCTGTATCAAGTCCTTTCATTTCTGCATATGTGTCCAATTCATTAAAGTAACTGACACGTAAAGCAAGATAAGTGTTCGCAAAAAGTTTTACAGCCTCGGCTTCGGTAAGTCCCATGAAGAGAGTATCTATATCTTCTTTTATCGCTCCTTCCTGTAATAAAGCGGCAAAGGTATGTGCAGCTTTGGTGAGCTGTTCGTCGTTCATGTTTGTACCTACGATGATGCGGCTTGGGTATAAATTATCATAAAGAGCCTTACTTTCACGGAGAAACTCCGGTGAGAATAGTAAGTTTAATTTTTTTATACCTTTTGCTGTATATTTGCTATAAAGTGATTGACAGTATCCTACGGGTATTGTACTCTTAATGACCATCACGGCATTAGGGTTTACTTCCAATACCAAATCTATGACCTCTTCCACATGACTGGTATCGAAATAATTTTTTACCGGATCATAATTGGTGGGAGCGGCTATTACAACGAAGTCGGCATCTTTGTAGGCAGATGTTCCGTCAAGAGTAGCACGTAAATTCAGATTTTTCTCTTTTAAGAATTGTTCTATATATTCGTCTTGGATAGGTGACTGACGGTTATTTATCAGTTCAACTTTTTCAGGTATTACGTCTACCGCAGTTACTTGATGGTGTTGGCTGAGCAAAGTCGCTATACTTAGTCCGACATAGCCTGTTCCGGCTACTGCAATTTTAATATCCCGTGCCATATTGATTATGTTTTATTTGTTTAAAAGTAATGAGAGAGTGGAATATGCATAAAGAGGTTCATAAAATATTTTTTGCAAAATATTTTTGAATTCAAATACGCTAGAACTTTTGTTTGGATAGATACGGATGAGTACGCTACGCTTTCGCCCCTCCCAAATCATTGAGCAGGCGAAAGCAATAGTGATTGATAAATGTGCAGCAAAATTACGAATTAACTCGCAATGCGCCAAAGTTTATGGAGAAATTTGAAAGGCATTTTTCTTCATAAACCCATAAAACCTTAGTCTTTCAGCTTAGGAAACAAGAATTTTACCCCTTCCCGATAGATACGCTGTGCGTTTTCCGGTGTCGTGAACTCTTCAAATGCGCTCAGAATGAGCTGGTAACTATCTACCTCATAATTATGGAGCCCTTTTTTATGTCCTCAAGATAGCTTTGCTTCATGTGACAAGTAGAACGGAATACCTCTCTGGGAATACCAAGTTGTTTCAGTTCTTTTTTGAGGAACGCGCCGAATTCCGGATGGTCGGAAATGAATCTGTTTGATTTCATAATGAAATTGTTTTTAGTTAATTAAATAGAAATGTTTGATATCCGTACCCACTATATGGGTACGGAGAATGTGGGTGCAAAGGTATATCTTTGCGACAGCTTTTTTAATAAATTAAAATAAAATGCGATGAAAGCACATAAAACAACACTTTCCGTACGGGAGCTGCAAAAGACCATCGGACAATGGAAAAGTCGGAAAATCACAGACTCCACCGTTGCGAAACTTTTGGAGTTGCTCTTGGGGATGCCCGCCTATATGAATGAGGATGCGGTCTATCCCGTAGAAAATTTCTATGATATCAGTAAGTCGCTGAAGTTTAAGAACGCACGGTTTCTGGTCGAGGCAGTCCGGCAAAGCGGGGCGTTCGGCATCATACCCGCCGATAATGTGTACGGGATGGGTTCATTCTATTCCTGCCTTTGGAAAGAGAAGGAAAAAACGGATGATCCCGCGGAAACTTTACCGGTAAAATTACCGCAGGGTGATATATATAATATATATACTATACAGGATAATAAGAATAATATATCCTCCGGAAAGATATCTTCCGCGGAAAAAAGTCTGGAGACCGCACGGCATTTCTTTCATCTCATCAATGAGAATCCGATACAGAAAGCGCAGGTCTTTACTCCGCTCATCAATCGTTTCCAGCAGGAAGAGGGACTGACACGTGAAGACGCATGCCTCAATCTGGTGTACTTGGTGAATGAACTGCTGGTACCTTACTTCGCCGGACAGGAACGCTTCATGAAATCCACCTATGCCGGACGCTTATGCTGGCTGAACAACCTGCTGAAATCCGCCGGCGGACAACGAATGCAAAAAGACGCCGCACATGCCGGAAGACAGAGGCGGATACAAAAACTTGCCGATATGCGGAGCGAGCAACGCAATAATCACCCGCTTGGCGAGTTTGAGTGGACGGATAAGGAAAGCGGCCTGCGCTTTTACGACGACCCGCTGGAAGGAGTGGTGAATATACCGGATGAAGCGCCGCCCCGTCCGGGTGCGGGAGCGGAGTGGAATGTGCTGAGCGGAAAATGGGGGAGTGTTGAATTATGAGTTACAGACTATAAATTATGAATATCGGATGATGAAACCTTTTTATTATTTGAGTGATTTTCCTGAGCGTAGAAATGTAGGGAAAAATTTTGTGGCGGAGTGTCCCAAGTGCGGGAAGAAACATCTTTCCATTTCACGAGAGACGGGGTTGTATCACTGCTTCTATGCGGGATGCGACTTTCACGGGAGGTTGAAGGATTTTTGGGAAGAACGGCGGGATACGGTACGGTCGGATGCCGGACATCCGTATTCGGCGGGAGCTTCGCCGGCGGCAAAGCGGAGTTCCGGAAAAGGAGAGCCGGGCGGTGTGGCGTCGGCATCGGTCGGCGGGGGAAATGCCGCGTTCGAGGTATCTATGATTCCCGAAGACTACAAGCGGCTGTCGCCTGAGATAATCTCCAAAATCAAACCGCTGACTGACGAACCGGAGACTTCAGACCCTGAACAGCTTGCGGCCCGCCGCTACCTTGCCGATATGGGCATTTCCTTGAAAACAGCTGTTGATGCGCGTATCGGTTGCCTGATGCACCGCTGTTTCGGCGGCAAGGACGGTAAGAGCGGAAAGGGTGAAAAGGATGAAAAGAACGCTGTGGGAATGATGTACCACTGTATCGCCTATGTGAATTACATCAACGGGCAACCCGTCAATGTGAAATACCGCTCGTGCGATGTTTCAGCCTCCGGTTATACCAAGTGCTGGAGCCAGGAGTCGCCCACCACGCCTTGCCCGCCTTACAATATCGACTGCATCAATCCGTTGCGGATTGCCGAAGAGAACGTTCCGCGCCTGATTGTCACCGAAGGTGAACGGGATGTGCTGACCCTGCATGAGGCGGGATATCCGTACGTCATCAGCGTACCCAACGGCGCGGCAAGTGACCTCTCCAAAGGCTTCGAGGCTTTCCGCCCCTGGCTGGACAGGGTGCGGGAACTGGTGATTTGCGGCGACTGCGACCTGCCCGGAAGAACGCTTGTGAAGCATCTTGCCGACTATTTCGGTACGCGTTGCCTGTTCACCGTACTGCCCGGTGGTTGTAAGGATATATCCGACGTGCTTGTGATGTACGGTGCCGGTGTGGTACGTGAGATTATCGACTCGGCGTGTCCGCATCATACGTCGGACATCATCACGGTAAGTGAGCGTGCGGATGAGATTATGAATGTGTTGAGCGGCAATTACGACCACGGTTACGATGTGGGTTACGGTCCGCTTACCGACCATGTGTTTCATCCCACCGACCAGGGCGGGCTGATAATCGCCACCGGAAAGCCCAATAGCGGCAAGACGGATTTCCTGAATGACCTGACTTGCCGCCTTATGGCCAAGACGGGGCGCTATGTGTGCTATCTCTCCTTCGAGGTGCCCGACAAGAACAAGCACATGGCGAATCTTATCCGCCTGATGCTGGGTAAGGTGAACACGGCGGCATATACCCGTGAACAGTTGCAGCCCATCGTCTCTTTTCTGGACGGACACATGGCACACCTGGATTTGCACGAGGTTTCGCCCACACCCGCCAACATCATAGAGCGTGCGGAACGGGTGAAACGCGCCGTACCGTTGAAGTATCTCATCATCGACCCGTATCTTTTCATGGAAGTGGAAACCGGACGTTACAATACGGAGACGCAGGCCATCAAAGCCATGCTGACGCAGATGCAGGCGTGGGGACGTACCAACGGAATCTGGGTGATTATCGTGGCGCATCCCCGCAGCCTGAAAAAGCTGAACGGGAAGAACGAACTGGAAGAAATAGACATGTACACCATTTCGGGCAGCGCCAACTGGGCGAACCTGGCCGATTTCATCTTTTCCATCAGCCGCATCGAGCAGCCGGACAGGAGTTATACCCGGCTGGATATGTTGAAAGTACGCGACCAGGATTTGTGCCGGACAGGGAGTGTGCTGTTCGTGAGGCAACCGTGCGGGCGATATGACGAACGGGAATCCGAGGAACAGATAATGACCGAGATGCAAGGGAAAGTGCTGGATAAGGACAGGCTGCCGTGGGTGGGGCTGACAACTCCGTGAGTTTGCTCCCGAAAGGCCGGGAGTTTACTTCCGGAATGCCTTGTGTTTCAGGCTGAAATGCCCGGTGTTTGCCTCTGAAATACCGGGCGTTCGGCTTTTAAACGCTTGGAGTTTTTATGTTACGGTTCTCCCAACGCTTCTACGATGGCGTGCACTTGGATAGGGGTGTAGCATTTGGCGTTGGGGAGTATGCCGGTGGCTGCGAGCTGTTGCCGGAGTCCGGGGTTGAAAGCTATCCAGCGGTTGAGTTTGCGGACGGCGGCTTTGGGTGTGATATAGGGACTGTATAGCATTGCCAGTTCGCTTTTGCTGTAACTGCGGGGAGTGAAAGAGGATTTTTCCATGGCTTTTATGAGTTGTTGTATGATGTAAAGTTAATGATAATTAGTGGGTTGTGGAAGAAAAGAGCGTGGTTTATCACGTCGTAAGGTGTCAAAAATCGCTGAAAAACGCCTTATGGCGTGTGATGATGCGCGAAGGGGCGGATACGGGTGGGCGAAGCGTTATCTTTGCATGGTCAGTCAGGAGAAAGGGCCCCTCGGGACTGAATGATGAATGTTTTACAATTAACAATTAAAAACTGAAGAATTATGGCGACAGCATTGGTAGTGCGTACACAGCGCTACAAAAAGATCGGAGACAAGACTTCTCCGCTGGTGTATACCTTGAAAAGAAAACCGCGTGACGCGAAGATGTATGACTTGAAACGCATCGCGGAAGAAATCGAGGCTTTGGGTGGCATGTCGGCAGAGGATGTGCTGCATGTAGGTAAGGCTATCGTGAGAAACATGCGCGAGAAACTGACCGACGGCAACAGTGTCCGTTTGGATGATTTCGGTATTTTCCGTACTTCGTTTCACTGTGTGGCCACGGAACATCCCAAGGATTGTACGGTGAAAAACATCGATAAGGTGCGGATTAACTTCAAGGTCGCTACGACTTTGAGGCTGGTGAACGATTCGGTTGCCACTACGAAAGGAGCTGCCAACAACGTCTCTTTCGAGCTGGTATCTGCCGATGGCAGCACGGCACCGGGCGGTAATGGCGGCGGTGGAAATACCGGTGGAGAGGAAGAGAATCCGCTGGGATGAGAATGGGTTATGAATTATAAATTAATTGCAAGAAAATGAGTAAAAGTAGAGGAATCTGGGATACGATTTTGAAGGTGGTGATTGCGGTGGCTTCGGCTGTGCTGGGCGTGTTTGGAGCAAATGCAATGACGCTTTAAGCGACGGGAATACCTGTAATTGACATGATGCGGAAAAGGCTGTAAGGTGATAAAGTGAAATCATCGTACAGCCTTTTCTTTTTTATCCTTTTTCTCGACAAACCCTATGGGGATGTCTACATGCGCGCATCCCAGCATATCCAGTCGCACGGCTACTTTGCTTTTCCCGTTGACGGTGATGAGCTCTCCTTCAAGGCCGGCAAGGGGGCCTTTTATGACTTTTACGGCATCGCCGGGAGCCAGCGGGACGCTGCACATTTCCACTGCTTCGGGGCTGTAGTCGAGCATGAAGCGGAACTGCGCCATCTGTTCGTCGGGAATGACGGCGGGAGTACTTTCACCGCGCAGCACCATATAGCGGCTGACAGCTTGCAGGCTTAGGGGAAGCGGCCGCTCCTGCGGAGTGACGTGTACGAATATCATCATGGGAATCCCCAGCCGGTCAACCCGTTTGCGGCGGTCGCTCCATTGGCGGATTTCGCTCTGAACAGGCAGATAGCACTCGATACCCATGGCGGCAAGCCGTTGCGCGGTCTTTTTCTCGAGGCACGACTGTACATAGGCCACCAGCCATTGGCGGTGAGCTGTGTTGTTTTTTATTTCTATGTGATTCGTATTCTGCATTGTTTTTGTGATCGGTTAGTGTAAAAGGTATGCCCGGCAGCAGCGCTCTACCGCCGCAGCATACCAGCAAACAAACAAAAATAAGCCCGGAAACGAGAACGGTGTCGCGCGTGCAAGCCCCGGACTTATGGGGTATATATTTTATTTGGTATCGGGGGTGTCACCATAGCCATACCCGTAGCCATATCCGTATTTCTTACCATAGCCATAATACTTGCCATACTTACCGTAACCGTAGTAATAGCCGTATTTTTTCTTTGTCATGTCCAGTCCGTTAATGACGGTACATAAGTTAGGCAGGCGTTTATTGTTGTACAACTCATTGATTAGCCGGTAATCGTTCTTGTGCGTATAGTCGGCCCGGCAGACATAAATACTCGCGTCGGCTACACGGGCGATGAGTTGCGTGTCTGTTACCATACCGATGGGAGCCGTGTCGAGCACAATGTAATCGTATTCTTTTTTCAATATATCGATGGCATCTGCCAGAGACTGACGCGCCAGTAGTTCCGTCGGGTTCGGCGGTACGGCTCCGCCCGGCAGTACGCTGAGGTTGGCGGAGATATCGGTGGGGAGTACCATGGAACGCAGGTCTGTACTTTGGGGAGCGGATAGATACTGAGTAATGCCCCGTTCCTTATGAGGAATGTGGAATACCTTGTTCAACCCCGGTTTGCGGATATCCAGTCCGACGATGATTACTTTTTTACCCAAGAGCGCCAGACTGACGGCAAGGTTGGAAGCGATGAACGTTTTTCCTTCACCGCTCATGGTGGAAGTGACAAGGATTACTTTTTTATCCGGGTCGCCCAATATGAAAAGCAGATTGGTACGTAGACTGCGGAATGTTTCCGCCATGATGTCATTGTCGTTTTCACGGACGGCAATGGTATGGGTGTGTCCGGCTTCCGGTTCTGTGAGGGGAACATCACCGATAATGGGTACATCGGTGAGCTTCTCGACATCGGCACGTCCTTCGATACGGAAACTGAGCAGGTTCAGGAGATAAATGACTCCGACCGGAATGCCGAGTCCGAGCACGAATGCTATCATGTAGATTTTTCTGCTTTGGGGAGATATGGGGAAATCATCCGCTATCGCATCGTCAATGATTTTGGCGTTATTGGCGGTGGCGGCCAGCGCGATGTTGTTTTCCTCGCGTTTCTGCAACAGCATGAGATAAAGTCCTGCTTTGATTTCCTGTTGGCGCTGGATGCTGACAAAGCGGCGTTCCTGGGCGGGGGCGTTACTGATGCGTCCGGCGTATTTGCCTGCCTGGCGGTCGAGGTCGGCTTTGGTGATGAGCAATCCCTTGCGCACGCTGGCAATGGTTGTAATGATACCGGCGCGCATGTCCTCTATGTTGCTGTCGAGACGGCGTACAACCGGATTGGTTTCCGAAGAGGTGCGCAACAGGCGGTTGCGTTCCAAAATCAGGGCGTTGTATTGTGCTATGAGTCCGGACAGGGTTTCGTCGTTCAGCCCTACATTGGCAGGGAGAGTGGCGGTTACGTTTTCCGGCTTCCGGATGTATTCGGAGAGATATTGAATCAGGTTGAGTTGCGTGCCGTTTTCCACACAAAGCTTTTCGTAGGCGGACTGTTCGCTGATGGCAAGCTGGGCATCGCTGCTGAGGTCGGTAAGTCCCGCTTCGCGCTTGAAGCTTTCCAACTCCTGCTCCGTGGTACCTAACTCCTGATTGATGACGGAGATGCGCTCATCGATGAAACGGGCGGTATTCTGCGCAACTTCGTTTTTGTCGTTGTTGGCGTTCTTGTTATATATCTCTATCAGTTTGTTGATAAAATCCTCACCGCGTTTCTTACTGGTGTTTTTCACCGATACGGTAACGACGGAAGTGGTTTTGCTGGTCGGTTCGATAGACAGGGCTGTCCGGTAACCTTTGGCTACGGATAGGGGATTGACGATGCTTACCTCTATGTTACCGCTGCCCGTGAGGGCTACGGAAGGATTGGACATAAAAGTGAGTGTACCCGCTTCACCGGACAGAACGGCAGGCAGCTCCGTGAAATGTTTGTTGACGGTATTCCCGTTAACAGTTGCCGTTACATCTATCTGACGGTCGGAATTATAGCTGATACTCAGAAATATAGGGGCAGTAAGGCGTCCGGCATCTTCCGGCAGGAAGTGTACGAGTACCGGAGATGAACCATATAAATCGGTCTTGTTGAATCCGTTTTCACCGGAATAGTTGATATATAAGCCCAGTTCGCTGACTACATCTTTGATGAGTGATTTACTGCGAAGAATTTCGATTTCATTGTCAATGTTTTTAGAAGAAGATATGATACCGATATCCTCGAAAGCGCTAAGGTCGCTTGCGTTCCCGCCTTTCTTGTCATCCTTAATGATAATGGATGCATTGATGTTGTATACAGGAGTGGTGGTTTTCAGATAGAACCAGGCGCATACCAGACAAAGGATGACTGAGGCGATAAACCACGGCCAGCGGATGACATATTTGAAAAGTATAGCCTGCCAGTTGGTCTTTTCTTCTTTTTCTTCGAACAAGTCGTCGTATATTTCTTCTTTCACGTCCGTATTTTTTAATTTTCTGTTTTGGTTTTTCAATTCTCCTTATTTTGTAATCGCGATGATAAGACTCGCCAATGATACCAATGATCCGACAACCGAGAACCAGATTGTGGTACTGGTACTGATATTGGATGTCTTTGCCTTCGTTTTATTGGGAGTGACATACAGAATGTCATTTTGTTGCAGGTAGTAGTAAGGTGATTGCAGTATGTCTTGGTCGTTCAGGTTGAGTGTGATAATCTCCCGTTTTCCGTTATTGTCTTCGCGAATCAGTTTTACATTGTCCCGGATGCCGTAGATAGTCATGTCACCCGCCATGGCAAGAGCTTCGAGGATATTAACTTTCTCGTTGGATATGGTGAAAGTTCCCGGACGACCTACTTCGCCGATAACGGAAATCTTGTAGTTCACCATACGTACGGTAACGATGGGAGTTTCGCGGAATTGGGGTTTGAGTTTGTCTTTGATATATTGTTCGGCCTCTCCTTTGGTAAGCCCTCCCAAATGAATGGTTCCTAATACCGGGAACTCTACATTTCCATCGTTGTCTACAAGATATTGTTGCAATGCGGGTTGGGAAGTAAGGGATTTACTGCCGGTATTGCTTACAGGAGTGGCTACTGTCAGGTTAAAAGGTTCCGCCAATTCGGGTTCTTCGGGACAGCTCACTACAATTGTCAGTAAGTCTTTCGGCATGATACGCGCATCGTACAAACTCATATCGGGAACGTTCGTATCCGCTGTTGCGGTCTGCTGTAAAGCATCCTGCAGGTAAGGTACTTTCTTGTAGCTTTGGCATCCGGTAAGTATTAACGGAAATAATAAAATAATCAGACTCTTTTTTTTCATGTGTTTATGATTTTTAACTCTCAACTCGCAATTTTCAACTCACTGTTTAATAGGCTTCTTTTTCTCCTTTTACCGCGTTCTTTACGGTTTTGTAGATGATATACAGGTCGAGCATGAAAGTCCAGTGCTCCAGATACCAGATATCTCGTTCTACGCGTCCTTCCATCTGCCACAATTCTTTGGTTTCGCCGCGGAATCCGGTGATTTGGGCCCAACCGGTAATACCGGGTTTGACAAGGTGGCGCACCATATATTTATCAATCAGTTTGGAGTATTCTTCGGTATGTTTCAGCATGTGCGGGCGTGGACCTACTACGGACATGTCACCCAATAGCACATTGATGAACTGGGGGAGTTCGTCGATATTGCTTTTGCGCATAAAATTGCCTAGGCGTGTTTTACGCGGGTCGTTTTTAGTGGCTTGCAACTTATCACTGTCTTTATTGACGCGCATGGAACGGAACTTATAGCACCAGAATTCTTTACCCTCTTCACCGCTGCGTTTCTGTTTGAAGAAAACAGGTCCGGGAGAGCTGATTTTTATGGCGGTTCCTATAATTATAAAGATAATCGGGAATAGGGTACACAAGAAAAGCAAGGAGAATACAATGTCGAACAGACGTTTGAGCATACGGTTTTCCGGTTGCGCCAACGGTTCCTGGCGTATGTACAGGACGGGCACGTTTCCCAACATTTCGAGATGCATGCGTCGCTTTAAATATTTACGTACGTTGGGTACGCTGTAAAAATGCAGAAAATGGTTCTCGCAATAATTGATGATGGGCAGGATTTCCTTGCTATGAGCCGAAGTCAGTCCGCAATATACTTGTTCGATATTGTTGGAGCTGAGGTAGGGGACTACCTGTTCCGGGACACCCAGATACGGGAGATGCTCCGGATAAAGATAGGAAGGGCTTTCCGCGAAATAGCCGACTACCCGATAACCGGAAGTCGGATCGCCGGTCATTTCATGGTGAAGCTCCACCATGTTGCTGCCGTCACCTACCAGTATGGCTGTACGGGAGTTTCCGCCGGAACGGCGATATAATTTCAGGATATGTCTGAATGCCAGCCTGTAAATAATCAGACACGCTAAAAACGATATATAGAATAGCGTGAAAAAACGGGCCGAGAGCGTTCCGAAATCCGCAAGGCTGATTAAGCTGATATATACAAAAGCATGGAAAAAAGTACTGCGGATGGCGCGCATGATAATACGATCGGGACGTACGATGCGCTGGTGCAGGATGATGCCTTTGGAATAGTTACATACAATGTATACTAAATTCAAGAGAACCAGCAGTTGAGGCAGAGAATTGCTGAATGTAGCTCCAAGCGTATTACTGTCCAATGTATGATATAACACTATAAAAATAGCGTTAAGTATACATAAATCGCCTGCGATGATGATGCATTTGATAATTCTGTTGAAACGTAAAACCTGTCTCATACCTTCTGTAATATCCTGTCATTCAATTTATTTTGGTGGATAAAATGAATGATTTTGCTGTATATTTGTTCTATTTGTTTGTCTTTTCTCCTACTTACAAGGTAGTGGAAAAAAGAAATCCCTTACTTACAAGGTAAGAGAATGGAATAGAATCGGAAAAAAGCGTTTTATAATGACATATAAGGATACTATCCCAATGAAACAGGATAATTTAAAACAGGTTGCGCCTTTATTTTTTCAGAAACGGGTATTTGTAAAAATCAAAGGATTATAAAAATTATATCTGTAATTATTTTTAAACGCAAAAAATATGTTTTATACCTTTTTATTCCTATTTACAATAAATATACACCAATAAAAAATACAAATTTATTTATTTGTATTGGTGATTTTTTTTCTATCTTTGTCGCCATGAGAAGAGATTCTCTTACCTTGTAAGTAAGAGAATGGATTTCTTGTAAAATTTGTTGATTAATTCGTAAGATAAGTTGACACGCTATTTTTTGCTTTTTCTTTTTTTTTCTTTGCTATGAATTGTAGATATTACTTTTCTATTGGCTTTACTCATCGTATTATTGTTAAAAGAAGCGAGATATACGTGTGTAACTTTTTCGGAACTATGCCCCAAACCCTCGCTTATCATGGCAAGGGCCACTCCCTCTTCTTTGGCGGTAGTGGCCCAGCTGTGGCGGGCTACGTAAGAGGTTAGCGGTACATTCAGGCGCAGCATTTTGGATAGTTGGTGCAGGTGTTGGTTATAGAGGCGTAAAGCGCTCTTGTACTGTCGGTAACCTTCTGCGCCGGTGGATGAAAGTATGGGTAGGAGATAGGGGGATTTGGAACGCTTGTCGGTGTACCGGTGCAGGATATCGGCGGCATAAGGCTCGATATAGACCGATAGCTGCTGGCGGGTTTTATGCCGGTGGTAATGAATGGTGTTGTATCTCATGTCCGTTTTGCGGAGATGGACGAGGTCGACGAACGGAATCCCTCTGAGATAGAAACTGAGCAGGAACAAATCGCGGCTGAAGCGTAAGTTGGGCTGCTTCTCCAGATTCAATTGCGAGAGGCGCCGTATGAGAGTGGGCGAAATAGCCCGCTTGGCGGTGGGTTCGTATCCTGTGAAAACGAAACGAAACAGCTCGTCGGCGGATATGGCGTCGGGAATACCTTGTAAATGCGCCTGGTTGAAGATGGAGCGTAACATACGCATATAAGCGGATATGGTATTGTGACGCCGTCCCTGTTGGAGCAGGCTTTCTTCGTAAGTTTTAATCAGACCTGCCGTGAGTTCTTTGAAAGTGAGAGGGATGTCTCCGGTGAATTTACGGAAACTGTTGATGGCGCTGGTGTACAAGTTGGCGGTGCCGTAGCGCCCGGCGCTTCTGGCGTCTTCGATGGCACTTTGCGCAAAAGTATATATTGTAGTCATAATCTGAATTTTAAGATGAATAATGAGCTTGATAACAAGCTATCTCAAAAAAAGATTTGAGATAGAACAGGTTTAAATATAGAAAGGATAAATATTCTATATAAATTCAGATATGACCGGTTCGGGCACCCCCGCAAAAAATCAGAGTATGCCCGAACGCACTCTGCTTAATGTCTCGGGAGTCATCAGCAGATAAGACGCGATATGCGACAAGGGAGCACGCTTAATGACTTCCGGCTGGTGCCGCATCAGTTGGTTGTAACGCTCGCGTGCAGTCTCGAACCGCCAGGAATCGGCTTTGATTTGTGAAACAATAAGGGAGTATTCAAGTATCTTGCGATAGAACATATTGATTTCCCGGGAGATTTCGGTGAGTAACATTAACTTGTCATAGGGAAGCAGGTAGACGATGCTGTCCTCGAGCGCTTCGATCATCAGGTGGGTGGGCTCTTTTTTGAGAGTGCTTTCGATGCAGATAACGATGCAGCCTTCATACGAGAAATGTTCGGTGACGTCCTTGCCGTTTTTGTAGTAGAACTGTCGCAGCATGCCTTTGCCGACGAGTACGATGTTGTGGCTGATTTGTCCTTCCTTCAACAGAAGCTCGCCTTTTTCCACCTCTTTGCGAATCAGGATTTCTTCGATTTGTCGTCTGCCTTCGGGAGCCATGCCCGGATAACGGGAATTGACAGTGATATCAACTGTCTCTTTGAGTAATGTTTCCATAACAGTTAATGTAGATTGGGGGTGTCATTTAGTGTGGCAAAGATAAGGAAATTTATTTGATATGTATCAATTTCGCGTCTCTTTCCTTTCCGTATCTTTGCGCGATTTTTAGCATAGCACATCCCACGAACAATGATACAGCAGGAGAACCTGAAGAAACGGCTTGCCAAACTGGCGGCTCCTATCTTTATAGAGACATTACTCATAATGATGCTCGGCGCGGTGGACACCATCATGCTGAGCCGCCATTCGGATAACAGCGTGGCTGCCGTAGGTGTAGTCAACCAGATTATTATGCTGACTTTTCTGGTTTTTGAGGTGATAAACCTCGGTACTTCGGTCTTGTGTTCGCAATATCTTGGAGCGAGGTTGCATAAACAGGTGGTACAGGTGGTGGGAGTGTCTGTTCTGGTTAACCTGGTGGTGGGTGTCAGTATCAGTATGCTGCTGTTCGGCGGTGCGGAGCCTATCTTACGTTTGATGGGACTCGGGCCTGAGTTGATGCAGGATGGTATGGATTATATGCGTATCGTAGGGGCATTCGCCTTTTTTCAGGCGTTGTCTCTGACTCTTTCCGCATCCTTGCGCAGCGCAAACAAGGCGATATATCCGATGATGGTGACGGTGGTTGTGAATATCCTTAATATCATAGGTAATTATTCTTTGATTTTCGGACGGTTCGGTTTTCCGGAGCTGGGAGTAGAGGGAGCTGCCATTTCCACGGCTTTCAGCAGGGGCGTTTCGATGGTTATCCTGTTCGTCATCCTGTTTCGCAAACATATCCACCGTTTTCCGTTGGCTTATTTCCGTCCGTTCCCTTGGATGGAGTTGAAGAATTTGATGAAGGTGGGGCTGCCCTCTGCCGGTGAGCAACTTTCTTACAGTTCTTCGCAGGTGGTAATCACTTATTTCATTAATATGTTGGGGGTGGAAGCGTTGGCTACGCGTACTTATTGTGTCAATATTATCATGTTCGCCTATCTGTTCAGCATTTCTATGGCGCAGGGCGGGGCGATATGTATCGGACATCTGATAGGGGAGAAGAAACCTCGGGCGGCTTTTCTGATGGGGAAGTATGTAATGAAGAAGTCTGTGATGATAACCTTGATTCTGTCCTGTATACTGGCGCTTTTGGGACATGTTATTTTCGGTTGGCTGACGTCTAATCCCGAAATTATCAAAATGGGGGTCACGATTCTGATAATCGACGTTGTACTGGAGATAGGGCGGCCTATCAATATTTTCGCTACCAATGCCTTGCGTGCGGCGGGAGATGTAAATTATCCGTTCTATGTGGGACTGGTAGTGATGTGGAGCGTGGCTGTGGGGCTTGGATATCTGTTTGGCATTCCGTTTGGTTGGGGAATTTGCGGTATGTGGATTGCGTTTTTGCTGGATGAAAACATTCGGGGTGCTATCTTTGTGCGTCGTTGGTATAGCATGAAATGGGTAAGTAAGAGTTTTATAAAATAATGTTTGATGGCGAAAGCTTGATTTTATTGTTTTTTTCTGCTCTATTAGATTTTGAGTGTTAACGTGTTATCTCTTTTCTTGCGAAAATGAGGAAAAAATTATGCAGGAAAGATTTGCATAGTCCAAAAGTTTACCATACATTTGCACCGCATTTGAGAAGAATGTTGGTTACTAAGGAAGTTTGGGTGAGTGGCTGAAACCACCAGTTTGCTAAACTGACGTACGGGT